>RRZT010678426.1_pt1 | contig 73751 bp, 74 predicted proteins | sample 2165551 | NCBI WGS metagenome assembly RRZT01 (sample SAMN10456910, study PRJNA506462) | wastewater metagenome | biome: wastewater; feature: sludge; material: wastewater sludge; isolation source: wastewater sludge with Escherichia coli K12::gfp cells carrying plasmid... | place: USA: Moscow, Idaho... | reverse complement strand
TTCTACCTATCCGCTTTTTTTACTATCTTGACGGTTCTTTTTACGGAACCTGATTTCTTTCCTTTTCCTCTCGCGAGAAAATCTACTTAAAACCATGGAACCGCACTCTGTTTTTGCTTTCTTCTCTTGTCAAATAACTTACCTTTGATTGGTGGCGGGGACAGGACTTGAACCTGCGGCCTTCGGGTTATGAGCCCGACGAGATACCAACTTCTCCACCCCGCGTCGTAATCAGTGGTGAAAGGGTTTCTACATGTCGATGGCGGTACTGTCAAGTAACTTCAACTATTTTTTAATAAAATAATATCTATGGGAGACTTATTTATAAAAAAAAAGGATCCTTTCTAAAATAAAGAAAGGATCCGAACAAAATAGTTAAAAATTACTTCTGAAAAAATGAAACTTAGCCAATAATTAAAAGAATAAATTATGCATTCTTAACTACATTATGCAATTTCTGACGTAAAAAATTTGGAAGAGCAAAGGCGCTTTTATGAATGTCTACATTGTAATATTTAGAAGCCTTTTCAATAGCATGAGCTCTTTCAAGATCTATTTTATTGTAAGGGTGCTGAACATCACTCGCAAAACCCCAAGACCAAAAACCATATGGGTAGGATGGAATAGATCCCACCATAGAGTACACAGAAGAAAAAGCTTCCGTTAAATTTCCATAGACTTTAGCAAGATCAAATTTATTTTCCCAAGGAGATTCACACTGTGCCATGACAATGCCACCCGGGGTTAAAATTCTTTTTACTTCTTTATAAAATTCCCCAGAAAATAAACCTACACCAGGCCCAATAGGATCAGTGGAATCTACGATAACAATATCAAACTGAGCAGAAGCGCTTTTTTTAACAAAATCAACGCCATCTCCAATATGTACCTTTGCCCTTGGGTGATTTAAACCAAAAGCAAGCGCAGGGAAAAACTGTCTTGCAGCTTCCACAACTTCACCATCAATCTCACAAAGGACAGCTTCTTCGACACAATCATGTCTTAAAACTTCTCTTAAAGTTCCACCATCTCCTCCGCCAATGACGAGAACACGCTTTGGATTAGGATGCACAAGGAGTGGGACATGCGAAATCATTTCATGATAAACAAATTCATCTCTATCAGAACACATCATAAGGCCATCTAATGTAAGCACTCTACCAAACCCAGTGGATTCAAAAACGTCTACTCTTTGAAAAGGGCTTTGACTTGAATGAAGTACTTTTTTAACATGTAAACCAAACGAAACTTCATCATTGTGACGCTCTTGGTACCAAAGATCTAATGGAGAAGTATTGTCAGATTCAGATTCAAGCGTGTATGGTATTTTTTTAGAAAACATTTATATTTCCTTTTGATGTTAAGGGCGAGGATCCAATAAAGAGTCCTTTGCTAATGCAAATAGCACCAATGAAGCAACGAGTCCACGAAAATGAACCAAGGCAAGTTAACAAAAAAAAAGGTATCTGCAAAAAATTTATCAGTTGAGAGTAGCAAAAAAAGTTTGAAGTCACTTCCTATTAAAGACACCCAGGTAATTAAAACTTCTCAATTTCTCTTAAATACAAAAATAACGATTATTGGAGGAGGAGGAATAGCTGCAACAGAGCTTCCTAAACTTGCAAGAGAACTTCGCAGACAAGGAGCTGAGGTTCAATTTTGTATTACTGAAAATTGCCTAAAATTTATAGGAATTGAAAGTTTACGTTGGGCTAGTAACAATGAAATAATTATAAATCCTTCTGGCCTTGCAGAACACATTTGCACATCCGATGCTCTTGTTATTTCTCCCGCAACAGCCGATCTTATTTCTAAAACAAGCAATGGAATTTGTTCTGATGGCGCTACCACTCTAATTCAAAGCGCTTTAGGTATGAATAAAACAATTATTTATTGCCCGACCATGCATGAAAGCCTTTCATTCTCTCCAATTATAGAAGAAAATAAAGAAAAATTAAAAAAAATGGATGGAGTTTTTTTTACCAATCCACGCATTGAAGAAGGAAAAGAAAAACTTCCTCTACCAAATATTTTAGCTATTAATATTTGTCATATCATTAACAAAAGAAAATATTATTCAAATAAAATCAAAAAAGTATTATTAACAATTGGTGGCACAAGAGCCATGATCGACCCTGTCCGCTGTGTTACAAATTTATCAACGGGATCATTAGGAATAGAAGTAGCAAAGACATTTTATGCAATGGGAATTGAAACTACCGTTTTATGCGCGAATACAAATAAAGAAGTTCCAGAATATGATTATAGCAAATTAATTTATCTACCTAATTACAATGAGATGTATAGTTACTTAAAAGAAATAAATTACAATAAATACGAAGGAATATTACATTTAGTAGCAGGTTCCGATTTCACTCCTAAAAGTATTTCGAATTCAAAAATTTCAAGTAAAGAAGAAACTCTAAGAATAGATCTCATAAGAGCAAAAAAAATACTAGATATTGATGACCTTTCTAAAATTCCATTTAAAGCAGCTGCTAAGTTAACATCAGGTAGCGAAATAGAAGGATTAGAAATTGCAAAAAAAATGTTAATAAATAAAAAACTAAATGCCGTTTTGCATAGCACGTCAGAATCTGCATGGAATAAAGAAAAAGAACATCATGGGACAATTCTAAAAAATACAAATGGACACATAGAAGAAACATGTGTAAATGGAAAAAAAGAGATGGCAGTTCAGTTTTATTTATCATTTAAAGATTTTTCTGATAATAAAAATGAATAATTTGTCTTAACGTATTATGTCAAAAAGTATTGTTTGACTTAAAAATCTAGGAACAAAACTATGTCTCAAACTCAAAAAAAAATAATTGAACCCCTAAAAAAAGAACCGGCACATGTTTTAAGAGGCATTTATACATGGACAAATATCATTATTTTAAGTGTATTTTATTCTTCTACAATTATTTTGTTATTTCCATTTGTTTATCCATTTGACAAAGAAAGACACTTTTTACACAAACTTGCTAGTTTATGGGCAATATCTATTGGTAAATTTAATCCTTGGTGGGTATTTAATATTAGAGGTAGAGAAAACCTTGTAAATAAAGATGAGGTAGTTATCTATGTCGCCAATCATCAAAGCCAGGCCGATATCTTAGCTCTTTTTATGCTTTCCACAAGATTTAGATGGTTATCAAAAGCATCCTTATTTAAAATTCCTATCTTTGGATGGGGAATGACGGCTGTCGGTTATGTACCCGTTGATAGAAGTAGCAAAGCAAGTAGTGAAAAAAGCATTAAATTATCAATACGACATTTGAAAAAAGGCACACCAATGATATTTTTTCCTGAAGGAACCCGAAGCAAAACAGGTGCGTTAGGTGAATTCAAAATGGGTGCATTTCGACTAGCAAAATCTCTAAATATTGCAATAGTTCCAATCACGGTTGACGGCTGCGCAGACATGTTACCTAAAGGATCAATTTGGCCTAAAGTAACTCAAGTAACAATAACTGTTCATCCCAAAATTGATTCGAATAATTTAACGGCTTCAGAACTTATGTTAAAAGCTAAAGAAGCAATTTCATCAAAATTAAAATAGGGATTTATAAAAATTTATGTTTATAAAGAAAATAATTTTTCTATTATTACCTGCTTCTATCATTTCGGGATGCCAATCTTATACACAAGAAAACCAAAAGATTAGGCAAGATCTTTATTCTGGAAAATTTGCGCAAGCAACAACCCAGCTAGATGAAAGCTCCATTGCAACAGAGTCAAGAAATTATGCTTTATTTACAATGGAAAAAGGCATGTTACTTTATTTGCAAGGTGATTATAAAAATGCAATCAATCAATGGCAAAAATCGGACCGGAAATTAGATGATTTATATACTACTAGTATTTCAAAGACAACGGCAAGTTTTATAGTTAATGACTCAATATCTGATTATACTGGTGAAGCTCACGAACGATTTTTAATCCCTATTTTTTCTTCTGTTGCTTTTTTTGCAAATAATGATCAAAACAATTCTCTTGTTATGGTTCGAAGAACAAATGACATAAAAAAAGCATTAGATAACGATAATGAAGGCGCAAATTTATTTAAATATGATGCCTTCTCAAATTATTTTTCTGGAATGGTTTTTGAATCAAAAGAGGAATGGGATAATGCAATTATCTCATACAAAAATGCACTTAATAATATTAAAAATAGCTCCTTAAAAACTGCTGAAATACAAATTTCAAAAGATCTTGCACGCCTAGCTGAATTTCGAAATAGGAACGATATTTTAAATGAATTAAAAAAGAATAATTCAAATCTGACTTGGCAAAAACAATCTGAATTATTAAAACAAGGTGAAGTTTACATTATTTATGAATCAGGAAATTCACCCGTTAAAACACCTAAAGATATTCTTTTTCCAACGGATAAAACAGTAGTAAGAGTGTCGTTTCCTGAGTATAAAGATATTCCTTATAAAAATAGATCTTCAGAAGTTTTTATAGGCCAAAAATCGTTTGGCAAGACAATTATAATGGAAGATATCGGAAAAATGGCAAAACAAGCTTTAGATGACAGAAGAGTTCGTGACATAGCAAAAATCGCAGCTCGTGTTATTGCTAAAGATCTTGCTGCACGTAAATTAGGTGAAGAAAGTCCATTAGCTGGTCTTGCTGCCAATGTATTTAGTGTTGCAACCGAAACGGCGGATACAAGAAGCTGGACTACATTACCAGATACAATTCAGGTATTAAGAATTCCTGTTGTAGCATCTAAAGAAACAATCATTTCCATTAAACCAGAATTCGGAAGCATAAATTCTTATAGTGTAAAACTCTCTCCAGGTGAAAAAAAGCTAATTCGATTTAGAACATTTAATTAATATAAATAAAATATAAGTCAAAATTAAGGTAAAAAAATTCAATGGCCTCAAATAATTCTAAAAATATATCATCGATTAAATTATGGATTCAACAAATTGGATTATGGCCATCAGAATTTGCCATTTTTTTTATCTCTGTAATTATATTAATTCCACTTTCATTAGGTTTACTTAGTATTACATCGATCGTTGTTCAAACAATCAATGCAGTCCCTACGGATATAACTTGGCAAAGATTACTTGGTGATCAATTATCTATATGGATTACACCTTTAGTTGAAGGCACAATTTTTGAAAACTCTATTCCATTATCTTTTCAAAAAGATTGGTTTACAATAATTTTTATATTTATAGCATTATTTTATGGTTTTTTAAATTTTTATAGTGATTATTTGTTAAGACATTTAGGCGAAAAACTTGCCAAAAAACTTAGAACAGATATTGCAAATAAATATCTTTCACTCGATTTTCAATCTGCAAATTCTGTTGACGCAGGGCTTCTCTCATCAATGGTAGGAGAAGATATAAGAGAAACTCAACAAACTTTCACTCGATTAATAAGTAGTCTTTTAAAAGATGGATTCACATCATTTATATTATTGTCTTGGTTAATTATTTTAGATATTCAGCTTTTTATTTTATTTATAACGGTATTAATTCCTGCAGGAATTGTTCTTAGAGTAACTAGCAAAACTTTAAAAAGACTCTCAAAACAAGGTTTGCAATTTGAAAGTGAATTACTTAGTGGAATTTTAGAAAGAATGCGTGGTTGGCAAACTATTCAAGTTCACAAAGCAATTCCATTTGAAATTATAAAATTTAACAAAATAAATGATAAAATATATCATGTTTGGAGAAGAGCAACGAGAGCAAGATCTCTTGGAAGTCCGCTTGTTGAGTGGTTTGGAATCATTGCAGGAGCTTTTATAATTATTGCTGCTCTTAGAAAAATATCTAATGGATCACTTGATAGCAATATTTTTATAAACTTTATGCTTACAGTCGCTTTACTGTCTGATAAAATCAATAGAATGACAAGTCAATTAAATTCTACTCGTAAGGGAACAGATGCACTTCAACGAATTCATTCATTTTTAATTAATGAAAATTTCCAAAAAAGAAATGTAATTTCAAAAGATTTAAATTTGATTCATAAAGAAAAAATTGAAAATATAGAATTTAAAAATCTTTCTATTGGAAATGAAATCAATCATATCTTATTTCATAATTTAAATTTAAAATTATCAAAAGGTGCTTTACTTGCCATTATTGGCCCCTCTGGTTCTGGCAAGAGTACTTTAATTCGCACAGTTCTTGGTATTCAAAATTCAATCAAAGGAAATATTTTAATAAATAATGAATATGCAGATGAAAAATTATTTCAAAAATATTCTCATGATATTTGTTTTATACCGCAAGAACCTTTTTTATTTTCAGGAACTATTTTTGACAATATCGTTTATCCAGAAAAAATTATAGCGCCAACTGAAAACGAAATAAAACTCGCAGCAAAAGCTCTCTCATTATCATTGCTTGAAAAGAAAGATATTTTTAGCGACATTAAAGGTCTCTCTGGAGGCGAAAAACAACGCCTTATGTTCACCAGAATATTTTACAGAAAGCCTGGATTAATTATAATTGATGAGGGCACAAGTGCTTTAGATATAGGAAATGAATTAAAGATAATCGAAAATTTAAAAAACCATGTAGAAAATTCAATAACTCTGGTCATTGCCCATAGACCCGCTATTAAAGAATATGCTACTGATATATTGGATTTTTCAAAAACAAAGACATCGCAAATGCTCTCTCCCCTTAGCGATGCGTCTACAAAGGAACTATTATGAACGGTTTATCTTCAATTATATCTGGTAAAAAGAATGAAGGTTCTTCACAATTTATATCAATAAACCCTGCAAATAGAGAAGACATATTAGGAACATTTGCAAATGCTTCCTTAGAGGAATGTAGAGAGGCTTGTTTACAAGCTAAAAAAGGACTTGAAATATGGAAAAAAACTCCAGCCCCAATTCGAGCAGGAATTATTTCAAATTTTGGTAAGTTAATTGAAAAAAATAAAGAAGCTCTTTCGCAAATATTAACAAGAGAAATGGGCAAACCTATTAAAGAAGCTCGTGGAGATGTGCAAGAAGCGATTGATACCTGTTATTTCTTTGTTTCAGAGGGCAGAAGACTTTATGGACAAACTGTACCTAGCGAAATGAGCAATAAAGAACTGTTTACTTACAGAAGACCAGTTGGTGTTTTTGCATGTATTACAGCAGGTAATTTTCCTTTTGCCGTTCCTAGTTGGTACTTTATTCCTGCATTAGTTTGTGGAAACACATGTGTTTGGAAACCCTCTGAAGATACTCCGTATTTATCTCTTGTTTTTGCAGAATTATTATATGCAGCAGGCGTACCTAAAGATGTCTTCCATGTTGTTTTCGGTTCGGGGCCCAAAACAGGGGCTGATTTAGTATCATTAGTAAATGAAGGATTAATCGATAAAGTAGGATTCACTGGCAGCACCGAAGTAGGAAGACATATAGGTGAAATTTGCGGAAGAAATCTTCAAACTCCTTGTCTTGAATTAGGTGGAAAAAACCCACTTGTTGTCATGCCAGATGCCAATTTAGATTTAGTTACGAATGGAATTCTTTGGTCTGGTTTTGGAACCGCTGGCCAAAGATGCACATCTCTTGGTAATTTAATTGCTCACAAATCAATAAAAGAAACATTAATTAAAAAAATAATGGATAAAGTAGCATCCATTCAAATTGGCAATCCGACAGATGAAAATATCTTTTACGGTCCTATGATTGGCGAACGTTTTTTAAATAAACACGTAGAAAATATAAATACTTTAATTAAATCTCATCACCGCGTGATAACTTCTAAAAATGGTGCAATTACAGAACAAAATAAACCCGATCGATTTTCTGGAAATGCAAAATTAGGTTTTTATGCTTTTCCAACAATTGTTGATAACGTAACAGAAAATGATGCTATTTATTCAACAGAAACTTTTGGTCCATTATTTAATATTTTAAGTTTTAGTGATTTAGATGAAGCCATTTATTTATCAAATAAAACAGGCTATGGACTAAGCTCATCAATATATACTTCGGATATCGAATCTGCATATAAATTTAGAAATGAAATATCTGCAGGTATGACAAGTATTAATAATAGTACAACTGGTGCTGAAGCTCATTTGCCATTTGGTGGAAATGGTAAAAGTGGGAACGGGAGTAGACAGTCTGGTATTTGGGTTGTTGATCAATTTACCAAATGGCAATCCGTCAACTGGGATATGAGCGGAAAATTACAACTTGCTCAAATGGATACAAATTATATTAATCCTACAGATTACATTGTAAAATTTTAATATATTTAAAGGCAATTATTCACCCATTAATTAATAATAAATATTCTATATTAACGGGCAGGAGTGTGTTCATGCCAATATTTCAAGATCTTAAACAATTTGTCCGCTCTGAGAATGAATACAATCGTTACGAAGCTATTGAAAAGCTTGCTAAGAATTCTCAATCATGGCAGGGAAATTTGTTAATTTGGCAAATAATGGCCCTTATTCCAACAAATGAAGAAAAATCAAAATTAGCTGAATCTTTAATTCTTCCAAATTATCCCAGTAGTGAATGGGCTATCATTTCTTATTTATTACTTAAAGAAACAAATGATAGTGTTTTAAGTAGTTGTATAAATAATTTAGGTCGTTCAAAAATATGTGCTTTTTCAAATAGAATTAGTAAATTTTTTGATAAATCTTTTTTAACAAATAAAATCTTGTACTCCATATATTCTTATGCAGAACAAACGGGAGATGAAAATCTTTCTGATAAACTAGAAAATTCTTTTCATAAAAATTTACCTGATAATTTACTTTCAAAAGGCTTCCATGTTTTTATTAAACTTGGAATCATTAGTGATAAAATTAAAAATATAGCATTTAATATTATCTCATCCGATTTATCAGATGACTTAGACAAGACTTCAATGATTTCTGCTTTATTTTATCTAGCTTTTTCAATGGATAAAAACGATATAAATCATTTTAAAAATCTAAAAAATAATTTAAAAAACATTGAATCTTTCCGATTATCTGAAATTATTTTATCACAAATATTAAAATATGAAAAACTAAACTTTAATGAACTAGCTGCAGAAATTTTTATTAAAAATAGTTTGTATGAAGAAAAGCCTAATTTTATAGGTTATAATTGTTTTGATAACCAAATATTGATAAAAATAACAGAGAGCTTAATTCAACAATCCATTGAATTTAATTTTTCAGAAGAACTTACATCTTCTATTCTTAAACTAAAAAATTTGGGCTGTATTGATATTTTATCTAAAAATAAATCAATCGGCATTTCAGCTATTGAAAAAGATAAAAAGTATTTAGAAAAAATATGGATAACTAATATCCCTTATAAAAATGAATTATTTATAAAATCTGTTATAAATCCTGAACATTTTAAAATTTGGCATAAAAACTCAACGGATATCAGTTTTATTTTTTTAAATTATGACATATTATTTGAATCAAAAACAAATTTATGGCAAGACTTTTTTGATCAATGCTATGATACAAAAATACTTTTAAGTCAAATTGTCGCATTGGCAAATTTAAATACAGAAGAGCAAGACCTCAAAAAGTACTTGCAAATTGAAAATAAAGTTATTCAAAATATAAAAAAATGTGTCCTACGTTTTCAAAATAACGATTCAAAATCATATGAAGACTTTGTTGAAAAAATATATTCGGCAACAATTGGCTGCAATATCTCACCTAATTTTATGAGAGAAATCTATAAAACAATTCCATTTTCTGGAACAAGCTGGGCATTTACGGCAATTGCTTTAAGCGCTCCTCGTTTAGATCTTCATACCATTAGTTTAGCGATACAAAGTGAATTAGAAACGATTCATCAAACCTTAATAAAAGGTAACATGGAAAAAGACGAATATATTCTTGAAGTAACATCAAGGTTTCAATCTATCCTTGTAGGATCAAATCGTTTTCGAATCCCTATTACCCAAAAGACTCTTTCAACATTAAAAGATATTTCTAATTTAATTCAAAATATTCTTGATAATACATCCCAAAATGAGGATGAAACTGAGCTTGAGTCTTCTGATTGGAGCGGAAATTTTTTAACAGATAGGCCTATTTTACGTTGGGGTGCTATTTTACAAGTATGTCTCAACTCTCATTTAACAATGGAAGAAAAAGATTATTACGAAAGATATATTCGTGAAGGATTAAGAGTAGCACCACACGTTGAAAAAAGATGGATTGTAAGAGCACTTGTAAAATTGGACACAGATGACGCCATTAAAGCAATTTTATATCAAGCACTACAACATATTGACCCTGAATTTGTAGAACATACTATTAATGAACTTTTAAATTCAAAACATAAAAGAGCACATCAAGCATTAATTCGTTCTATTTCGAAAAATAATATTTCAAATGAACTCAAAATCAAAATTATAAAGGAAATTTCTTTAGAAAATCCTGAAGAAATATTACAAGAATTAAAAACGTTACAACTTTTAAGGTTACATGAAGATGTCGATTATGCTCTTCAAGAAGCTATTCAAAAAATTTCAAAATTAATTCCAGTATTACCAAAAAAAGAAAACGATAAAGATGTAAAAATATCTTCTCAAGATATCGATCTGATAATAAAATCTTTAATCCCACTCTCCGATTTTTTATCGATTGATTCTAAAAGCGCTTTAAGAACAGCTGAAATGATTTTAATTCAATCAAAAGATTGGGGTAATGAAGCAGTTGATTTGAGCCCAATTGTAAATATGCATTGTAAAGCAGTTGAATTGACCATGCGAGATACTTTCGAAGCTTATACAGATTCCGTAATTCGAAAAGGAGAGTTATCCAAAAAACTCGAATTTTTAGGATATGGAAAAGGCCTTGTTGAAAAAATGACGCTATTTGAAGATTATATTGCAAACCTTCCAACGATCCGTTCCATACCCTATTTTAGTAAATTTAAGTTAAGAAAAATGCTACGCGCTATTTGTCTTTATCGACCTGGAAAACGATTTACCTTAGATGGTCCTAAAGCATTTGCTCTCTTACTTTTAGTTGCTGCAAGAGAAGAATGTCAATTTAATTTAAATAAAATGCTTCAAATTCATTTCACAAATGATTTAGAATTATATGAATTTATTAAATTAGTTCATTCTTTACAAGATAGCAGAAATCGAGCTGTACATGAAGGTCTTACTTGGGAGGCCCGTGATGAAATTGAAACGATGCGAAAACAAGCCTATAAAATCATTTCAATATGCCTTACAATAGGAAGAAACCTAGAAACCCAAATCAGTAAAAAGGGAGACTCCCCCCTGGAGAACCATTAAAGTATGGGATTAAGGGTCCAAACAAATATAAGCTCGATCAATGCTCAAAGGAACTTATCCGTGTCTACTTTATTACTAGCAAAGCACACCGAACGGGTTTCAAGCGGGTACAGAATTAATAAAGCTGCAGATGATGCAGCTGGTTTAGCTATTTCTGAAAAACTCCGCTCTCAAGTTAGAGGTTTAGTTCAAGCAAGAAGAAATACTTCTGATGGAATTAGTTTAATTCAGACAGCAGAAGGCGGACTTCAAGAAATATCAAATATGTTAATAAGATTAAAAGAACTTACCGTTCAAGCTGCAAGTGATACCATTGGCGATCTGGAACGTGGACATATTCAAAAAGAATTTGTTGCTTTAAAAGATGAAATCGATCGTATTGCAACTTCTACAGAATTTAATGGCACTAGATTGCTTACCGGCGTTGCAGAAATACCAGCTGTTTTAAAGGAAAATAGCAACCCTCCTCCTCTCGAAATTCAAGTGGGAGCTTCCTACTACGAAGAGGTGGATGATTTATATAAAGTTCGAAACCCTACTCATATCATTCGAATTAATTTAGATAAAATTAATGCTCTTACGGGCGGAGAAGGCTCTCTTGAAATAGGAAACGTAACAGACGAAGAAGGCACAAGAGTAGATAAAAAAGAATTTGCCCAAAAAAGCATGTTAAGAATTGATAATGCTATTAACAAAGTAAATGAATATAGAGCTATTTTAGGAGCAGTACAAAATAGAATGGAACATACCGTTGCAAATACAAGTATTACCATTGAAAATTTAGAGACTGCAAAATCAAGAATAAAAGATGCGGACTATGCCGAAGAAAGCTCTCATGTCGTTCAACAAGGAATTCTACAAAAAGCTGGTATTTCGGTACTTTCTCAAGCGAATCAGATTCCAGAAATGGCTCTAAAGCTTTTAGGTTGATCCTAAAAGATTATTTGGTTAAGACAAGTCCACAGAACCATTTTCTGATTCTGATTTATTGAAGGCTTTGTCTAAATATGCAAACTAAAAATCTAAGTACTACCAAAATATTCATACAAGATGTAACTCTTCTTGATTGTGCTATACTTTATCCAAGTTTAGGACCAAAAGGGAGAAGCTGGTATGTTGATGTTATTTGGGAAGGAAATAAAGATCAAAATGGAGTTTTATTTGATTTTAGTTTAGCTAAAAAATCTGCAAAAAGCACAATAGATCATGAATTTGATCATAAATTATTAGTAAAACCAAGTTCTATTCGTTTTCAATCAAATTCACAAATTATTATAATTGGCAACTGTAAAGAGAATGATAATAATTCTATTTTTGCAATTAATACTTATAATAATTCAGTAAAAAAAGTTTCTAGAGAAACCTTAATTGCTTTAGATAACAATGATGTTACTTTACTTGAAAAAGAAATAGCTCAATCTATATTAAGAAATTCTCCTGAAAATGTAATTAGTGTGACTGTAACTTTAAGAGAGCATGAAAATCATTCAAAATCAAATTACTTTAGCTATACACATAGTCTTTGCCATCATTACGGAAATTGCCAAAGATTTCATGGACACAGTAATATTTTAGAAGTATTTAAAAATGGTAAATTAGATTTAGAAAAAAGCGCTAATGCTGCAAAAAAATTAAATAACTCTTATATTATATCAAGAAACTATGTTATTTTTGAGTGGAATACCAAACTTATTAATGAATTGATAGAACATTGCCCCGAAATTGAAGAGGCTAAAGCGAGTTTAATTGCAGCACAATATAAAGGAACTCAAGGAGAAGTTGCCGTAATTATGCCTAAAGAAAATGTATTTACTTTAGAACAAGAAAGTACTGTGGAAAATCTTGCTGAATTTGTGAGAAAATTATTTTCCTTAAATGAAACCGATCTTGAAATTAGAGCTTATGAAGGTTTATCTAAAGGTTCTATTTGCAATTAAATATTTTAAATTTTTAAAGGAATAATATGAGCACTAGTTTTCTAATTAATGAAATTTACCCATGCCTGCAAGGCGAAGGAATTAATGTTGGAAAACCATCTCTTCTAGTTCGTTTTCAAATTTGTAATTTACGTTGTGTATGGTGTGACACTCCATACACTCATACTTTTAAAAGCGATCCTTTAAAAAAAACAGAGCCAAATGGAAAACAAAAATATAATAGACAAACATTAGAGTCTCTTGTTCAAAATATTCAATCCCAAAATATAAAACATCTTATTCTATCGGGTGGTGAACCCACACTTCATAATTTAGGTTTATTAATGCGGACATTAGGTTATTCTTTTTCAGCTGAAGTAGAAAGTAACGGAACTAGAATACCTCATCTCCAAATACCAAATTTTTTAGAAGATGATTATAAATTAATGCAATGGAATATTTCTCCAAAATTTTCAAATGCAGGTGAAAAAATAGAGCCTGAAGCTCTTAAACATTGGTCAAATCTTGCAAAAACACATCATTCTATTTTTTTTAAATTTGTTGTTCGAAAATCAGAAGTAACAAAAGATATAAATGAAATTTTGAGTCTTTTAAAAGATTACAATATTTCAAATGATCGTGTATTTTTAATGGCTGAAGGAATAACCGTTGAATCTCAGCTAGCAAATATTTGGCTCCATGATGAGTGTTTAAAATATGGATTTAGATACACCCCCCGACTACATATTTTATTATTTGGAAATAAAAGAGGCGTTTAAAAAAAATAATGATAAAATAAAATATCTGATTGCTTTAAAAACAGGATTTATAAAGTGATTAAAAATATTATTATTTTATCTTTTTTGTTAATACAAATAAAAAGCTATGCTATTTCTAAAAAAATTACTTTAAGAATTTGCGCTAATGATGTTCGTAAATCTGTAAATCCCGAGGCAAAGTATGAAACCCCAAGCATGGATATTTTTAATTACGCAATAAATAAATTAAGAAACAAACTCGATATAAGTTATACTTTAGATTTCATGCCTATGGATCGCTGTATATTTAATGCAAATAGAGGAGAAATAGACGCTGTTTTAGATGTTTCTTATACTGAAGATAGAGCTTTAGCTTTAGAATACCCTCCGGGTTCAGGGCCAGATGAAATGAAAGGCTCCTGCACTTCAAATTTAAAAATGTCGTGTTCTCGATATATGGTATTAACTCCTAAAAATAGTAAATTTAATTATAATGGTAAAAAAAATATTTTGCCTTTTCCCATAAGAGCTTCATTAGGATATTCCATTGCTAAAAGATTAGAAGTCGAATTTCATGAGAATGTAGAATTAAGTAAAAATGATGTCGTATGTATAAAAAAAATGATTCGCGATAATACAGGATGCGTCATTGCAAATTTTGGATATATTCCAGGAATGGCTGAATATCAATTTAAAAGCTTACTGCCACAAATAAAAATAAATAAAATTCCTTATGAAATGAGATCGAATTATGTTCCATTTTCTAAAAAGTCTAAAATATCAAAAGAAGATAAATCTATTTTTTGGAAAGAACTTTCTTTAGTCTTAAAAGACCCCAAAATTATAAAAAAAATTAAAGAAAAATATTTAAAAATTCAATCAAAAGATTAATTTAAAAATTACCTTCAAAAATTCTTTGACTAATATTTACATTATTGTTTACAAATCCTATTTTATAATAAGTTCTTCTATTAATTCCAGCAGGAACTGATTGTTTTTTAATATAAACATCATTTAAATTTTTAATAGTGCGATAGCCATTTATAACATAGTTTAACGTATTGTTATTTAATGAAGAGTTATCAGAAATATATATCCCAGAATCAATATCTTTATTTAATGATAAATTATAATAAATGGACATTTTTATTTTATATTTCAATAAATTGCTTTCATTTGATAGCCATTCATATGCATATTTTATCCATTCTTTTTTTAATTCAGGATTATATTGTAATTTATTATTCACATAAACTTTTGCAGATGAACCAAATTCACAAATAGATAATGGCAATGATGAAAGTTTATTCATTCTTATTAAATAAGGAACAAAAACTTCATCAAATTGAAGCCATGATCTACCTCCCCAATTATAGCCATCTAATCCTTTCCATTCAACATATTCATCTCCAGGATAATATAATTCAAATGGATATTTTTCTATTAGAAAATTTCCAGGACAAAATACAAATTGAATTCTATTTTTTGAGAGATCAATTTTGTAGTCATTATTAAAATTTCTTACAAACGAATATACATATTTCCACATTTTAACAAAGTCTTTTGTATTATTTGAATAAGTATGATTTTTATAATTCATTTCATGCGCAAATCTTAAATATAATTTAGGGTCTCCTAAATTATCATTAAATTTTGAATCATGAATAAACTTAGCTAAATAATTACAACTCCTTTTTAAATAATCATCAAATTTTCCTGAATATATTCGTTTACAAATATCATCTGGTGTTGGCTCAACAACTCCTGTACCTGGGTACCATGAAAGAAAAGGAATTTTTCCCATTTCCCAAATTTTAAAGGGAATTGTATAAAAACTTGATTTTGCCATATCTGGTTTTATTCTAGAATCAAAAGATGAAAAATATTGAACAATATCATGCTTAAATTCGACATAATTTTCAAAATTTTGAATTTCATTAATAAAATTTATTCTCGAATTGATTTCAAGACAAACACCATATAATTGCCTTGGTTTTATTATTTGAGAGGAAGGTTTTAATATTTTTAAATTATCAGCATAACAAGATAGAGGAAAAAGAGCTGCCGTTTTTAAAAACAAGCGTCTGTCCATATAAAATTCCTTATCGTTTTAAAAAGAAAATTTATATGAATCCTATTTTGAAATGAATCTCGGATCAATGACAAAATCAAAGATTAAAATATTTTAATCTTTGATTTTATTCAAAACAATTTATAAAAAAAATTAATATTTGAAATGTTTAATTGGCTCGCCTTTGGATTCAAGATCCTTTAAACTATCAATACCTAATTTAATATGAATATCAGTCCATTTTGCCGAAATATTTTTATCGCCCGCTTCTGTTTTAACACCTTCAGGTGTGATTGGAACATCGGAGACAACTAATAAAGCCCCTCTTGCAATTTCATTGTGTAGACCGACCATGAGAATTGTTGCCGTTTCCATATCAATCGCAATGCATTTCATACTATGCATATGTCTTAAAAATGCTTGATCATGCTCCCATACTCTTCGATTTGTTGTATAAACCACTCCAGTTCGGTAATCATGACCTGCTTCAACTATTTTTTGAGAAACAAATTTATGCAGCTTAAATGAAGGCAGTGCAGGCACTTCAGGGGGAAAATAATCGTTTGAAGTTCCTTCACCCCGAATTGCTGCAATTGGTAAAATAAAATGACCAATTTCGGTAGAATGCTTTAGACCACCGCATTTACCCAAAAACAAAACCGATTTAGGTGCACGTGCGCTCAATAAGTCCATCACTGTCGCTGCATTTGCTGAACCCATTCCAAAATTAATAATGGATACATTTGATTTTTTACATGTTGAATTTGGCATAGCCCTATCTAGACCAACTACTTTTGAATCTGTCATTTCAGCAAAACGGTTCACATATGTTTGAAAATTTGTAAGTAAAATATGATCCGCAAAGTCCTCAATTTTTGTTCCTGTATAACGCGGTAACCAGTTTTTACAGATCTCTGCTTTTGTCTTCATAAAAACTCCCAAAGATAGTATACTCATTGTAGTTGCTTTAAATTTCCATTCTCACATTATACATGTAATACAAACTTAGTATCTTATTCAAGCAGTTATACCATTTATCTTATTAAAAATATGAAATTCAAATTATGAAGTAAATTTTAAAACAACAAATATTTATAAATATAATAACAAAGTTTTAAATATTCCAGAGAAGTATATCAAAAAAAAATAAAAAAAGCTTTAAATCATCATAGTATTCATATATTTAAGAAAACTGATTTTTAACCTTTAAAAGTCAAATGAAGAGTTGTTATTTTCATATTGACCTTTAAATAATGCACTGGGTAATGAGTTTATGACGATTCAAAATAATGATTCTATATCAAATTCATTAAAACAAAATTTAGAAAAATACTCGGAAAATATAAGTTTATTAATAAATAAACTAAATAATTTATTTCAAGACAAGATATTGCTGCATTTTCAAATTTACAATTGTGAAGGCTACGTTTACAATATAAATAGTAAATTTGTTGCTACTAATTCTGTTCCAAGACATATTGAACATATGATTTCTTGTAAGGAAAACTATATTTTATTAAGGTTTTTTTGTAATATTCAAGAATATTTTTCAAAAAATGACCATAATGAGTTTTGTAATGAATTAAAAAATAAATACAATTGTCCTATTTTTTTTATGACACCATACTCAGATTCTTATGAAATTGAAGAATCTTTTATTTTAAAACCAAACTTTGAAATAAAAATATATATTTATGAAAATAATATTAAAATAATATTTGAAAATTATAATGAAAATTTATCTTTATATGAAATTACAAAACAAGAATGCAATTTTATATTTTCAAATCCAAAAAGTTTAAAAATTAAAAATATCAAAAAATCAAATAAAAAATTGGTACTTAATGAAAATTTAAAAAATATAATTTCACAAGCTCAAAATCATATGAATATAGGAGATTGTTACTTAGCAAATATAACATCTACAAATATTTTTTCGAAAAATAATAATTTTATTTCTGCTCATGATTTTTATGAAGCCTGGCTTTCCATTTATTCTCGTTTTGGAATATTTTATAAAGATAGCAAAAAAGCATTAGCTTCTTTTTCCCCTGAAAGATTTATTTTATTAAAAAATAATCTCATTTTGACTGAGCCTATTAAAGGGACTTTAAAATCAAATCAGGCTCGTCCTACCCAACAAGACGCCGATCAAATTTGGTCTATTAAAAAAGAAATCTATGAACATACATTAGTTATTGACCTCATGCGCAATGATTTATACCAAGTTTGTGAACCAGAAAGCATTTCTGTTTATAAACCGTTTTTTGCAAGAATATCGGGCTCTTTCATACAAATGCAAAGTTTTATTATTGGAAGCACTAAAAAGGGGGCAAACCTGAATACTTGTTTAAGATTCATGTTACCTGCAGGTTCAATAACAGGAACTCCTAAAAAAAGGGTTTGTGAAATCATTTCAAATCTTGAGACAAATAAAAGAGGTTATTATACAGGAATATCTGGAATTATGGAAATAAATGGAGACTTTGATACTACAATTCTCATTAGAAGCATTTATATGAGTAAAAGGGGGGTCTATTATGGTGTCGGAGCTGGAATTACCTCTTTATCAGATATAGACTCCGAATTTGAAGAGTGCGAATTAAAATTAAATTCCATTTTACCCGTTTTTGAAAGCAGATTACATGATTCTTTTTGTTGACCACTATGACTCTTTTAGCAATAATTTAATAAGCTGGTTTTTATCAAAGGGTTTAAATTTATGTATTAAATCATATCATGAGCTAGATAAAATCGATTCATTCGATGAGATTAAAGGTGTTATTTATTCACCAGGACCAGGACACCCATCCGAATATACTGAATCCCTCAAATTTTATAAAAAAATCCCTGAAATAATGCCTTTTTTGGGGGTTTGTTTAGGGCATCAGCTTCTTTTGTACTCTGAGGGTGGAAAGATAACCCAAATTAGTGAAAAACCAATACATGGCCGTCAAATAACACTTTCAAACCCTATCCCCTCTAAATTTTTTTTAGAAAATGAACTAAATGGCACTTTTGTGCTTTATAATTCTTTAGGATGTAAAATAGATGATCCCATTTTCAAAGAAAATATGTTAGCACTAGCCTTTGAAGAAGGCTTTGTATTAGCAACAGAGCATAAAGTTTATCCAAGAATAGGCGTCCAATTTCATCCTGAAAGTTTTGCTAGTCCAGGGGGAAATACCATTTTAAATTCTTTTTTAAGGCTCATTTCATGATCGGCCGTTTATATGCAATCATTTTTATTTTATTAATCGCTTTTTCATTATGGTACCAAAAAAAATATCTTGAGGTATCTTCAAATGAATTAAATTCACAACTTGATTTTGAAGATAGTATTTTACCTACAAGTATAGCAAAAAACTTTAACACTAAATTTTATGATAATGGAAAATTAAAATATACTTTTTCGGGAGATAAAATTATTTATTTTACCGACAATCACTTTGAAGCTGAAGGAAATCTGATTTACGAATCTTATGATGAAAAACAAAAGAATAATATTGTGATTAAAACTCAAAAAGCTTTTGGAATTATGGAGTCAGACTCAAATCAATCTTTACAACAGTCCATGGCTATTGGTGCAAATAGCAGAATTAAAAATGCAACGTTACCTAATGATGTTTTAATTAATTTTGATGGAAATAATGGAAAAGCAAATTATGTATTCATTGATATGGAAAAAGAAACCATTCAATCTCCAAATTATTTTATTTCCAATGGGACTCAAGGAAACATAAAAGGAAATGGATTTAAATATTCAATAAAAAATGAAGAATTTAAAATTTTTTCGAACGTAGATGGAGATATTAATTTAAATAAAATTCCAGAAACAAAAAAAGATAGTAAGGTACTAAAATGAAGTTTTATTCCTCTTGTAAAATTATAATATCAATCTCTATTTTTTTTAGCTTTATTCAAAATTCAAATGCTGATTTTGAAGAGTCTTTACCAAATAATTTTAACTCTCAAACAACGAAACATTCCGAACAGACAGATTCCAGTAATACGGTAAGAAATAAAAATGAAATTGATAAAAAAACAAAAGAAAACTCATCTAAAAAAAGTCCTACAACCCAAGATAATTCCTCGAGCAACGAATTTGCTAAACACAACAGCAATGCCCCAGTTTATTTTGATGGTAATACGGCAGATGGGTCTCTAAAAACAGGAATATTAAATCTTGTAGGAAATGTCGTTCTTATACAAGATGATACTAAGTTAACATCTGACAAAGCAAAATTGATAGGCAATCCTGGAAAAAGTTTTACTTCGGGTTCCCGTTCTATTCAAAAAGCAATTGCTACTGGAAATGTTCATATCTTAAAAAAGAGTTCTCCTAATGCTCCTGAAATCAAAGCCAATGCGAATGAAATTGAGTTTTTAGTCCCTAAAAGAATTATGATCTTAAAAGGAAAAGCAAAGGTTTGGAAAGAGCAAGAGTTTATTAATGCTGAATATATAGAAATCAATCTTGAAACAGGTGATATCAATTTAAAAGAACCCCATGGAACAATTGATCCACGCTCCACTTCAAATATGGGTAAAAGCAATACAGTATCAAAAACATCAAAAGATAAGGTCCAAAAATGAAAGAAAACCAACTCACTTCCTCAAATTTAATTCGTAAATTTGGCACACGTACGGTAGTGGATAATGTTTCTTTTTTTGTAAATAGTGGCGAAGTTGTTGGTTTACTAGGGCCAAATGGAGCTGGAAAAACAACAAGCTTTTACATGACTGTTGGCTTATTAAAACCAAGCTCAGGAGAAGTAACTATTGATGGAAATAATATAACAGAACTTCCTATTCATAAAAGAGCTCGTATGGGTATTGGATACCTTCCACAAAATTCAAGTGTTTTTAGAAAACTTACTGTGGAAGACAATTTAAGAGCTATTATGGAAGTTTGGGGAGTTCCAAGAAACAAGCGGTCTCAATTACTTGAAAAATTAATTGATCAATTTGGTATTGGTCATATTAGAAAAAGTTTAGGAATAAGTCTTTCAGGTGGTGAACGAAGACGTCTAGAAATTGCAAGAACCCTTGTTATTTCTCCTCGATTTTTATTATTAGATGAACCTTTTGCAGGGATAGATCCTGTTACTGTTGCTGAAATTCAAGAACTTATTAAAAAACTTGTCGCAGAAGAAAATTTAGGGGTTTTAATTACTGACCATAATGTAAGAGAAACTCTATCATTATGTAGTCGAGCCTATATTTTAGCTGGAGGAAAAATACTTGCGGAAGGTTTACCAGACGAAGTCGCCACAAATGAAAAAGTAAAACAAGTTTATTTAGGAGAAAATTTTACTTTTTAAGAAAAATAAATAAATTCATTTCAATTACTTACAATATAAATATCTACTTTAGCAATTCCCTTTTTTGTAATACCTAATTTTTTAGCTGCTGCTGCACTGAGATCTATCACTCTATCTTCAACGTAGGGGCCTCGATCATTAATCTCAACAAATACAGATTTTCCTGTTCTTACATCTTTAACCATAACAATTGATTTAAAAGGAAGTGTTTTACTTGCTGCTGTTAACTTATTAGGATCAAATTTATCACCACTTGCCGTTTTTCTACCTGCCCATTTGTAATCATAAAATGAGGCTAATCCTCTTTGGTAAAATGAATAATTACTAAAAATTTTAGAATTCGTACTCTTATCCTTTTTTGTAGTGGTACAACCAACAAAAACAAAGAAAAGTAATACAATTTTTACCGAAATTTTTAAAATTCTCATCAAATATACCTGTATTTATAATAAAAAAAAGAGCTAAAATAAATATGAACTAATTAATTAGAGACTTAAGCTCCATTCATTCTAACCTATCAAATCAAATTTCAGCATGAAAGAAAAAAAACAGTCCTGCCAAAAAAATGTTGTGGTAACAAAATAAAAAATAATCATTATTTATATATGATACACATATTAAAGTAATTTATTAATTATTGGTTACAAAGCATATTTGCTTGTTTTTTAGGCTAATATACTTCTCCCTAGTGGGTAAAATTTGCCTAATATCGGAGCAATAGAACCTTAAAAACAATGAATTTAAATGTTTTTTAAACACTTAAATGATTTTCAGACTCCCTGCTCCCTATTTATTGCTATTTAAAAGTTCAATTTTAAGCCTTTGGATTTTGAATAGACCGGAATATGGTTAATAGATCCCAATTATCACTTTTCAAATATTCTGCTATCTTTTTTTTGTTATTAGATGATGTTTTACCAGTTGTTAATACATCATCTAATAACAAAATTTTTGAACTATTATTATTATCAAAATTTTCTATTTGATTTTTATCTAAAAAAATTTTTTGATTTTTAAACTCATTTGAAAATGCAGATCTTTTTTTTGAAGGTATAAGAGCCTGCTTTAAAGACTTATTTAATAATATTGGCCTTATTATTTTATATTTAAGAGCTCCATTTTCAGCTTGAATTGATTTAAAAATGCTTTCAAAAAATTCTGTAGGATGCCAACTTGATTCAAGGATACGTTCTTTTCTTAATGTAGGAAATACAATATAGTCATATTCATTATCAAGCAAAATTTTTAAAATATTATTTTTTATTACTTCAAAAAACAAATCATAAAAAAGTAATTTTGCATTATAATCATTTTTATCTTTTGCTAATACTAAAATTTCTGGCAGACCTGAAGAATAAGAAAAAATACAATTTATATTATTAAATTCATTTAATTGCTCGCATCCAAAACAATTTTCATTTCCACAGCGGCAACAATAGATCCATTTTAATTTTTCTAAATTTTTAAAACAAGAATTACATATAATATTAGAATATAAATTTTTATCATTTAAACAGAAATAACATCTTAATTTTTTTTTCATAATATTTAAAAAATATTTTATGATTTATTTTTTATGAAATGCGATTTTGCCAATGATGATATTTCACCATGATGATAAGGATGATTACTTAATATACAACGAGCTCTATAAACTTGTTCAAGCAAAACAGCGAAAGCCAATTCATGAGGAAAAGTCATTTGCGATAAAGAAATTAATTGAATGCGTCCTAATGATTTTAATTCTGCTGGTAATCCGTAAGCTCCCCCTAAACAAAAAATAATCATTTTTTCTCCCCTTGATTCATATTGATCTAAACTTTTAGCAAATTCTGCACTTGAAGAATTTTTGCCATTTTCATCAAATGCGATACAAAGAGGATTTTCTACAGATAATTTTTTGAATTCTTTTGCATAAAAGGCATATAATTCATTTTGATTTATTGGTGAGGTTGGATAGATATGAGTAATAGAAGTAAATTTAGAGATACGACTTTGAAACTCATTTACAAAATCGTATAAATAAGACTGCTGCGGAATTTTCCAAGGAGTTATAAACACATAACGCATTCAAAAATCACTAAATTTGATTTGCAAGGGACTCAGCTTCACTAGATTTTAAAGAAGTATTAATTTCTACAACTTCATTATATAAAGCTTGGCATTTATCTTCTGCTAATGGAATAATATGAGCTTTGCTCCATAGCTGTTCGAGCTGATAAAGCTCGCGAGTAGGCTCTTGAAAAACATGAATAAATAAAAAGCCATAATCAATTAAAACCCAAGTACAAGACTCAAGACCATCTACAGATACAGGGGAAACACCCAAGTTATGCTTAAAAAACTGACGAATACTTTCCGCAACCGCATATACTTGTCTTGGATTCGAAGCACTGACAATTGCAAAAAGTTCAGTGAAGGCACCAATATTTTTTAAATCCATCACAATGGGACGAACTGCCTTTTTTTCTGTAGCTACTGCAATTGCAATCATTGCTAAATCTTCGTGAGAAAGCTCTTTATCACCAATTTTAGTAGTTGTTTTTATATCATTTCCGTTCACTGATTTATATCTCCGTTTTTTTTACGCTACTTAAAATTTCAATTATTTTATCAAGAAGATCGGTAATCCCTATGCGAAATGCAGAACTTATTTCGAAATAAGGAGTTTTCTTGAGTTTCAAATAATTACGAAATCCATTTAGTGCATCTTGGTTAGTAACTGTCTCAATTTCTTCTCCAGCAAGAGAGTCGACCTTAGAGATAACTGTTACCCTCGGACGCTCTAATATAGCCTTATCATAGAGGGAAAGCTCTTCTAGTATCCCATCATAGTCAGAAATCATAGACTCTGCTGTCTCTTGGCTACCATCAATTAGATGAATAAGTACACAAGTTCTTTCAATATGACGTAAAAAATCGTGGCCTAATCCTTTTCCTTGGCTTGCCCCTGGTATTAATCCAGGAACATCAGCAACTACAAACGGATTTGCTTCTTTATGACTTACTACTCCCAAAGTGGGCACTAAGGTCGTAAATGGGTAGTCCGCTACTTTGGGCCTTGCTGCAGATATAACTGTAATTAAAGTACTTTTCCCAGCATTTGGACTTCCAATAATGCCTACATCCGCAATCATTTTGAGTTCAAGCCGGATTCCTCTATTCTCACCTATTACTGGTGGTATCGTTTTAGTTGGAGCTTGATTTCTTGAATTTACAAATAAAGTATTTCCAATTCCGCCTTTACCACCTTTAGCAACCAATAAACGGTGTCCTTCATACAAAACTTCACCAATTATTTCGCCACTTTCTATATCGAATGCCACAGTACCGCAAGGAACTTTTAGAGTAAGATGATCACCAGATCTGCCTTGTTTATTATTTGTTCCGCCTTTGCCACCAGCTTCTGCTTCGTAGAATCGTTGGTAACGGAAATCGAGTAATGTAGATAATCCATTTGTTGCCTCAAGATACACATCACCGCCACTCCCGCCGTTGCCTCCATCAGGCCCTCCAGCAGGAACATATTTTTCGCGTCTGAAATGGGACATGCCTAAGCCCCCATCTCCCGCTTTTACTTTAATTTCAGCAGTATCAATAAATTTCATAATTTAGCCACCATGGGAATTAGAATAACGAGTAGAAAATTGAGAATATAGAAAAGCCATTCGCTTATTACCCTCATTTATAAAAAAAAGCTAAGGATTATAATAACTTGTTTTTATTAATAAAGGACATAAAACAAAAACCAAGATGCGCATAGAAACTATAAACGCACCTTGGCTTTTAGCAAAAAGGATTAGAAAATAATTTTAGGTATCAGATACCTTTATGCCTTTGCGTCTACAGGATAAACGCTTACGCATTGACGTTCGCGAGAAATGTGTTCGAATTTAACTTCGCCATCAATCTTTGCAAACAAAGTAAAGTCTTTCCCCATTCCTACATTAGAACCAGGATGTATTTTAGTTCCCACTTGGCGAACTATAATATTACCAGCTCTTACAGATTCCCCACCGTAAGCCTTAACGCCACGGTATTTAGGATTGCTATCGCGTCCATTTTTGGTTGAACCACCGGCTTTTTTACTTGCCATTGTACGAATCCCTTAATTTAACTTCCATGAACTTGGAAGATATTTGTTAGAAGAAAAAGTATCCAATAATTTCATTTAGTTATTTAGACTAAAGAAAAATTAACCTTCAATACTTGTAATAGACAAAGTTGTAAAATCTTGGCGATGGCCATGCATTTTCTTTGACTTATTTTTACGAAGGTATTTGAAGACAAGGATTTTATCTTCACGGCCATGAGAAACAACAGTTGCTGTTACTTTTGCGCCATTGATTTGTGGTTCACCAATTTTAAGTTGACCACCTTTATTAATCATTAAAACTTCAGAAAAAGGCATTGTTGTGCCCACTTCAGCATCAATGAAATTTGCTTTGATTTTTTCGCCTTCAGATACTTTGTATTGACGGCCAAAAATCTTAACTACTGCATAGTTTTTATTACTCACAACAGATTTCCTTATACGCTTTTAGTATTTCAATTATTGAAACACATCGTTCTTAGGTAAGCGCTACCACGCCATAAACACGGCTCAACAAGAGTCGGAAGCTAGCTCATAGTGCAATTTCGTAATAAGGTCAAGAACTTTATTTTTTTGAGGAAAGACACTTGCATTTTCTTTGAGTGTCAGGTACGGAATTACTTCCAAGTGGAGAGATGTCCGAGTGGCTGAAGGAGCACGATTGGAAATCGTGTTTACGCTAAAACCGTAACGAGGGTTCGAATCCCTCTCTCTCCGCCACTATCTTATAGTATGTTTTAAAAGCAACTATCAGAGGTGGTTGTTTGCCCTTAGTGCCCTTTTAATGAATCCGCCAGAGTTGGAAGACAGCAACGGTGTTTAGCAGGGTAGGTAAGATAAGCTAGCAGCCACCCCTAATAGTTGTTTTTTTTTTATCTTTTTTTATGAAATCGCTTTTACAGTTGTCTCACTTTCTTGATTTTTACATTTCAAGCTCACATACTGATCCACAATTAGGGCTTATCATTTTCTCATAAATCCGAGAATGATAGTTTAATATTCTTAAACACCCTAAAAGAGTATCCTATTCCCAATTTTTATTTGGTACCCAAAGTATGTCTACAGACAACAATTTACAATCTAATCAACAAAAACAAGAGACGGAATATGTTGTATTAGCAAGACGAACACGACCACAAAGTTTTTCAAGCTTAATTGGTCAAGAAGTTGTTTCCAACTCAATAGAAAAAATGCTGGTTCATCATAAAATTCCTCATGCTTTTTTATTTACAGGAACAAGAGGAACAGGAAAAACATCGAGTGCTCGTATTTTAGCTAAATCACTTTGTTGTGAAAAAGGGCCTACCATTTCACCATGCCAAACCTGCGTTCATTGCACTCAAATTACAGCATGTGCCCATGACGATATTTTAGAGATTGATGGGGCATCGAACACAGGAGTGGATAGCATTCGAGAATTACGAGAAGCCACTCGTTTTTTCCCCAACTCCGCTCGCTATAAAATATTTATCATTGATGAAGTTCATATGCTTAGTACAGGGGCATTCAATGCTCTTTTAAAGACATTAGAAGAACCACCCCCTCAAGTTGTTTTTATTTTAGCCACCACAGAGCTTCATAAAGTACCAATCACAGTACGCTCTCGCTGCATGATTTTTGCATTTAAAAAAATTGAGCCAAATACAATAGAACAACATTTAAAAGAGATTTTACAAAAAGAAAAAATAGAGTTTGAAAACGAAGCCATTACTTTAATTGCCAGAGAAGCAAAAGGCTCTATCCGTGACGCACTTAGCCTTTTAGAACAAATTATAGCAAGCTGTAATCATAGTTTTATTTCTGCAGAACAAACAAAAAAAGGCCTCTGTGTACAGGGTGAAGAAATAGCTGAAAATATTTTTTTATCTATCTGCAAAAAAGAAACAGGAGAAGCTTTAGAGCTTTTAAAGCAAGCCGATTCAGCCAGTTTAGACATAGCCACCTTAATTGATAATGTGGCGCAGTTTTTCAGAAATGGCATGATTATTAAAAGCTTGAATAATAAAGAACGAGCAATTAAGTTAACACAGCTTCTTCCTAAAGAATATGATTCCTTGAGTAATGCAATAACACCTCTTTCTCATGCAGCCATAAGTGAAATATTTAGATTACTTGCCATTTCTGTCAAAGAAATTTCAAGAACGAATGCAAGTTTAGCGTGGGCTGAAATTACTGTTATCGATTGTATTTCAAGAGCAGAGTGGCTTTCCGCCTCTGAAATTATTTCTATTATGTCTCATAAAACAAATACGGTAGCCCAAATAAATTCACAAAATATAAAAAAAATACCTGAACCTGAGCAAATCATAAGCGCTACGAAACAAAATAACCAAACAAATTTAACAATACCCAAAAGTACTTCGGTGCATAATGAACAATTAGATCTTGAAATTTTTAAAAAATTTGTTTCGATAGCAGAACAAAAAAGTAAAACACTAGGTGCGCGCCTTGGATTCGCAAAAATGGAAGCTTTCAATAAAAACTGTATTCATTTTTCAGACGCTCCTGAAAATGAAACTTATTTATCTTTTAATGAGATTGACCTGCAATATTTTTGGGAAAGTATTATAGAAATACAATGTCAAAATGCTGAATTTAAAGGGCATTACACTCCAAAACCACCTCTTCACAACATGCAAAAAGAAAAAATTAAAAAGGTTTCTACACATTTAAATACATTAAAAAAACCAATACCGGAAACAATAGCTCCCAATACACAAAAAAGCGTTATTCAAAGCTTTCAAAAATACAATACGGGCCAAGACATTCACTCAAAATCAGATAATACATCTCGGCCGTTAAACAAATCCATATCTTTGTCTGAAATCAATACAAAAGAAAAAACTCAAGGATTTCTTCAAAAAGAAAAAGATCTACTTGAAAAAGATCACATTCAAAAACTAAAAAAGCTCGCTACAGAAATTCAAATTGTTTCTGTAGACTAGAAATTACGAATGCGAAAGGAGATTTTTTTTAAATCAGCATAAAAATGAATCTAGATCTTGCACTGGGAATAAAGATTTGATTACATTTTTTTGTAGTATGTAATCTTAGGTTACATCTCAGTTGCTTTTTAAAATAAAGTATATATAAGTGACACAATTTTTGATCTATTTCTGGAGGTTCTGATGGTTCTTTTCGCTAAAAACAGCAATGAGCAATTTTTTAAACAATCTATGCCCCCCCTTGATATGGGCAAAGCAGCGGAAGCTGAAGAAGAAGATGAAGACTTTGACGATGATGACGAAGACTTCGAAGACGAAGACGAATACGATGATGACGAAGATGACTTTGACGATGATGAAGATGACTATGATGATTATGATGAAGATGAAGAATATGATGATGAGTTAGACGAAGACGATGAATATGATGACGACGATTATGATGACGACGATGATGATTATGACGATGATGATGACGACGATTTTGATGATGAAGATGAGGACGAATAATTCCTAACAGCAATCTTAATTATTTCGTTTTATAATAATGGAACACTTTAACTCCAGTAAATTGTTTTTCATTAGAATGTGTTCGCTATTTTCCACAAGAAAAAGAACACTCAATTACAATAAGAAGAAACGCTTAAATTTATGAAAGCACTTCTTATTGTTGTGATTTTGCTGTTTCCTATTGCATATTATAGTTAAAGAAAATTTTTAAGTTCTTTTCATTTGGCTTTGTAATATTAAATTTAATTTCTCTTGTCTGGTCATTTTTTTGATTTGACACTCTCTCTTTGAAGCTTCCGATCGATTTACATGACTCTCTTGATACAAAATCACATCGGGTTCTGAAAAGTTAAAAAAAGAAGCACCTTTCTTACTTGAGCAATGCTCTTTAAAACGCCGCTCTAAATTTGTTGTAATTCCTGTATAAAGCTTTCCTGATTTTGTTTGAATGATATAAAGTTTCCAAGCCAAGAAAATTCCCTTTAAAAAAAACCGATGATGATTCCTAATATCTCCAATGGAAAAAACATTCGCATTATACAAGTTAAAAGAGAAATAAAAGCCATTGTAATGGCATTCTTAATATAAATTTATGAATTTAATATTACTCACCACAAATTTTTATAATTTCCATTTGTATTTCATGACAAAGATCTTTTAAACTTTTTCTTCCAAAATCGAATTTCAATCCTGTTGCTTCAAACAAACCTTGTAATGACTTTTGCGAGCCAAGACTCAATCCTGAAATATAATTTAAGACAGCTTGATTATAATTGTTTTTGCTTTTTTTCCATAACTGCAAAGCTCCTGACTGAGCTATTCCATAATCAATATAATAAAAAGGGGAGGTGAAAATATGAGGACGACTTAACCACCCAAGTTCTTCAATATCATCATAGCCATCCCAATTAACTTGTGGCCTATATTTTTTAGAAACGTCTCGCCAAATTTTATTTCTTTGTTCTGCAGTTGGAATTTCTTTAGAAGAATATATTTTATGTTGCCATTCATCCATCATAGCCATAAATGGCCAAAAATTAAGCATATGAAAAAGTTGAAAAGATAACGCTTTATTAGAATCCTTTTTATTAACCCACAGATCAGAATAAAAAGGACTTGCTAAAAGCTCTAAGCCAATGCTTGCTACTTCACAAAATTCAAAACCAGGATGGCGCAATAACACATTATCAATATTTGAAACAGCATAACCATGAATGGCATGACCAAACTCATGAATAAAAGTCATTGCATCTCTAAAATTTCCGCCAAAATTTGCAAAAACAAAAGGGTAACCACTTTCCTGAAAAGTAACACAAAAAGCACCTGGAGCTTTTCCTTTTCTTGGAGCAATATCAATTAAATTATGTTTCCTCATTTCGTTAAATAATTTGCCAAAAGAAGGATGTATTTTAGAGGTAATATTTTGCATTGAAGAAATTAAATGATTTAAGTTTCCATTTGCAGGAAGTTTTTCTGGCATGAGATCTGGCCAAATAGAGATATCCCATGGGGCAATGCAATCCGATTTTAAAGATTCTTTTTGACGATTAGATAATTCTTTTATAACAGGAATAACTTCATGATAAATTGAATTTCTAAATTCAGCACAATCTTCTTTCCCATAGTCCATTCGACCAAGTTCTGCAAAAGCAATATCGGTATAGTCTTCTGCTTGAACACATGCAGCTTGTTTTTTTCGATTTATTAAAAGATTTTCAAATATTTCTTGATACTTTTCTTCATTATCTTTAACAAAGTTCCAATAAGTTAAAAAAGCCGACTTTCTTGTATAAGGATCATTATCATTTAATTTTCCTATCACAACAGAAACAGGGGTTGTTCTTCCTTCAAATAAAGTTTTAGCTGAGTGTGAAAATTTTTTATAATCTCTTATCAATTGATTTTCTTCAATTTGAAGCTTTGATATTGCTGACGAAGTATATTTTCTTCTAATATTTAAATCTTTAATAATTCTATCATTGTCATATAAGTGCATTGAATTGCGCCAAGGTGAAGTCATGTAGGTATCCATTAATTCACTTCTTATATTCAATAACTGAGATAAAATATCTTCTTCAAATTCAACTAATTTTTTTTCAGCTAAATTGTCATTAATATTAAAACTTAAATTTAATTCTAAAATAGTATGAGCTTCAGATATGGCGCAAGAGGCTTCATGAAAAAGACCATACCAATTTGCAGCACTTTTAAAATCGAAAGGAATTTCTGTCGAAAGCCTTGCTAATAAATGACGTACATCATTTTTATCTAAAGGGTTAAATTTCTCATCAATAAAAATTCTTTTTTTTCTTTCTGGAAGCGTATAAAGCTGAGACATTGTCACCTTTCATAAAAGTCAGCAAATTGTCATTAACAAAACAAGCTATTTTTCTTGTAATTAAGCAATTTGTAAACCTTTCCGATTATTAAAGCAGGCGGAAAGGGGTTTAAATGCAACTGCGTTTAATAACATACACAAAAAAGATGAGAGTAGAAAGATTTGTCTTTTTAGCTCTTTTAAGTCTTTTGCTAAATGGATGCAGCACCCCACCCGTTGTTCGCGGACCACCTCCAAGTCCTGTTAATTTACCTTTCTTGAGATTAGAACAGGCGGGGGAGTGTTACTTTATAGATGATTTTTTACCTACACCAGACTCATTGGTAAGCGGAAAAACCTCAAATTTATTTTTGCGGTATTACACTTACTGGAATGCAAGATACAAATACTGGTCCGACGTAGGAGTTATGCTTGCATTTTATAGCAGAGATATGAGGTGCTGGGCTTTATTTGAAGAATATGCATTACCTAAAATTGATAATTAATTGATAATTTTTCAATTAAAAGAGGAGACTTATTTTTAATATTGGATAATACTCTTGGAAAATAATATGGCTAAGCTGTTTGTTGCAGACTCTTCACAAAAATCAATTGAAAACTTAAACCATTTTCTAGTTGCAGATGGACATGAAGCCTATTTTTTTGATAATTCTAAAGCTCTTAGCGATATTTTAAAAGAATATAAATTTGATATTATTATTGTAGATCAAAATTATAAAGGAATGCCTTGTGTAGATATTGTAAATTCATTTTTAAAGAATCCTAGTCACTCAAATACACATGTAATCATGACAACATCATCTCCTAATAAAGAAGACTTAAATAAATTCAGCTCACTCGGAATTAACCATATTTTTGTTAAACCATATCGTTATAAATTATTATCTGAAAAAATTAAATATGCTATTAATCCAAATAAAGGTGACCATGGCGCTTTTGAGCCCGAAATTTTAAAAATATTTCTCGAGTCTACAATTCATATCTTTGATTCCATTGGAAATATAGCAATTGCTGCAGGAAGACCGTTTCTTAAAACGGGGAACGATAGCCTTAGTGAAATAAGTGCTGTAATTGGTCTTTCTAGCCCACAAATCAAAGGTTCAATGTCTATTAACTTAACAAAAAAACTATTAGCTTCTTTTCTATATAAAATGCTCGGCCCAAACGCAATTGCAGATGATCTTGGAATCTCTGATATGTGCGGAGAACTTTGTAACCAAATTATGGGTAGAGCCAAACAGCAGTTTTTAAAGAAAAAAGGGATGAGTTTCGAAATCACAGTTCCTTCTGTATTATCTGACCCTTATCATATTTTAGATTATAAAAGCTCTTCACCCGTTTTGGTTATTCCATTTTTGTATGAAAAAGTAGCTTGCGTTTTTGTTGAATTTTGTCTTGAAATCAACGACAATTACGAACCTGTTGAGCCAGAAAAACTTCAAGTAATGATTGAAGAAGGTGAGCTTATACTATTTTAAGATCTTTATGAAGTTGGTAAAAAAAATGGAATCCATGTTTATAAACCGTGTAAAAAAAAATTATTTATTTCTAAAAAAATGGAGCAAAAGAGAGAATATTACTGCTTTTAGAATTTATGATAAAGATATTCCTCAATATCCTTTTGCAGTTGATTTTTATTCGGGTGCTATTGTTTTATATCAATATGAAAGATCTAAAAATAATTCGGAACTATCAAATGAGTATGAAATAGCGGATCAATTACAACTTGAAGAAGTAATTTCAGATTTAAAGGTGTTTTTTGCCTTAAATGATAATGATTTCTTTTTAAAGGTACGAAAAAAACAAAAAGGATTATCACAATATGAAAGAGAAAATGAAAAAGGAGTTACCAGAGTAGTAAATGAAGGAGAAATGAAGTTTTTAGTTAATTTATCTGACTATTTAGACTGCGGTTTATTTTTAGATCATAGAAAAACCAGACAAATTGTAAAAAAACTTTCTTTTGATAAAAATGTTTTAAACTTATTTGCCTATACCGGCTCCGTTAGCATTGCCGCTGCATTAGGAAATGCAAAAAGTGTGACTACGGTTGATATGAGCAATACCTACTTAAAATGGGCGGAATCAAACTTCAAATTAAACGAAATCTCAATTAGCAATAACGAATTTATTAGAGCAAATATAGTTGAATGGCTTGCTAATTTAAATATGAATTTGAAAAAATTTGATCTTATTTTTGTCGATCCTCCTTCTTTTTCAAACTCTAAAAAAATGAGTGAAAGTTTTGATATTCAACGTGATTATATTTCTCTTCTAAAAAATTGTGAAAAAATTCTTTCCGATAAAGGAACAATTATTTTTTCTAATAATTTAAGATCATTTAAATTTGATAATGATGAGTTTTCAAAAAATTTTAATATTGAAAATATTACTAAAAAAACATTACCTCAAGATTTTCGAAATGAGAAAATACATCAAGCTTGGTTATTAAATAAAAAATAATTTAATTTGAGCAAGTTAATGTTGAAGCATCTCCTCCAGGATATATAGTGCGTATTCTTTCTATATCGTTACAAGAAGGGTCAATAATTCTTGATTTTCTAGTGGGTGGATTATTAAGACCTACATCAATTGTTGGGTACATAACACTATTTCTTTCACTTGCAACATGCCCTAATCCTAAAAAATGACCTAATTCATGTAAAGCTATACTTTGCATATCGGCAACATCTAGTCCTGAGAAAGTGTTATCTGTGGCCGTATTTCCAAAATAATATTTGTCTCGATTAAATCGAATATTTGCTTTTGATATTACATTTTTTTTAAAATTATAAATTGTAGCTGCAATTGTTGATGAAGGTTTTCCTGTATTATTTACCCAACCACCAATACCACCTGAAATTTGATCATAATACATTGCATTAAAAGGTTCATTATTAGGTAAAAATAAACTTGAAAAATCGTTTCCCGTTTTTGTAACTGTTCCTGTTCTTAATTGCAATATTGTCCTTCCTATTGCACTATTCCATGTATTAACAGCAGATTGGATATAGCTAATTAAATTTGAGTTTTCTGAGGTAATTGCTGTACTAACATCAACAGTAACAGGATAATTATAATTAGTACCCCAACCTTCGGAAAATACAATGGGTTGATCGATATCTGCATAGAAGTCATCATATTCAACCGTTTTCTTTTGCATACCGCAAGATATGAATATTAAACTTAATAAAGTTAAAATAAATAATTTTTTTGTATTCTGTATAAATACCATTCATAAGCCTCAATGCTATGCAATGAGTGCCTATCGTCAAAAAGGAATACATTATAGAGACCACATAATTTTGACGCTTTTTCATTTTTTTAATTTTCTAAAATTTTTATTATTTATATAAATTTACTTAGAAGCTATTAGATACTATTCCACTTGAACCAATATATGAAAAATAAATATTTACTTTTTGAATTGTAATTTCATTTTTTCCCAATTTAATTGAAAACTCAGTAGGGCGTAATCTACTAAATCTAACCTGCTCCCCTTTGTCACACGAAAAAGGAATATTTTGATTATTTAATTTAATTTCTTCAGGAATTTTATATATTATATTTTCGCCTTTTTGATTTAATCCAATAATTACTGCGCAAACTTTTCCAGATATAGAGTTTTTAGATAAATTTGTATTTGACAATGAAAATACAAATCGAGTTTTATTTACTTCAGGTAATATTTTGGGATTTTCAATTTTAATACCACTATTTTCGATTATTAAAACTTCCTCTTTCTTAACCTCTTCATTCTTAACTTCTACTTTCTTAGTTTCTTCCTTCTTAACTTCTACTTTCTTAGTTTCTTCCTTCTTAACTTCTACTTTCTTAGTTTCTTCCTTCTTAGCTTCTTCCTTCTTAGCTTCTTCCTTCTTAGCTTCTTCCTTCTTAGCTTCGACTTTTTTAACTTCTACCTTTTTAACTTCTTCTTTTGGAGGAAAATTCATTACAAATTCATTATTTTTAATATTATCGTCTTTCATTAAATTTTTCTCAAAAGAATATTGTAGCAAACTTTTTTTAAAGGAAATAATATATTTATCTTGAATTTGATTTTTCTGAAACAAAGTCAAACTAAAATAAATTAATATAGAAGATATGACCAATAATAAAAACAAGAAAAATAAAACAAATTTCACAAAAAAAAGATTTAGTTTATAATGATATGTTTTTTCTGAATCAATAAAAAATATTAAATTAAATTTTTTAGAACCTTTTTTTGATACTGAATTATTTGTACTCATTATTTGGTTGCCTTACTAAAGCACTTAATAAATCTGAATTTTGAATTTCTTCGTACCATTTTTCAGATATAATTTTATATTGATTGTTTTCTATTTTTAAATATAGAAATTTTCTCCCAAAATCTTCTTTTTCAGGTGAACTATATTTTTGAAGAAATGAAACAAATATCTCATCATTAAAAGATAAAATTTTAGGATCGCTAATTTCAATACTTATTTTTCCTTTTCTATTGTTACTTAATGTAGATTTAAGTTGAAGCCACTGTTTTTTATTTTTTCCTAAAGTATTAAAAGAATCCGAATAAAAACTTAGATATTCATTTAAATCCGAGTTTTCCCAAGATTTTTTCCAGGAATCTAACATGGATTGGATTGCAACTTTTGTTTCTTCTATTTTTTTAGAGGAATCGAGTAAAGTCATTTCTTTTGTGATCACGACGGGGGTCTCTAAGGGGGTTATGTATTTTTCTAAATCCCGCCAATCATCATTTTTTAAAGCAACACAACCATCTGTATCAAAAGCTTTGCTTATTCTTGAATCATCTTCAACTCCATGAATCCAAATTCCATACCCTGTTTTGCTCGATCTTTGATCAAAGATATTTGGATAATCTAAAGTTAAAGCGCCAGGACCATATTTAGGAGGAAGTTTCCCCCCCGTTATTTTCCCCGTTATAAAATAAATTCCTTCAGGTGTTTTCTTATCACCTGATGATTTTTTATCACCTTGCCTTTTTCCTGTAACAGCTTGATATGTTTTGATTATATCATAAGACCCTGTGATATTTTCTTTGTAAACACTAAGTTTATGTTGCAGTTTTTCCACAACAAGTGCATATGCAGAAGGCTTTCTTCCTAAACTAATGAATGAAGCTGGTATCTGACTTACTGCCTTTTGGTTTAACTTCTCAGAAATTGAATTTTCCGCTATGATTTGATTTGATTCTGAAGAATCTGTATTTGCCAAACATAAGGGAGAATATAAAATTACACATAAAAAAAGAACTTTTAATGTATTTTTATTGTATAAATAATACAATTTCATATTTTAACTCCGAAACATTCATTAAAAAATAATGATAGATATAATGAGTTTAAAGGGAATAATAATTTAATTCTAGATCGTCAAAGTCTCGTCATTGAAAGAATTTTCCCAGATAAAGTGTTTTTTAAAAAGAATTGTTTACATTAAGGACAGATCCTGTTTATGACTGAAACAAAAGATCAAACATTAAAAACAATTGTTTATGAAATTAATGAGTTTGTTAAAAAAGCAAGAAGAATAATTCAAAATAAAAAATCTTGTGATATTGATACTCTCATAAATGAAATTCTTTGTAACAATCAAGATAATAATGGTGATGTAAAAAAATGTGATGGATTTTTATTAAAATTTCATAATTCAACCGAAGCCCCAACTCAATATGAATGCAAATGCTCTTTAATTCAAAAAATATTTCAAAATTTAAATTCAACCAACTTTACAATTGAAAAAATGGAATCAAACTGGCCCTTAAAAAAGGGGATGGTAAATTCAAAAATAATTGCCTGGCAAGAATGCTCATCTGCTGCAGAAAGTATTCAATTATCAATTGCATTTATGATTAAATGCATTTCAATTATTACTTATAAAAATTCTAAATCAACTTCTCTCAATTCATTATCTTTAAACAAAGATAATATATATCTTGAATATTTTAAAGATATTATTTCAAATGAAATATCTTCTTTATATTTTTGGAATGATATAAAAAAGTATTATATAAACAATAGAGATAGTTTTTCTAATGAAAAAACAAACAGAAGTCTATTTTACAAAGAAATATTGCCAAAAAGAAAATTAGTTATTTTATGCTTTGAAGACACAAATTTCAGATTAAGGTCGGGAACAAATTTTGAACTTTTTGCATTTGAACAATTTATAAATGATTTAACTCTTGCTAATAATTCACTAATTGTCTTTTCTAAACAAAAACTATTACCAAATAAAAATAAAAAAATAAATTATTTAGATAATTACTCGATAAGTTTTAAAAAAAGTTTGGATGAACAAAAATATTCTATTCAAGAAGCCATGGAACCTGATTATAAATTATCAAGAGATGAGCGTTTTATAGAAGCAAATAAAATTGGAGCCTTTGATCGCTTAATTGAGCTTCTTGCTAAGGGGCAAAATTATATTAATAGCCTTGAAAAGGATTATTCTGAATGGAAGAAAAATACAGAGAATTAAGCGCTGACTACTATAAAAGAAAACAACATCTTTTTAAAAAAAGATTAAAATTTCTATTTATCCTTTTTTCTTCTGTTTCGTTTTTATTATTTTTAAGTATTTCTGAAGGATATGCTCTTAAATTACTTCTTTCAAAAAACTTTTCTTTTATTGAAATTAGTGTAATATTAATTTTAATTAGTATTTATTTATTGGCTTATAATATTATTCTATCAAAAATATACTTACATATATGCTATTATTTTGAAAATAAAAAAACCCCTTCCTTAATTATAATGACAATATTTATTATATTATATTTAACGTTATCATATACTACAGGAATTAAAGATATTGTTTCTTTAGGCGTAAGTAAACTCTGCATCATTTCTCTTTATTTCCATTTTTGGAATTCACAATTAACAGAAGCAAGATTAAAAACAAGATCAAAATTAATTCCATATATTTTTATAGTATCTTGGCGTGCTTTTTTTATTTGCAGATGGGTGCTTATTTCTTGCTGGCTACTTAGTAGTCTAGGATTTGCTTTAGCTCTTGTAGCCTCACATCCAATCATTAAATTAGAAGGATGGGAAGGTTTAATATTAATGATTACATTTTATTTCTTATTTAAACTATTTGTTAGAAACCCCAATGCTCACAATTATTATTAGGTTTAATCACTATGCTAATTGATTTTCATGTTCATCTTGCAGGGACAGGATGTTGTCATTCAGGTATTATTTTAGGAAAAATTTTTGAAAAAAGACCTAGTTTTTTCTTTTTAAAAAAGTCACAAAAAATCACAAACGAACAAATGCATTCAGATATCGATCTTATTTGGATTAAACGAATATCGAATTTAATTGAAGAATCAAAACAAGTTAACAAAGCTGTTACTCTGTGTTTAGATGCAATTTATGATGAATCCGGTAAATTAATTCCTGAATTTATTCAAATGTATATTCCAAATACATGGGGAGCTCATGCTGTAAAACAATTTCCTAAAACTTTATTACACGGAGCTTCTATTCACCCTTATCGAAAAGATGCAATTCAAGAATTAGAAACATGTTTAAAAAATAAAGCATTTTTAATTAAATGGTTACCATCCATGATGGGTATTGACCCAGAAAATAAATTATGTGTTCCCTTTTATGAAGCTCTAAAACATTATAAAATTCCTCTTTTAAGTCATACAGATAATGAATATACATTTGCTGAACCTAAAAAAGGTTGGCTAAAAAACAATCATATTTTGAAATTAAAAAAAGCATTAGACATTGGTGTTGTTGTTATTGCAGCCCATGCTGGTACCCCATCACAAATGCATGAGGCCGAAGAGCTTGCTTCTCAGTATGAAAACTTTTTTTTAGACACTTCCGGTTTGTTTAACCCGACTCGGGCTAGGGCGTCCTTAAAGCTCTTTGAAAAATCTCAAACAGGTATTTTGGGAGATCGCCTTCTGTTTGCCACCGATTGGCCTGTCCCTTCTTTTCCTGTATTTCTTATTGATAAAATTGGGCTTTCTTCTTATAAAGAAATCTCCTCTATTAAAAATCCTTTTTTAAAAGATCTGCGAATCAAAGAAAAATTAGGCTTTCATATTCAGAGGTTTAAAAAAAACCAAGAAACCTTATTGACATTACTTGGTAGGTCGCATACTGAAATAAACCTAACTTGATGTTACTTGCGGGTGCTTAGCTCAGTTGGTTAGAGCGTCGCCCTTACAAGGCGAGGGTCTGGGGTTCGAGTCCCTAAGCACCCACCATTTTATGGTTTTCCCAAGAAACAAAAGTTAAAATGAAATCCAATTTGAGGGTGCTTAGCTCAGTTGGTTAGAGCGTCGCCCTTACAAGGCGAGGGTCTGGGGTTCGAGTCCCTAAGCACCCACCATCCTATTTTTAATTCATAATTAATCTTATAAAAATAAATATTTCAGTTCCGCTTTCTGCTTTTTGTTTTACCTATTATAAAATATCCTAGGGAGACATTCAAAAATAGATTTTAGCTATTTTTATAGGAATTTTTTCTCCTTACCGATAAAAGAAAACAGAAAATTGAAAAGTTTTTTTGTATGAAAAATAAGGAATTTTATGACAACGGAACAACTCTTAAAAATAAATGGCGGCCAAAAGCTTGCTGGCGGTAAGGTATCTATTGCAGGCAGCAGTAATCAGGTAACAAAATGCATTATTGCTTCTTTATTAACGAATGAGCATGTTTTAATTAAAAATGCTCCTGCAGTTAATGAAAGAAAAATTGCTGAAGAGTTATTTGCCCATCTTGGAGGAGAAGTTGAATACGTTGATGAACATACTGTTAGATTATGCGCTAACGGTATCACCAAAAACTCCATATCACGCGAAATTTGTCAAAAAAATAGAATTTCCATTTTAGCAGTTGGCGCTTTGTTACATCGATTCGGCAGCGCTTATATTTACGGCACTCTTGGTGGCGATAAAATAGGGAAAAGGCCCGTTGATTTTCATATCAAAGGTCTTCAAGAAATGGGTGCTCATGTTGAATTAGATGGCGATCTTTATCATATTTTTGTTGATGGACAGGGCCTTCAAGGAGCCCACATCATTTTACCCTTTCCAAGTGTTATGACTACTGAAAATCTAATCATTGCAGCAACGCTAGCAAAAGGCCGAACCATTATCGAAAATGCAGCTATTGAACCCGAAGTAACAGAGCTCGTAAAAATGTTACAAAAAATGGGTGCAGATATCACAATAAATGCAAATAGAACTTATGTAATTCGAGGAGTTCCTCGCTTAAAAGGCTGCGAACTTCGAGTTATGCCCGACAGAAACCAGGCTGTTAGTTTTGCCTGCGCAGCCTTGGCTACTGGCGGAAATGTTTTATTAGAAAAAATTCCGCATGATCCTTTATATAGTTTTCTAAATTACATCCAAAGAATGGGTGCAGAATTTAGAGTAAACTCAGAAGGAATTTACGTATCCAGTCCAAAAGGAAAAAGACTCAAACACAGCCATATTGAAGTCGAGGTACATCCTGGCTTTATGACGGACTGGCAACAACCTTTTATGATTTTATTTACGCAGGCTGATGGCATTAGCATTTTACATGAAACTATTTTTGAGGACAGGCTTAGTTATACGCGTTACTTAAATAGCATGGGCGCAAATATTAATTTATTTTCCACATGTCTCGGTGAAGCTCCTTGCCGATTTAAAAATAAAAATCATATTCACTCCGCTATTATTCATGGACCAACTAATTTAGTTGGAGGTAACTTTAAAATGCCAACAGATATACGTGCTGGAATGTGTTTAGTTATTGCAGGACTTGTTGCATCAGGAACAACATTATTATCAAATATACATGAATTACAAAGAAAGTATGATAATATTGTTGAAAAACTAACTCAAATGGGTGGAGATGTATCAATCATTAAAGGACAAATATAAATATTTATATTATTTTTTTTCTGGATTTGAATTTCTTTTTATTATTTTAATACCTTTTTTCTCTTTTGGAACGGTCTCATCTGTAGGTTGTTTTCCTTGTAAAAGTTCTTTTGCAACAGTAGTGGAGTCAACAGATGCTTGCGAGGCCGCATTTGTTTCCTGTTTTATCTTTTGATAAATTTCTTCCCTATGCACAACAGTAGATCTGTCCGCTTCAATGCCTAAGCGAACCTGTTTTCCTTTAATTGCCATAACAATAATTTTAATATTATCGCCAATTGCAATAACGTCGCCAACTTTACGCGTTAAAACCAACACGATGCAGACCCTCCATGGCCAGCCAAGCTCTAACCAAGAGACTTGTTTGAATTTATAAACCCATTATAGCTAATTCCTACATTATGGTATATCAAAATAAAAGCCGTGTGCTAAAGTTTTGTCGCAATGAAAATAAAGTCTATACTATTTAGTTTGAAATTGGAGAAAGACTTACAAATTAGAATATCTGTGATACTAATTACAGGGACAATGCCTGGAAATCATTTTTTTTCAGGTTAATTCATATTTTTTCCTGAAGCAGGAGTCTTAAGGTGATTCGTTTGTTACGAAATCTTGCACTAGATAATGATGCATCAAAATCAAATATTATAAATCCTAAAAGAAGTTCAGAAAATACTTTATTTGAAGAAACATCTTACAAAGCAATTAAAATAGCACAAAGAAGAAAATGGACTTTAATTGGCTTAATTGCTTCCGTAGCAATCGTAGGTTTAGGCTTTTTAATTTATAATCAAGCAATGACTTCTAAAAATCAAAAACTATCAAAAGAATATTCATTAATTGAAGAGGTTTTTAATAAAGAAAGTCTTGATTATCAAAAGAAACTTGAATTGTTTAAAGGAAATGCTCCTAAAGACTTCTCTCCCGATTACACAAAAAGTATGGAACAATTTTCTCAATTTTCTAAAAAATATAACTCAGAAGCAATCGGCTGGCAGGCTGCAATAAAAGCTGCTTCTTATTATATTTCAAAAGGATTAAATGATAAAGCAAAAGAAATTTTAGAGCATATTGTTGTTAATACTGGAAAATATCCCATTCTTCAAGTTCAAATAAGAACTACTCTTTCAGGAATTTATGCTTCTGAAAAAAATGAGAAAAAAGCTCTAGATGAATTAAAAATTGTTGAAGAAATCCCACAAAATCCGCTTCCTAATCATGCCCGTTTATTAAGAGCTCAAATATTATTTCTTTCTGGAAATAAAGAAGAAGCCCTTAAAGTATTAAATCAAATTATATCATCAAGTGATTCTAATTCTAATTCAGCTTCACAAGCCTCTGATATTCAGCAACAGGCAAAAATATGGCTAAATTATTTAGAATCATAATTAATATTATTAGGAAATCTTCTAAATGAATTTATCTAAATTTACCTGTTGTCTTTTTTCTTTAGGATACTCTGTTTCTTCTTTTCCATTTGCTGAAATAAAGCTTGTTACTTCACGTCCCGAAATTCTTGAAGTTGTTGGAGCTTATTCTCCTGGGCCTGTTGGATCTTTTTCGACGCGCCCCACCGTTGTTATCCCTTATCAAAAAACATTTTCCCAATTTGGGGGATTAACTTCCGACAATTCATTTACTTTAGAAATGCAAAAAAAAATAAAAGATGAAAATTCTAAAAAATCTTTTGTTAATAAATCAAAAATACCAATCATGCCAAGACCCGTATGTGGCGCTTCTCCAGAGACCAATACAATAAATTGTTTTGATTTAAACAGAAGTGGTCAGTATTTACAAAGTTACCCGATTCCGGGCTCGGTATCTTCTACTCCTATTTTTTATGACAATCATTGGTTAATTGGAACAAATAAAGGATATCTTTTAAAAGTTGAAGCAAATACTTATAATAGTTATTTGCCTTTTTTAGGCTCTGAAAATACTTCTTTATGGGGTACATATTCAAGAAAATATATGGCTATTTTTAGGCCCAAACCAATATATAAAGATCAATCTGGAGCTGCAAATAGTTTAAATTATCAAGAATTAATTAAAGAAACATTGTTACTTTCGCCAGGTATGAAATGGGTTTTTTCAAATTCTTCCAAATTTGTTGGCACTCCGCTTGTTCAAAATGGAATTATTTATATTTTTTCAGCAAATGAATACATACAAGCCTTTAATTGGGAAACAGGAAAACTTTCTTGGGCCGTTCGTCTTGCCCCGGATGCAAATTTAAGACTTGCTTCAAATGCTTTAGCAAGCACTCCAAAAGAAATCATAGTTGGAACAAATTTAGGAGCTATTCTTATTTTAAATCCAAAAACAGGAAGCATTGAATGGTCTTGGCAAGTTCAAGAAGCGACTGATTCCCAAAGAGAATCCAGTCAACTTCCAGCTGGTCCAGACAAATTTAACTCCATTGTTGCAACTCCTTTAGTTATTGATAGAAATATCATTGTTTCAAATACAGAAAGCATGACTCAAAATATATCATTAGATTCAAAGTCTGCTATTTGGAGCTATCCAATAGGAAGTGTTGCACAGCCAAAGAAATATCAAAATAGCGTTATAATTGGTTCTTCAAATGGAAAATTAGTAAGTTTAAATAAAGAAACAGGAGAAGTTTTATGGTCTACCAATTTAACATACGATCTTTCTCCTATTATGAGTCTATTTGTCACTAAGAAAAATGTTATTTTAGCTGCCTCTTCAAGAGGGCAAATATTTATGGTAGATCCTAATAACGGAAAAATATTGTCCCAAAATCTCCCTATTGGTGAAACAAATGGTGAGTTTTTTGCAGGCTATGACAAAGCAGATGCTTGTATTAGTTTTTCACAAAATGGATTTCGTTGTTTCTATGCTAAAGTAAAATAACATTTTTACTTTAATCAATTTATTAAGAACGTGGAAATGAAAAAAGATAAAAAAATAAAATTAATTTCGAGTGTCGCATTATCATCAAAAAAATTTAACAATATTAAAAAATTAAAAAACTCTAGCTTTGAAATAACAAATGAAAAAATAATTATTTCGGCAAAAATTGCAGAATTAAAAAAAAGAATTCAATTCATATTATCTCTTATGTGTGACTTTTCAACAGAAATTGGCATTCGAATTTGTGATGAAAATGAAATGCTTTCAAGCAACACATACTTTAGAGGTAAAAATTATCCAACCGATGTTTTAAGTTTTCCATATTCCGATGATTTACCAAATGAGTCTGAATATTCTTATTTAGGAGATATTTTAATATGTCTCCCCGTTTGTTATAATCAAGCTAAGAAAGCTCGGGTAACTATTTCACAAGAACTTGAAAAAATGATTATTCACGGCATTGTTCATTTAAAAGGCTTCGATCACGAACGTAACAAAAGCGCTTGGAAGGTTATGACACTTTTAGAACAAAGTTTGCATCATGAACTTCAAAAAGAAATGGGCAAAGCGAATTGGTGCAAAGCAATTCTTTCAAGCAAATAAAGGATTTTATTAATGGTAGAAAGTTTGGTTGCTGGTATCGGTATCGTTATAATAAGTTTATGCATTTCTGCATTTTTTTCAATGACAGAAACAGCTGCTACAAGCATATCAAATCTTAAGGCGAAACATTTATGTGAATCAGGTAAAAAATCGGCTCAAGTTTTAAATTTATGGTTAAATAACCCTTCCCGTGTCTTAGCATCTCTTTTAATTGGAAATAATCTAGCTAATATTTTTGCTTCTATATTTGTTGATGACATTATTAGAACACATTTTGGCAACACACCTATATTACTTGTTACAGGAATGATGACAATAATTATTGTTTTATTTGCAGAAATTATTCCTAAAACATTTGGAAAAACACATGCTGTTAAAATTATTATTCCAATTTTAAATGTTTATAAGTTTTTTTATTATATTTTACTTCCCTTTTCTATTGCAATGACTGCACTAAGCAATTACATAACCTCTTTTATCAGCCGCTCAAATAAAAACCCAAATAAAGACCCACAAATTACGGAAGAAGAGCTTGAGTTTTTAATTAACGTTGGAGAAAAAGAAGGTGTCATTGCTGAACAAAAACACGATATGCTTTCTGGTATATTTGAACTAGGTGATACCGTTGTTCGTGAAATTATGGTGCATCGCATTGACTTAACAGCCGTATCTCAATCTATGAAAATTGTAGATGCCGTTGAAAAATTTAGAGAAACAGGACTTTCTCGAATTCCTGTTTATGAAGATAAAATTGATAATATCATAGGAACAATTCATGCCAAAGATGCTCTTTTTTTCTTAAAGAAACATCAAGGAGATCCTGTTTGTTACGAATCTACTGTTTCTGAAATTAGAAGAGAAGTTATGTTTATTCCTGAAACAAAACCTGTTGATCATCTTTTTCAAGAAATGAAAAGACACAAACAGCATATGGCCATTGTTTTAGACGAATATGGTGGCACAAGTGGTATTGTTACCATGGAAGATATATTTGAAGAGATTGTTGGCGAAGTAAGAGATGAATATGACAACGAAGAAGATGCCATTCGTCCTACACAAGTTGCAAATCAATATTTAGTGGAATGTAAAATTCACATTGATGATTTTTGCGATTTCTTTGATTTAAAAGTAGATGAACTCACAAAGGGAATTGAAACAAATGAATTTGATACTCTTGCAGGTTTAATTCTTCATCATTTTGGACAAATTCCAAAATCGGGTGATAAGTTAACAATTAACAATGTCATTATGGAAATTGTTGAAGTAAGTAAACGCCGAGTAAGAAGAGTCGTTGTTCGCTTGAATACCTCAGAAAATTAAGAATATTAAATAAAAAATCTTAATTTTAAATTATCCCCTTTTCCTTTAAATAAACAATCCTAATGCTTTTGCAACACCTGCTCCATAATCAGGATCTGCTTTTTTGCAGTTTTCAATATGTCTTAATTTAATTTCTTTCGAAGCATTTCCCATAGCGCGAGCTGTGTTTTCAAAAAGTACTTGTTGTTGTTGTGCAGTCATCAAGCGAAATAAAAGACCAGGCTGAGAATAATAATCTTTGTCTTCTCTATGATCCCAATGACCTGCCGTTCCTTCTAAAGCTAAATGTGGTTCGGCATAATTGCTTTGCTGTTGCCACTCACCTTTGCTATTTGGCTCATAATTTAAAGTTTTTCCTTTATTACCATCAACTCTCATTGCACCATCACGGTGATAAGAGTGATAAGGACAGCGAGGCGCATTTACAGGAATGAGCTGATGATTGACTCCAAGGCGGTAGCGTTGTGTGTCACCATATGAAAAAAGTCTTCCTTGCAACATTTTATCAGGAGAAAACCCAATCCCAGGAATGATATTTGCAGGATTAAAAGCAGCTTGTTCTACTTCTGCAAAATAATTTTCGGGATTTCGATTGAGTTCTAAAACTCCAACTTCAATTAAGGGATAATCCTTATGCAACCAAACTTTTGTAAGATCAAAAGGGTTGTATTTGCAATTTGCAACGTCTTTTTCAGACATAATTTGAATACACATTTTCCAACGTGGGAAATCTCCTTTTTCAATGCTTTCAAAAAGATCTCTTTGATGGCTTTCACGATCTTTCGCAATAATCGCTTCAGCTTCGGAATCTGAAATATTTTTTATCCCTTGTTGTGAAATAAAATGAAATTTAACCCAACTTCGCTTGTTGTCTTTATCAAAAAAACTATAAGTATGACTGCCAAAGCCATGCATATGTCTGTATGAAAAAGGAATTCCTCTTTCACTCATTACAATTGTTACTTGATGCAGAGATTCAGGAGATAAAGTCCAAAAATCCCAATTATTTTCAGCACTGCGCATATTTGTTACAGGATCTCTTTTTACTGCATGAGCTAAATCTGGAAATTTAAGTGGGTCCCGTAAAAAGAAAACAGGTGTATTATTTCCAACCAGATCCCAATTTCCTTTTTCCGTATAAAATTTCATAGCAAAGCCTCGGATATCCCGTTCTGCATCGGCGGCACCACGTTCGCCTGCCACAGTGGAAAATCTTAAAAAGAGATCTGTTTTTTTTCCTATTGAAGAAAAAATATGAGCTTTTGTAAATTTTGATATGTCATTTGTTACTGTAAATATTCCATAGGCTCCAGAACCTTTTGCGTGCATACGACGCTCTGGAATAACTTCACGATCAAAATGCGCTAACTTTTCTAAATACCAAATATCCTGCAAAAGGAGAGGGCCATAGCGACCTGCTGTCATTGTATTTTGATTATCTACAACAGGATTTCCTGCATTGTTTGTTAATTTATTATTTTTTGTCATTTAACACACCTTTTAAAATATTGTTGAATTTTAATAAGAACAAATTGTTCTGCAAAATTTTTGCTTTTTAAAGATCATTGTTATTTTAAAAGAACAACTTTTTAATTCAAAAATAATAAAACTTTATAATATTTGCCACAGAAGATAGATGACCATTTTAATAACAAATAATTCCTAATAAAAGAGTAACGTAAAGTCAAGTTCAATATATTTAATTAACAAGAAATTATAATAGATATGACAATTTATTTTAATTAATATTTCGATATTTTAATACAAAAAATAGAAATTTATAATAAATTATTCTTTATTAAATTATTGATTAATCTTTTAATTTATATTAAAAATAATAGCAAAATAGAAAGAAAAATTATTTTTTTATAAGATGGATAGTATGAAGAAACGTATGTAATATTTTTAAAAGAAAAATAGTTATAGCACTTAATGAAATTATAATTAACTGCGGTGTAGAACAAATTACCTTAAAAGCTTTTTCTTTCCAATTTGCTTCTATAACACAGGGATGAGAAGATTTTTCTTTACTATTATCACTTAAATCTTTTTTAAAAATTGTAGAATTCGAATTATCTTCCTTATTTTCAAGATTCATTATAACTTCTTTCTGTTTTTAATAAAATATGAAAGTTTACCTGTTATATTATTTTATTTTACAAATTACAATAATTATAAATTAAATTAAAATGTTTAAAAATATTGCAAAAAAAACAAGTAGCTAAATACTATTTGATTGTCATTTTTTTAAAATATAAATCCTGAGAATATAATTTTAAATAGGGATCATTTTCATTATAACCACCTATATCAGAATTCACTAAAAATCGTGATAATTTGTCAAATAATGGTATAACAGAATAATACTCCATCCCAATTGCTGCTGCTTTTTCAAATAAAATATTTCTTTTCTTATTTTCAATTTGAGAAGTAGCCTTATCTAGTAAATCGTCGTATAAAGGATTATTCATATATGAAAATTTATAATGTTTAGTGCTTTTTAATAAACCTAAATATTCTATAGGATCTAGATAATTGGGATTCCATGTAATCAAAGATATTTCAAAATTTGCTTCACGCATAGAAGTAACATTATCATAATATTCCAGTCGATTTAAAATTACAGTAATACCTAATTGATTCTTAAGCTGTTCTGATATAGATTCTACAATTTTATAACTATCAGGATTATAATTATAATTTATTTTTATTGTTAACTTACTATTTTCGTTATAGCCAGACTCCTTATAAATTTTTTTTGCTTCATGAACTCTTTCATCATAAGTCACAGTAGCCCATTTTGGAATATAAGGAGTGTACTCTTCAATATAATATGGAACAATATCATATAAAATTAATTTAGAATCATACAATATTTTTTTTGCTATATCATCTCTATTTATAATCATTGAAATTGCTTTTCTTAACTTTATGTTATCTTTAAAAGGTTTTTTACTTATATTTAAAATCAATATAATTGAGTCTGCTGTTCTATTTAATATTAACTGACTTTCAAGAAGCTTTGAATTCAAATACGGAATTTCATTCGACGAAATATTCGGAGAAGTCATATCAGCTTGTCCGGTAATATACATGTTTATTTGCGAAAGGATATCATCTGTAAAATAATAAATAACATTATTTATTTTTACATTATTAAAATTATAATAATAAGGATTTTTTTCAAAACGAATGTACTTTTCTTTCAGATAATCTTTTATTTTATAAGCAGAATTAGATAAAGCAGGAATTTTATTTATAAATAGACCTTTTGAATTAAAATCTTTTGGATTTAAACATACATAATTTATACCACTTAATAGTTCTAAAAAACGAGGAAACGGTTGAGACAAGTCAATTTGAAGAGTTTCCGAATTTATTATCTTAACCCCCAACTTTTGCATTGGCATTTTACCTTCAAGAATTTTTTGGCTATTTAAAATAGGATACGAAGAAAAGCCTATCGTTGTTAATATTTTAGGGTTGACTATTCTTTGAATAGGAAGAGCACAATGAGCTGCTGTTACTTTTGAGCCATCAGACCATTTTGCATCCGTTCTAATTTTAAAAGTATACGATTTTTTATTATTTGTAACTTTATAAGAAGAAGCAAGAGCCAAAATAACTTTTCCATTTTGATCTATCCTTGTTAACCCCTCAAATAAGTCTTGTAAAACAAGATTAGTAGGAGAATCATCCGCATTTGTAGGATCAAAGGTATATGGTTTCCCTCCAGAAAATCGCGTCAGCTCATCTCTTTGAAAAACTTTTTGAGCAAATGAAACATTTCCTACTAATAAACCAAATAATAATATAAAGAAAATCTTATACATATTTTTCATTCTAAACCAACTTATAATTATTAATTATAAAAAATTATAACATAATTGTATATTATTTTAATTCTTACATTAAAATGCTTTTCCTTTGACAATAATAAAACTTTGTCAATCAAAGAGCTTATCATCAATTAATAATAACGTCAAAAATATAGATATCATTCATTATTTGTATTTTTAACCTTGTTTCATTATTATAATTAAAACAATCACTGAAGGCTTTTTATGTCTAATTTAATGAATAATTCAATCTATATTCTAATAATCTCTATTTTTTTAATTAATATAGAAAACAAAACATACGCAAAAGATAAGATTGAAAAAAAACAAGAAATTGACACTATATTCATAAATATTCAACCAAGAACGCCATTCTTCATTTACAAGAAAAATGATTCAAAACCTTCCGATGGAGTTGCGTATCACTTATTAATCAAAATCCTAAATTCTGCTAATGTAAAATACGAATTTAATAATATTCCAATGGTTCGAACACTTGTATTGATGAAAAAAAATAAAACAAAAGTATGTTATCCAAATGCCTTAATGATTAAATCACGAATGAGTTATGTTTATTATTCAAGACCCTATTTTAAAGATAAAAAAACTTCTATTCTTTTAAGAAAAGATGATAATAGATTTAAATAATATAAAACATTTAGAGAAATTTTGCAAAATAAAAATTGAAAAATATTATTAAAAATTGTTTACGCTTATGGAAACTATATTGAAGAAACGATAAATAAAACAAAAAATTATTTAACAGGTTTGGTGAAATCAGAGAAACCAGACGAAATTATTTTATCTTCAAACGACAATTATGAAATGTTAAATGAAATTATAGAAAAAAATGCTGATTACATGCTCACATCAAGATACGAAGCAGAGTATTTATTTAAAGAATTTCCAATTTACAAAAATTCGCTCACTATAAAAGATGTTGATGATCTTAATTATAACGAAAAGAGATATCTTATGTGTTCAAGAATAGTTGGCAAAGAGACTATGGATAAAATAGACCATCAAATAAAAAAAGTAACAAATTTTAATTAAAATTTAAAAATACATTTTTATCTTTTTAATTTTACCTTTCCAGTTAAAAGATCTTGCATTAAAGCTTTTTTAAGATTTTTATATTTCTCAAGTTGAACATTTGACAATAAAATTTTATTTGAAATTTGATTCGCTACTTTTATAATTTTTAATTGCTCATTTATTTTAGGAATTGGTACCATAAAATTGCCAAGATCTTTAATGGGTAATTGAGGTTGAGCAGAACCAGACGCAAATTTATTATAATTAAAATCAAAATAAAATGATTGAAGAGAGTGATACAAAAATTCATTCAATAATTCTTTATCATCAGATCTTATGATTACCATTCCAGAATTGATTCTCATATTTTTTAAGCCAATTTTATTAGAGTAATAAGCTATGTTACCAACAGTGCCTCTTGTTGTGATTACAATATCTTTTAGTCTTATTTTCCCTTTACTTAAAACTGAATCTTTAATTTTACTTATATACTCAACATTTTTGAAATTAAATCCAGACTTAGTAACATTTGTTGCATTTAAAAAAAAGCAGAATCCTCTTTTATAAAGCTCTTTTTTATTTGGATAATGCTGCCCTCTATCACCATCTATTATCTTAATAGAGGTATCTTTTAAACTCTTTATTTTCCACTGTTCAGGTATTTTTAAGAGTGAACTCTCTTTAAATCTAGTATGTCCTATTCCTTTAGTTAAAAGATCAAACATGACTCCTTTTTTTAAAATTTCAAGTTTTTCTATTTTTTGTTCTGTCAATTCAATAATCATATCAACAGAATTTAAGATTTTTGAGATTTTTTTTTGATTGGAAAGACTTGGTAGAGTTAATTTAAGATTTTCAAAATCAGTCTTATTAATTATTGGAAGAGTTGTTACATTAGACATCTTTGTTAAATGATTCTGAATATTTAAAATACTATAGTAAATATATTCATGTGAAAATCCATCATTACATATTATAGAATTGATCTGTTGATTTGTTGCAGATCTTTTATTGGAAATAGAAACTTTTCCAATGCTACCAATACAGGTGACCAAAATACTATTAGTAGGAATTTCTCTATTTTTAACTAAAGCCATTTCCGAAATTGACCTAGCAGAAGATTTTATATTTTTATTTCCATTTATATCTGATGGTGAAATAAACGGGATATGACCTTTACAATCATGATCATATTTTGAAGGAGTATAACCTGTTACTACTTTTCCAACCTGATGGATAAAATATTCTCTCCATTCAGATAAGTCATTACTCATAATTTAATTCCTTAAGAATAGACTTCAGAAGTATTTCCTCATTTTCAATAACTTTCTCTAAGTCCCTCAATGGCATCTTATATTTATCCCACCATCTTTCAATTAAAGCTAAGGTTTTATAATCAGCATTTTCATAAATGAGTTCACGAATTTTATCTTTACAATCAATCTCACTTTTAAAAATGAAATATTCTTCGTTTTTTTCATCAAAAATAAGTTTTAAATCTAATTTATTTAATAATTCTTGATTGTAACCATCAAAAACTTCGCGTTTAGGAATTCCTCCAAATAAAATAGCTTTTACATCATAAATTTCTTGAGGAGGAGTATTATCTGCATATCGACGTATATTTAAATTAAAATTATTTTCTTCTATTTCAAAAATATCAACCACACGTGAATAATATTTTTCATTGTGACTGTATAAATTTTCTGTCTTAAATTCTTTGTAGTTATTTAAAATATGACGTAAGTCTTGTGGTCTTAATTTATTTTGATTTTTGCCTTCTTGATACTCTAAATCGGCATTAATAAAAATAACTTTTTTCTTTCTTTCTTTTGGCTTATTTTTATTAATAACGATAACAGTTGCAGGAATACCAGTACCATAAAAAAGATTTACAGGTAATCCAATAACAGCTTCAAGTAAATCATCATGAACAATCCCTTCTCTAATTTTCTGTTCAGAAGAACCGCGGAACAAAACTCCATTCGGTAACACCACTGCAGAACGACCTGTTTCGTTAAGAGAAGCTATCATATGTTGCACAAATGCAAGTTCTCCATAACTTTGAGGAGGAATGCCATAAATAAACCTTTGAAAATGATCATTTTTAGCTTCTTCAATTCCCCATTTATCTAAACTAAAAGGAGGATTTGCTACAACAATATCGAATTGCAATAACTTGTCACCTTCTAAAAAATGAGGACTCCGAATGGTGTCTCCATTTTCAATAACAGCATTTTCTAGACAATGGAGAAACATATTCATTTTTGCTAAGGCCCAAGTTGCGGCCGTAATTTCCTGCCCATAAATTTTAAATTCTTTTATCCCATTTTTACTCAACTGTTCTGCACAGCGAATGAGCAAAGAACCCGATCCACAAGTAGGATCGTATATTTTATGACTCTTTTGTGGGTTTACGATTTCTGCAAGAAGTTGGGAGACTTCTGTTGGAGTATAAAACTCCCCAGCTTTTTTACCTGCTCCTGCGGCAAATTTTTCAATTAAATATTCATAAGAATTTCCAATAACATCTAATTTTCCAATATAAGAAGGCCGTAAATTTAATTTTGGACTATTAAAATCAGTTAAAAAAAGTTTTAATCGTATATTTCTATCTTTCATTTTTCCTAAGTTTGCTTCTGAACTAAAACTTATATTTCTAAAAACATTTTCTAATTTTTCTTTGTTTGCTATTTCAATTTTATTAAGAGCGATATCTATAATTTCACCAATATTTTTTTCTTCTTTTTGCTTATATATATCTTTAAAATGACAACCTTTTGGTAAAATAAATTTTTATTTTTCCAAGGCATTTTTTATTTTTAATTCATTCCCAGCAAATTGTTTTTTATATTCATCATATTTTTCATCATAGGTATCAGATATATATTTTATAAATAGCATTGTTAAAACATAGTTTTTATACTCGCCCGCATCAACAACCCCACGAAATGTATCGCAAGCATTCCATAAAATAGTATTTATTTCATCTTGAATAACTTTATTCATATTTTACCTTTAAACATAGCACCCATTTTATTGATACCCATTTTTTTATAGCAAATAGAATTCATTTTTGCATCTATAAAGTCATTTATTGTTATTTTATTATAAATTGAACAAAATCAGATTAAATAGGAATTATTATTTAAAATCATCGAAATCTTTTTTTAGAATTTTTATTTTACCTTCTTTAAAAATGGATTTTAAACCTTTATTAAAAGCATTTACTTTTAGGTCAAAATTTTTTGATTTTTTAGAAAATGCAATAAATAATTTATGTCTTGTTATCTCAGGTTCAAGAAATTCTAGATTTTTTAAATTATCAACAAGTGTTTGATTATTTCTGATATGAAATTTCGCTACATTTTTATCTGTGAAAACGAGATCAACTTTTCCTAGCGCTAAATTTAATAAGTTTAACTCATCAGATGTAGCATCAATTTTAACTAAATCATTTCTAGTATCAAAAATTTCTTCATTTTTATAGCCACGACAAATTCCAAATTTAAAAATTTTAAGAAGATCATAAGTTTTATTCAAATCATTTTTATAAAATTTATAATTAATTTTACTTTTATCGCTTTTTTTTATATAAAATCCATCCGTACTTTCAAAAAAAGAGTCTGAATAAATGAATTTATCTAAAATAGATTTGTCATAATATTTTGTCATAATATTTTGGCATAATTCCATCAATCCCATCTACGGACTTTTCTGCCTGATCTAAAGCCCTTGCCCAGGGCATAAATTCTAGCTTTAAAGTATATCCTTCTTTCTTTAAAGCAGAACGTATTAATTCTGATATAAATCCTTGTTTCTTTAAATTTGATCCTACATATGGCTCCCATTCTAATGTAACTAATTTTATTTCTTTGTTTTCGGCATAAACAATTAATGATAATTGTAGTAAATATAATATTATTATCTTCTTAAATAAAGAAATAAAAATCATAATATTAAATCCCATAAATATAATAATAGAATCTGTTTTTTATCAAATATATGATGAGAGCAATAAAACCTCTGTCATGCTCATACCTAATCTTTTTACAACTTCACTAGCTTCGACACCTTCAAGTAGTAATTTTTTAGCATCTAAATATTTTTCATTTTGAATTTCTTTAAAAATTTCTTCAGGAGGAACAGAAGAATCAAATAATTTTAATATTTTGTGAGCTTTTTTAGATGAAATGAGTAATTTTTCATTTAAAATTTCTGCATCTTTCATAATTTTTTCGAGAGCCATACTTCTCATATTTAAATTAGAAATATTTGCTTCAAGAATAATTTCAGAGTGTTTATCTACTTCTATTAAAACACTATTTATTTTTTTTGTTACATCTTCCCATTCTGCATGAGCTTCTGACCCAATAACCATAAGTTTATTTAGGGTTTCGCTTGCTAGTTTTTTTGCTTGGCTTACTTCATGAGTTAATGCGGATTGTATTTCTATCAATTGCCCTCGTTCTGCATCAAGAATGGCAAATTCTTTATCTCGTTTTGTCTTGCCACTTTTTAACCATTTTAAGCATAAAAAAAAGAACAGTGTTTGAAAGATAAAAAGAACAAAACCTATGCATAAAAGCAATGCAATGTAGTTCATTTATTTTACTCCATTGCTATTTAAATAATCCTCTAATATAGTTTCATCCACTGAATCCAAAGTAAGATTTTCACAAAGTATTTGAAACTTTGTTCCTCTTTTTAAAATTTCTTCAGAACTTAATACCCGTGACAAAACTTGAAAAAATGTTGGAGCTTCTGTGTGCTTATATTCAACTACTCTTGATTTTCTTGACCAATAATCCGGAATTTCAACCCAAATTCGTAATAGAGTACCTTTTTTAAATTCGGATAAAGATTGAAAAAGAATTCCTTTTGATGATATTCCAATACTTTCAGAAATAAACATTTTATCTGCTAAATTTGAAATTTTATATTCACAATATCTGATTGGAATTTTTTTTGTGATTAGCTTTAAATCAAAAGGAGTAGGTAAAGGAACAGCACTAGCGCCGGCTTGACTAATTTCCTCAATATCATCAATCGTGAGGTTTTTTTGCATAATTTGGAAGACCCCATTTAGATATGATAAAAAGAATCAAAATTCAGTTTAGTTACTTTACAAATATTTTATCAATTTTTTCTTTCATCGTCGCTGCATTAAATGGTTTCACTATATAATTACTGACACCACTTTTTACAGCTTCCACAATGTTATCTTTATCTGCTTCGGCTGTTACCATAAGAAATGGAAGCCCTTTGATACGTTCGTCCTTATGAGCTCTAACCGTTTTTAAAAGCTCAATACCCGTCATATTTGGCATATTCCAGTCACTAACAATAAACTCAATAGCAGGATTTATCGCTAGAGTATTTAAAGCAAGTTGCCCATCTTCTGCCTCAACAATATTTTGATAACCTAGTTGCTTAAGAACACTTTTTACAATTTTTCTCATAGTTGGAAAGTCATCCACAACTAAAATAAGAGAATCTTTGTTTATAGGTTTATACTTTCCCATTGAAAAACTCCTTCATAACTAAACACTATTCTTGCAAAAGATGCCTCAACTTTAACTTCATTTTCTGCACAGCCTGAGTATGAAGCTGAGAAACTCGGGATTCTGTTACATCTAATATTCGGCCAATTTCTTTTAAATTTAAGTCTTCATAATAATAAAGACTCAAAACTAATTTTTGTTTCTCTGGCAATTCTTCAACTGTTTTCATAATAATATCGCGGACTCCCTTATTTTTCAACTGCATAAAAGGGTTTTTTGAATTTGGATTCTCTAAGCAATCAAGTAGAGATTTTTTGTCACTTGAATGAGTTCCTCCCAATTCTTCTAAACTCATCATCGAAACACGAGTTCGTCCCATACGCTCTTGGTATTCTTCTAGAGGTACTTCTAAAAAATTAGCGACCTCTCTTTCCGTAGCTGGTCTTCCAAATTTATGTTCTAATTCTAGTTTTGCTTTATCTTCTTTTTTGTTACTTTCTCGTACACTTCTTGGAACCCAGTCTTGATTTCTTAACTCATCTAGCATAGCCCCACGGACACGAAATTCTGCATATGTTTTAAATTTATTATCTCTACTTGGATCATACTTATCAATGGCATCCATTAATCCTATAACACCAGCAGAAAATAAATCGTCTAAATCAATATTTGAAGGCAATCTTGCTGCAATTTTTTGTGCAATATATTTAATTAAAGGAGCATAATCCATTATGATTTGATTCCTCATAGGATCGCTCGTTAAAGGAACAGCTCTTGTTTGGTTTTGTGGAACTCTCTTTTGCTTCTGCTTTGCATCAGAATCATCTAATACTAATTTTTTTTGTGCAGCGCCTGAAAATCCCATTGTTCCTCCAACAAATCATAAAATAGATTTATTTATATCCAATGATATCTGGTGAATTCGCAGCAACCATTTTTCTCCAAAAAAACTGCATTGTTCCTTTAAGTTGCCCGACAGTTCCTTGTGTAATAATCTGTCTTGAAATATCTCTTAATCCTTGGGATGCAGCTGAAAAAGGATATCTTTGAACATAAGGAGTCCTTTCTCTAACAGAATTTCTTACGGATTCATCAAAAGGGATATATCCAAGATATTCTACTCTAACCTGTAAATATTCATCTGAAAGAGTTGATATTTTATCGTATATTTTTTTTGCTTCTACATCATTTTTAGCCATATTTACAATCAGTTTAAATGAATTTTCGGCTGTTGTTTGAGAGAGAATTTTAATACTCGCATAACAATCTGCTAAACTTGTTGGCTCTGGTGTTACCACCATAATGACTTCAGCAGATGACGATGTCCAATATTGAACGTTTTTAGAAACTCCTGCTGGAGTATCTATTAATACAACATCAAACTCTTCATCTAAGGATTCTATTTGATCTAACAGCATTAGTTTTTGCAATTTATCTAATTCTGGAACCCTCATAACCCCACTAGAAGAAGGAATAATTCTTACACCTTCTGCCCCTGTCATAATAATATCTTTAAGATGTCTTTCTCCACAAAGAACATCATCTAATGTAAATTGAGGTCTTAAATTTAAAACTACATCTAAATTTGCTAGACCAAAATCTCCATCAATTAGTAATGTTCTCATTCCCATTCGAGCCATGCATAGCCCTAGATTTGCCGTGGTCAAAGTTTTTCCAACACCACCTTTACCACCAGAAATAGCAAGAACAGTTGGTATTTTAGGTTGAAACTTTATATTTGGTGCTAATAAAGTATTATCTTTTTGCACATTTCTCATTAATTCTCTTAAACTTGAGGCTTGATCAAACACATTATCCCCCAAAAATAATATAAATTATTTAGAGTTTTAAAAGTCTTTCAACAACTCTTTCTTTAGATGCTATTTCAATATCTTCCGGTACTCTCTGCCCTGTAGTAAAGTAACTTAAAGGAATTTTATTTTGAATGCTGCTATTTAATATTTCGCCAAAAGCCCATGATTCATCTAGCTTTGTGAAAATCAAACTTGAAGGAGATAAAAATTTAAATCCTCTAATTGTTTCATCAATATCTCTTTGTTTCATTGTGCAAGAAAGAACTAAATGAAATTCTATCGGTAAAGGAGCTTCTGATAATCTTTTTAAAGATTCCATTTGATCAGAAAAGCGAGCGCTTCTGCCTGCTGTATCAATTAAAATATAATCATAATTATTGTGTTTTGTTATATAATTTAATAATTCATTTTTATCAGAAACATCTGCAAAAGGGCAATCTAAAATTTTAGAATAGACTCTTAATTGATCTGAAGCGGCAATTCGAAAAGAATCCATTGAAATCATTTCGACAGATTTTCCATCATTTATTTTTAACTTGGCTGCAACTTTTGCTAAAGTTGTTGTTTTACCTACCCCTGTAGGACCAACAAAACAAATTACTTTTTTTCTGTTTTGATCTATTCTAAATGGACCTGTTACTTTTAAATATTTAAAAATAAATTTAATTGCAGAACTTAAATAAAAATCTTTGGTCTTTTCTGATGAATTTATGAGCTCTTCTTTAGTTTTAGGATCATCTAAACTAATAAGCCATGTAGTAAGTTGATTTATAAATCCTTCTGAAACACCAGCACTTCTAAGTCTTATTCCAATATCCGTAATATTAGAATTCGCACTTTCTGATGATTGTTTGTATTTTTCTCTCATGATATCATGCAGTAAAACTTTTATCTCTTGCATTTGTTCCGTGATATCCATTTGCGGTAATGATTCTATCTCTCTCCTTACTTTTGTAATTTCTGACTTTAACATATTCATATCTTCTGCTGAAGAATCTTGTGAATCATGATAAGAATTATTTTTAACAACTTCTTTTGCAAGTAAACGATCTTTAGCTGGTTCTTTATTTAAAGCATTTGCTAAAGAACGAGCCATATTTCTCGTTTCTGGATTTAAATTTGATAAAGTTGGAGTTATTAAAGAATTTCTATATTTACCTGGATCACCTTTAACTACTGTTGTTTCATTTTTTGATTTTATTTTTGGAAAATCGACTTTCGGAAGATTTGCTGCCGATTTTGGATTTATTACTTTACCATGCATTGTTGCACTTGGCGTTGCTGTTACTTCATAAATTCTACAATTTTTTTCTAATTCTTCTGAATATACCTCTTTTTCTTTTGTAGAAAGAATGACAGCATCTCTTCCAAGTTCAAGTTTCACAAGTTTTATAGCATCCTGTAAGGAAAATGATTCAAATCTTCTAATTTCCATTTTAGATCCTTCAAAAACAATTATTCAATACAACTTAAGTAATTAATTCTAAATTTTTAATATTTACATCATGAGGTATTTCATCAAAAGATAATACTACCAACTGTGGAATATATCTTGAAACAAGTTTTTGAAATGCTTGTCTCATTCTTGCACTTATTAATAAAATGGGTTGTGTTCCTTCTTTATCAAAAATTTGAATTCCTCTTAATAATTTTTGCAATATATCTTGAGCATTTTTTGCATCTAAATTTAAGTAACTTGTTCCATTCTCAGTTGTTACTAAACCACCAGATAAAATATCTTCAATTAATCTATCAAAAGTAACAACCACAATTTCATCCTTTTCATTCATATACTTTTGTATAATATTTCTTCCTAAACTCTTACGACACATTTCAGAAAGAACATCAGGATTTTTAATTATTCTACAGTGATCTGCTATGCACTCAAATAGGGAAAGAATGTCTCTAACCGACACATCTTCACGAAGCAGGTTTTGCATGATCTTAACAACTTCTCCTAAAGATAATCGATCAGATTGCATAACTTCGTCTACTACTTTAGGATTTGACTCTTTGAGTTTATCAATAAGATACTGCATATCTTGTCTTGTAATTAGTTCAGCAGCATGTTCCTTTAATACTTTAGTAATGTTAGTTGCAATTACAGTGGAACAATTTACAACAGTATATCCCCTAAATACGGCTTCATCTTTATCTCTCTTATGAACCCAAATAGCAGGAAGACCATAAACAGGATCTTTTGTGATCTCTCCTGCAATAGGCAATTCAACACCACCTGGATCCATAGCTAAAAAGTAATCCACCATTAAATTTCCTGAAGCTATTTTGTTACCTTTTAATAATATTTGAAATCCACCAGGCTCTAATTGTAAATTGTCTCGCAATTGAACTTGTGGAATAATAATTCCCATTTCTTGTGCAAATTGTTTTCGAATTCCTTGAATACGATCTACTATTTCACCATCTTGCGCAGGATCAATTAAGGGAACTAAACCATGCCCAACTTCAATTGCAAGCATATCTATTTTCATTAAATTATCTAAACTATTATTTTCTTTCTCATCTTTTTTACGTTCATCTGCATCTTTTAAACTTTCATCAACTTGTTTTCTATTAGAAATCCATTGAGATGACATTCTTCCAAGAAAAACTAATAATGATGACAAAATAAAGAAAGGAATTTTTGGAAACCCAGGAATAATAGCCAAGAAAAAAATCAAACCTGCTGCAATATAAAATGCTTTCGGGTGAATCCGAATTTGATTTAAAACCTCAGCACCTAAATTTCCTTCACTTGTTGCTCTTGTTACGATAATACCCGCAGCAGTAGAAATCATAAGAGCTGGAATTGCACTAATTAATCCATCTCCAACAGCAAATAATGTAAATTTAGATGCTGATTCCGATGGACTTAAACTATGCATTAAAACACCAATAGCAAAACCAACAATTATATTTACAATTGTTATAATTATTCCAGCAATCGCATCACCGCGAACAAATTTACTTGCACCATCCATGGCACCATAAAAATCAGCTTCTTTTTCAACTGCTTTTCTTCTTTTTTTTGCTTCATCTGCATTAATATGGCCTGCATTTAATTCAGCATCAATTGCCATTTGTTTTCCTGGCATTGCATCCAAAGTAAATCGCGCAGCAACTTCAGCAACGCGTCCAGCACCTTTTGTAATTACAATAAAATTAATCACCATTAAAATTACAAATATGACAAAACCGACAACAAAGTTGCCCCCAACAACAACTTTTCCAAAAGCTACGACAAGATTTGCAACATCTCCATCCGCCCCATGTAAAAGAATATTTCTTGTTGTCGCTACATTGAGAGATAATCGAAATAATGTCGAAATAAGTAACAATGTAGGAAATACACCAAACTCTAATGGCTTGGTAATATAAATGCTAACCATTAAAATAATGAGAGCAATTGAAATACTTATTGCCAATAAAAAATCTATAAAGAAGGATGGCAAAGGAAAAATCATCATTAAAATGGTTCCGATGATAATACCTGCCATTACGATATCTGGACTTCTAGATAAAAAACCTGGTGATTTTATTATTCCGCTATCAGACATTGATGTCTGGGCTTTAGCCATAATTTATTCCTCAAAATCTCTCAAAATATTTTTTCCCACGCATTTGATAAATATATTTAATTACTTCTATGATTGATTGATAAAGTGTCTGTGGAACTTCTTGACCCACTTTTACAGTTTTATAAAGAGTTCTTGCTAATGGTTTATTTTCTACAATCATTATATCATTTTGTTTTGCAATTTCTCTTATTTTAAAAGCAATTAGATCTTGTCCTTTAGCAACAACAATTGGTGCATGCATTCCTTTAATATAACGTATGGCAACAGAAAAATGCTCTGGATTTGTTAAAACGAAAGTTGCTTTAGGAACATCTTTTAAACTTTTTCTCATGACAAGATCTCTTGCCATTCTTTTTCTTTGTGATTTTAAAAGAGGATCACCTTCATGTTTTTTTACTTCATCTTTTAACTCTTGTTTCGTCATTTTCATATCATTATTTATTTTCCAGAAATTATATGAGAAATCAGATACTCCAATAAAAACGCCTGCTATACACATAATATATAATAAATGAAATATAGATTTTCCTAGTTCTTTCATAAAATCAATGTTATTAAAAAAATAGTCTTCACTCGAATTTGAAATTTCTGATTTTAAAATAAAATAAATTAAAATTGTTAATATAGTACATTTAAATAATATTTTTAATGTTTCAAAAATAAAAGATGAACTAAATAACCTGCTAAAACCTGAAATTGGATTTATTCTATTTATGTCAAAAATAATTTTTTTCCAAGACCAATTAAAACGAGTGATTAATAACCCAAAGAGCGATGGAAAAACGGAACATATGAAAATAATAAACAATAAGTGTGGCAAAACTGGAGTTATAGAATAATAAACAACTTTAACTAAACTTGAATAATCCACAAAGTATGCAGGAAATCCTTGCCATGATCTTTGAAAAACTAATCTAAAACAACTTAAAAGATCATTTATAGAATAATAAAAATATGTTGTAAATATAATCAAGGTAACACAAGCGACAACTTCTCTTGGATTTGCAATATTTCCTTCTTCTCTAAATTGAGAACGCTTTTCTTCTGTTGCATCTTCTGTTTTGTCTTGAAAATCTTTATCTTCTCTATTTTCCATTATTTCCTAACTCACTATTTATGGAGAATTCGTTGGCACAAATACTCTACGCATAGACTCAAACCAGGCGACTTCTTTTTGCATTCCATAATTTCCTAATACGCTTAAATATGATGTAATTGTTAAAAATAAAACAACCATTGCAATAATAAAACTTATGGGAAAACTAATAATAAATACATTTAAAGAAGGTAACGCTCTATTTAATAATCCTAAAGAAATATTTATTAAAATTTGAACAGACATTAGTGGAGCAGCAAGCCTTAGCCCTAAAACAAAAGCTTCATGAGCAATATTTAATGCTACTTTTGCCAAAGCAGAAGCATTTGCAGTAGGTCCAATTGGCACAATAAGAAATGATTTATATAACCCTTCAATAAATACATGATGAATATTTAAAGTTAAAATTAAAATAATAGCAAACCAGTTCTTCATAACTGCAAAAGAAGATTCATGCTCACTTGCACCTGGGCTAAACATAGAAGCCACTTGAAATCCCATATTTATTCCCACTGTATGCGCCGCAATTGATACAGCTGCTATTACTAATTTTGCAGAATAACCAACGGCAAACCCAAAAAAAACTTCTCTTAATGATGCTAAAATTAAAGTTAAGCCACTCCATTGCAAAAGCATTTCACTTTGAAATATTCTTTCAGAAACAATAGGATAAACAAAAAAAGTAAAGGCTAAACCTAAAACAATTCTCAATCTTGTTGGAACCGCTTGTTCCCCAAAAATAGGTAAGAAAAAAAACATCGTAGTTATTCTTAAAAAAGCCATTACTGCTAAAGGCCAAGTCTTAGGATCTAATTGAATAACTGATAGAATATCCATTTTTTATTCCGTTACTTTTGTCTAGCGTATTCAGGGATTTTATCATAAACTCTATGAGTATAATCATTTAACTTTCTTAACATCCATGGAGATAAAACAACTAAAACAAGAATCATTGCTGCAATTTTTGGTAAAAAACTGAGTGTTGATTCATTAATTTGAGTTGCTGCTTGAAAAATACTAACTAATAAACCAATAATCATTGCTACACCTAGTAAAGGTAATGAAACTTCAACTGTTATGTATAAAACTGATAAAATTACATCAACTACCTGTTGATTTGTCATAATTTATCCTTAATTAAAACTTTTTATTAGTGAACCAGCTAATAAACTCCATCCATCTACTACAACAAATAAAATAAGTTTTAAGGGCAAACTTACTACTGTAGGAGGTAACATCATCATACCCATCGCCATTAAAACGCTACTTACAATCATATCTATAACAATAAATGGTAAATAAACTAAAAAACCTATTTGAAATGCTGTTTTTAATTCACTTATAACAAAAGAAGGAACTAATATTCTCATAGGAACATCTTCTTTAGTAGAAGGCCTATCTAATTTACTCATTTGGTAAAATAATTTTAAATCATCTGTTTTAACTTGAAGCATCATAAAATCATGTAAAGGTTTTTGTCCTACATCTAATGCTTGTTGAGTTGTAATATCTTTCTGCATATAGGGAACAATAGCAGAATCATAAATTTTCGTTATTGTAGGTGACATTACAAAATAAGTAAGAAATAAAGAAAGAGCTATTAAAATTTGATTTGGCGGCATAGTAGGAGTTCCCAATGCCTGCCTAAGAAAAGAAAGTACAATGAGTATTCTTGTAAAAGAGCTCATTAATAGTAAAATAGCTGGTCCAAATGTTAATAAAGTTAATATAGCTAAAACTTTTAATGCAGGGACAAAATCATCTTGATTTTCTCCATTTGCAATATTTACTGAAAAAATGGGCATTTGATTTTGATTTAAATTTATTTTATTTTGTGTGTTTGCATTTTCTTTTTGCCAGTTTTTATCTATTTTATTAGGACTATTTTGAACGTTTGCATTTTCTTTTTGAGCAAAAGCATTTATGCTAATAAATAAAATTGATATGAGTATTATTTTCAGAAAGAAAAGACTTCTCATACCATCTCCTGTTAATAAGAGTTACGAAAATTAGTTAAGTGGTTTCATGGAACGAAGTTTTTCTCTTATTAAATTAGTTACATTTTCAACACTATCTCCATCATCTTCTTTCTTTTTAATTTCTTTCTTACTCTCATTTTCAAATTGATTAGCTAAATACTTAGGAAAACCTTCAGATTTATTTTGAGTAGAAGATAGATTTTGTTCCGAATTGTTATTCTTCTTTTGATTTAAATTATTAGAATTAATACTTTTTAACGCTTTTAATAAAATATCCGATTTTTTTTCAACATTCTTTTCTGATGATGAATTTTGATGCTCAACTTTGTCTAAAATAGATTTTTCATTTTTAGGCATTAAAAATTTGTCGCTAATTTGTAATTGTTTTTTTTCCTGAAGATTTTTATTTGAATAACCTCCACTTATTTCTGTCAAAAAATTGATCCCAGTCTCCGTATTTGAAACCACAATTTCTTGATCACGAATTCGCAATATCATGACTTGCCTTTTTGGAGAAATTGATAATGTCGAAATGATATCCATCATTTTTTCTGACTTAGAAATAGAAAACATTCCTCTTTTTCTGAATTTTGTTAATAAATATCCTAAAAATCCAATAATTGAGACAAAAATAGTTGAAATTAAAAAAACTTTCCAAAGCTCAGAAGGCCTTCCTTGTGCTTCCATTTCTTTATTGCTTATATTTAGTGTCTTTTTATTTTCTGGTTTTTTCTTAGATATACTTTGTCCCATTAATTCTTCAAATGATGTTTGATTATTTATGTCACTTGAAGATTCTTTATTTGTTTCTTTTATATTTCTGTTCATGATATTATTTTTATCTTGGTTATTTGTATTTAAAATAATATCATCATTTTTATAAAAAGAATTTTTAATATCTTTTCTAAATTGCATTTCATCATTTTTTTTCTCAGGATATTGAATTGGTGGCACACTATTATCTAAATTATCTTGAGCATTAGAAGAATTAAAAATAAAAAATATATTTACCAACCCGAAAAACAATGACTTACTAAGCATAAAAAATTCCTTTATGAATTTTATATATTAAACACTTTCACCTGAATGATTTTCGTCCATTCCAACTCCACTCATGACATCAGTCAATCGAACTCCGAATTTTTCATTAACAACAACAACTTCTCCCATTGCGACAAGCTTATCATTTACATATATTTCCATTGGTTCGCCTGCCATTTTATCTAACTCAATAACAGAACCTTGCCCTAATTGAAGTAAGTCATTAACAAGAAGTTTTGTTCTACCTAATTCTACTGTTACTTTAAGTGGAACATCCAAAACCATTTTCATTCTTGATAAATCAATGTTTCTTAATGTGTCATCATCTTTTGCTGAAGGTGCACCACCGCCGCCACCAGATGCAGCTGGAGGTGAAGGTGATTCTTCTGCTGCTGCGGCATCCCCACCGCCACCTTCTTCTCCAGGTTCCAATCCAAAATCTTCCGGTCTAAACCCTTCATTTAAGTCAGCCATTTTAATAATCTCCGATTATTTCTGTTATTTTAATTGCTTTATTTCCCCTAATAATACCTGGAACACCTCTAAATTTATGAATACCTTCAACAACAATATCTAGCGCTTTGTCAGCATCTCTATCCAATATAAGGACATCTCCTTTATTTAATTCCATTAAATCGCGCAAATTGATCCAACAATGTCCCATATTGCAAATTAAGTTAACACTTGTTCCCATTAGCTGAGTTTTAATTCTATTAATCCAAATATGATCAACCTCTAATTGTTCGTTTTGAAATCCAACACTTAATTTTGATTTAATTGGTTCAAGAGTAGAATAAGGAAACACTAATTTAATGGAACCGCTCATTTTTTCGAGCTCAACATCAAATGCAGTTGAAATAACGACATCGCTTGGTGGAACAATAGCAACAAATTGTGGATTTATTTCTGTTCTAGAATAAGTAATTCTTAATGGAAAAACGGGAGCCCAAGCTTTTTCAAGATCATCTACAGCTGACATAACAATACGTCTTGCTACCTTAATTTCAATTTGAGTAAAATCTTTTCCTTCAATTTTTGTATAAGGAACATCAGAACCACCAAATAAACTATCAACAAGTGCATATAGAAGTTTACTTTCAATTACCATTACCGCTGAACCTCTTAATGGCTCAATTCTTAAAATATTTAAACAGCTTGGTAAGGGGAGTGAATTCATAAATTCGCCAAATTTAATTGGCCCAGAACTATTTACACCAATATTTGCTACTTTTCTTAAAGCAGCAGATAAAGAAATTCGAAAAAGACGTATAAAACGATCATGAATAATATCTAGAGTCGGCATTCTACCGCGAATAATTCTATCTTGATTTGCAAGATCATAATGAACTATTCCAGAAGCATCACCTTTCCCACCACCTTCCGGGCCTTCCACACGACCATCAGAAACGGCATTCAGTAAGGCGTCGACTTCATTCTGACTTAATACCTGATCCATTTATTTACTCCACAAAAAATTCAGTAAAATAGACATTTTGAATAGGCCTATCTGTTACTTCATTAATTCTGTTTAAAATTTCTCTTCTTAAGTTTTCTTTTCCATTTTCTGAAATTAAAGTGAGTCGAGTTTTGCTGGTAACAGAAGATATAACAATATCTTTAATTTGTGCTTCTCTTTTTTTAAGTTCAAATCCTTGGTTCTCTCCACCTCTATATTCAATTGCAATTGCAATTCTTATAAATCTATTTTCAATTGAATTTCCTAAATTTAAATCCATTTTCGGAACCGTGAAAGTATCACCAAAATTTGCTGTTCCCTTAGGTTCTTCTTTTTTTGCATTAGGATCGTCTTTTTTTCCTTCATCTTTTTTATTAGGGTCGTCTTTTTTTCCTTCATCTTTTTTCCCGTGATCATCTTTCTTTTCATCTTTTTTATCATCTTTTTTTTCTTCCTTTTTATCACCATGAGCATCTTTTTTATCGTCTTTTTTTTCTTCTTTTTTACCATGATCATCTGCATGTGCGTCAGCAGTAGCTCCTTGAGCTGCTAATTGAACATTTTTTTTTCCTGAAATCGTTTTAAAAACAAAAAAACCACCGACTCCAAGAGCAACAAGAAGTACTCCTCCAATGCCAGCAAAAAGAACCAATCTGCTCTTTTTCTCTACTTTCTCATTAGGATCTTTAGGTTTTTCTTCTTTTTTTGCATCTTCTTTTTTTTCTTCTTTATCAGCCATACTTAATTCCTAAACTTTTAATTATAAAAGAGTGAATTTTTTATTGCCTTCTTTATGTAAGTTTGCCATAAAAATACTAAGCAGGTTTGTACTTTATGTCGCATAAACTATCGGCAATCTTTTCCAGAATATGCAATATCTGCCTGTTAATAAGGATTTAAGTTATGGAATTAAAGGAATTTGCTGAAATAATTTTATTTGGTACAAATATATCTAGTGACAAACTTTTGGATCCAAAAATACTCACTGATGAAATTCCATATAAGGAAATTATTGCACCTAAAACTCCTGGAAGACCTTTAGCTCTTCAATTCAATCAAAATTTAAATTCAAAAAAAATATCGTTTCCTAATAGAGAACAAATTGAAGATGAAATACAAAGAGGATATGTTCTTCATTTTTTTGCAAATCATGAACTTCTCGCAATGGAAATTATGGCTCTCGTCTTATTATTATTCCCACTAGCACCAAAAAATTTTAGAATGGGAATTGCAAGGACAATTATTGAAGAACAAAAACACATGTCTTTGTATTTAAAAAGAATGAAAGAATTAAATGTTACTTTCGGTGAGATTCCTGTAAATGATTTTTTTTGGAATTGTTTATCGCAAATGAAATCACCTATGGATTTTGTTACAAAAATGAGTTTGACTTTTGAGCAAGCAAATTTGGATTATTCTTTATTTTATAGAGATCTTATGTATAAAATTAAAGATTTTAAGACTGCCGAAATTCTTGAGACTGTTTATTTAGAAGAAATTGGACATGTTAAACATGGTGTAACCTGGTTTAATAGATGGAGAGATCAATCTAATTCTGAATGGAAGTCCTATACAAGTGCACTAGATTTACCTTTAACTCCAGCAAGAGCAAAAGGTATTATTTTTGATACGGCAGGAAGAAAAGCTGCAGGATTATCAGATCAATTTATTGCTGAATTATCTGTTTTTTCCTCATCAAAAGGACGACCACCAAATATCTATTACTTTAATCCTGCTTGTGAACAAGAAATTGCAAGAAAAAAAGTTGGTTTTACTCCTTCAAAATCTGTGGCAAACTTACAGAACGATTGTGCAAGCTTAATGCAATTTTTTGCTTCAAAAGATGATATTATTTTAATTTCAAAAAAACCTAGTTTATCTTTTTTAAAAAAAATACAAGATTGCGGTTATACAATCCCCGAATGGCTTGAATTTAAAAAAAATAATATTAATGATAATATTATTTTACAGAACTATATTAGTAATATTTCTCCATGGGGTTGGAGTCCAGAAAGCATCAATGTTCTTAAAAATTTAAAAAATAAACTTATTATTAAAAGTAATTTTCAAAAAGAAATTTTTGACGATAATTTTTATGAAAATAATATAAAAGAGCTTTATTCTAAAAAATTTTCAGCAACATTAATTCAAAAAATCAAGCATAATTTTATTGATTTAATTGATATTCTCCCAACTGAAAACACTCTGCCATCTGTATCATTTCATTTAAATGAAGCTTTACAAAATATAGATAAATATTTAAGCATTGAAGAAATTGAGACTGTTGTTTTAAAAGCTCCTTACGGATGCTCTGGTCAAAATATGCTCAGAGTAAAATCGAATCAACTAACGGTAGCTGAAAGCAATTGGCTTCATAAAATTTTAAAGGAACAGCATTCTATTATAATTGAACCTTGGTTTAATAAAGTAGTTGACCTGTCTTATCAAGCAAAAATTTCAGAAGAAAAAAAACATGTTGCTATAGGTATGACAAGATTTATAACCGATTCAAGAGGTCAATATAAAGCAACCTTTGTTGGCAAAAAAACCGATGACCTTTCTAAAGAATTGACAAAATTTATGTATAATAAATATTCTATTTATAGTGGAATTGAAGAAATATTACTTCAAACTTCCTTATTAATATCAACATATTTAATTCATTATAAATTTGAAGGGCCATTTGGAATTGATGCTTTTATATATAAAGATATTCATTCTAAATATGGTTTTAGATTAAAACATTTATCCGAAATTAACCCTAGATACACTATGGGAAGAGTTGCTATAGAAGTTTCTAAACGAATTCAAACAGGAGCTTTTGCAATTTGGGCTCATATTCGGATTATTGATATCTTAAAAAATGAAAAGTTTAAGTCTATATCTGAATTTTCTTCCTTCATTGATGAAAATTTTCCTATTCAACTATCAAATGATTTCAAACCACTTATAAGGGAGGGTATTTTATTTACAAATGATCCTTCTCTAGCTACTTCTGTACTAACCGTTCTTATTGTAGGAAAAAATGTTCTGAATAACTTTACAAAAGAGACAGGTTTAGAGATAATAATTTGATTTGTTAATTTTATAAATTCAATTTGGCGAATTTAATTTGAAAAAATTATTAAATTATCTTAAAATCTTTACTAAAAAACTTTTTAAAAGACCTAATTCTCGTGAAATTTTATTTATTTTAAATAAAAATATTTTTTTAAAAAAATTAGAAATTATTTTCAGAGAAGCTATTTTTATAATTAAAAATTCAAGGTTCTCTGAAAAATCAGCTCAATTATCCTACATTTCGATTCTATCCCTTGTTCCTTTAATTGCAGTTATATTTACATTTATTCACACTTTTAATGGCTTTAATAATTTTTTAAATGAAGTTATTTCTCCAATTATTACGAAACATTTTGGGAATCATGCTGGTTCTGAAATATTGTCATATTTACAATCTATTATATCGAATCTTCAGTTAAAAGAATTAGGAGTTATTTCTTTTTTAACATTTTTATTTACTGTAATATTATTAATATTAAAAATTGAAGATACCATAGATGAGATTATGGAGTTTAAAAACAAATCAAATATATTAAATAGAATATCAAAATGCTGGTTAATTATAACATTAGCCCCTTTTTTATTTGCATTAGCATCCATTAAATCTGATACATTTATTCATTTTATAAAAATAAATGATTTAATTTTTATAAATAATCTTTCTATTAAAATATTCAGATTTTCATTTGGAATTCTATTTCAATGGATTTTTTTTGTTATCATTTTTTACACAATTCCAAGTAAAAAAATAAATTTTAAGTCTGCATTAGTTGGCGGAATTATCGCAAATATTTTATTTGAAATTCTTCAATTCGTAAACGTTCATATCGCAAAAAGAGCCCTAGCAACAGATCCTAGCCACATATATGGCTCTGTTCCCATTATAGCTGTATTATTTTTCGTTTGGATACGTTTAATTTGGCTCACAATTTTAACAGGCTCTTCATTTACTATTGCTACTCAAAAAATAATATTTTTCAAAAAAAATTCCACATTTAATATTTTCCCAAGTAAAGGAATTGTAGATTGCCTAAAAATTTACAAAACAATTCGAAATCTATATCGATATCAAAATATTCCTTCTTCTGAGGCATATATAACAAAGGTTACAGATATCAATCCAATTGATGTTGAAATATGGCTTGATTACTTAATTAAAAAAAATATTATAAGTAGTTCTGACCATGAACAAAAAAACCCTCATTATTTGCCATCATATTTAGCAATAACAAAAGATCAAGGAAACATAGATTTTCTTAAAAATATAATTTTAGATGATGTTCTTGTTAATAGCTCTGAATATCATGAAATAATTGATATATTTAAAAAAAGTCAAACTTAATTATTTTGCTTCCGTTATTCTGACTTGAAGATTTTTTATTTTAAATTTAGATTTTTTAACTACTTCTATTTTATCTTCATTAATTTCCACATGAGTAAAATTATCAAAAATAAAGATATTTCCAACATCTTCTTTAGCAAAAGATAATTCATTTATAAAAGCACCCACAATATCTCCTGGACGCATTTTATCTTGTTTACCTTTATTAATATACATTTTAACAAAATTCATTTTTTGTTCTGAAAAACTATTTTGAACTTTTTGTTCTTTTAGGCTTTCAAACTCATATTTTTTTGAAGATATTCCTATTTCTTTCATCATATTTAAATAGTAATTTAAATTTTTATCTTCACATAATGCAACTGAGGAACCAAAATTACCAGCTCTGCCTGTTCGTCCAGATCTATGAATGTACTCTTCATTTGTATAAGGAATATCAAAATGAATTACTAATGGTAATAGAGATATATCAATTCCCCTTGCAGCAATATTTGTAGCAACTAAATATTTTAAATTTCCAGTTTTAAAATTTCTCATAATGCTATTTCTATGAACTTGTCCAAGTTCACCTGTCAAAGCATCTGCTTTAAAACCATCTTTTTTTAAAGATTCTGCTAAATGATGAGATGTTTCTCTTGTATGGCAAAAAATAATCCCTTTTTGATTTTGTTTGTGATCTGAGTTTTTTAAAATTTCAGTCAGACTTTTATATTTATTTTCTTTAGATGTTAAATAAAAATAATGATTGATATTTGGAGACTGAAGATGATTCTCACCCGAGGATTCATTATCTATTTTCGCAGTAATAAATTTTGCATTTTTTAGGAGTAAGTTTTCAAGCATACTTACTTTATCATTTTTAGTTGCTGAAAAAAGACATACTTGTAATTCGATAGGAAGATAATTACAAATTTCTTCTACTTGATCAGAAAATCCCATTCCAACCATGATATCAGCTTCATCTAGAACTAAGCTTTTTAAATGATCAAAAGAAATAGCTTCTCTTTCAAGTAAATCGATAGCACGGCCAGGTGTAGCAATAATAACATGTGGTTTTCTTGATAGTTCTTCAATTTGGGAAGCGATTGGTGTTCCACCAAATGCTGTCCGTATTAAAATATTTTTTTTATCAATGGATTGAATAGCATTTGCTACCTTAGTAGCAACAATAGCAATTTGATTTCCGAGCTCTCTTGTTGGAACTAAAATCAATGTCTGATGTTCTCTTAACTGAGAATCAATTTTTAATAATAAGGGCAAAACAAATGCTAACGTTTTTCCAGACCCAGTTGGTGCGAGAGCAAAAACGGATTGTGAATTAAAAATGGGTTCAATACATTTTTTCTGAATAGGAGTCAATTGCTCTATATTCAACATTTTTAAATAGCTATCAAGGATTATCATATTTTATTACTTTTGAATGAGGATTAAAGGCATAGTTCAAAGACTAAGAAAAGTTAGAGTTTCAAAAAAGAAAGAGAGAGCTAACAATTCAGCCAAACTAACTCAAGCATTATACTTTGTTAATTTAGCAGTCAATACATATTCATTTCATGAAAATATTATTTCAGTTTTTCATGAAATGAATAAGATTTTACTCTAATTTTAAAAATAATTCTAATAAATGATTTTCAATTTAAAAAGAATAGAAAAATGAAAAAGGCAAAAAAAATCCCACTTCAAAAGAAGTGGGATTTAAGATTAAAAGGCTGCGCAGAGCTACTCTCCCACACCTAAGGGTGCAGTACCATTGCCGCAGGCGGGCTTGACTTCGGAGTTCGGAGTTCGGAATGGGATCCGGTATTTCCCCGCCGCAATCAGCACAGCCAAAACTAGGCTTTAAAAGACTTAGAGCTTGTACCTTTGGTTTAAAGGTAAGTCAAGCGGAAGAAAAAAAAAAAAGAGAAAGAGAAGAAGAAGTGAGAAGAAGAAAAGTCGGGAGATAAGTCCCAGACTAAGCGGAGAAAAAATGGGATAAAGAAAATAAAGAGATGTGAAATCAATGCCAATGATGCCTTTGAGAAGCCGTCAGGGCGATTAGTAGTGGTTAGCTGAACGCCTTACAGCGCTTACACATCCACCCTAT
>RRZT011990459.1_pt1 | contig 75718 bp, 69 predicted proteins | sample 2165551 | NCBI WGS metagenome assembly RRZT01 (sample SAMN10456910, study PRJNA506462) | wastewater metagenome | biome: wastewater; feature: sludge; material: wastewater sludge; isolation source: wastewater sludge with Escherichia coli K12::gfp cells carrying plasmid... | place: USA: Moscow, Idaho... | reverse complement strand
TCTGAGCGCGTAGTGTTGCCACCGAAAAGGTGTCCTTCCTGGCTGGGTCATGAGTCTTCGCAAAGCCCATTATCCCAAGCCAGAGGGCACTTTTTCATTGTCTGGGGCCGCGCGTCACCCAACTACTCGCGGATCTGGGTCAGAGCGTCGAGCCGCGTCGCTCCCACTTCCGCTGCTCTGCGGGATTCCTCGGCATCGAGGCGCTGAGCGTCGTCTTGGGCAGCACGCTCGTGGACGAGCTTGACCGCTTCATCTGGTGGAAGCGCATCGAGCTGAGTGAGGTAGCGACGATCCTGCGCCACCTGCTCGCGCAGGGCCTTCACCCGCGCGGCAACCGCGCTCGGACGCCGGTTCCCGAGGACGCGCTCGTACAGCGCCGTGTGCTCCCGCGACTGCCTCGCGATGATCTCGCTGACGATCTGGCGCGCCTGCGTGGCTTCCGCGCGTGCTTCGACGACCGCGGGCACGTGGCCGGCTTCGTGCTGGGCGACTGACTCGGACCACGCGGGCAGATTGCTCTCGCTGCGGGGGACGCTCTGCCACCGGCCGCGCACGACCCGCTCTGTCTCCGCACGCCGGGCGTCGGCGTTATTCGCGGAGCGGGTGGCAGAACGCTTGCGGAACCGAGACGCGCTCTCCTTGGCGCGGTGTGCCGCGTTGGCTGCCTGCTGCGCCACCAGTAGCCCAGCGCCGTCCGCAGCGGCTTTCCGAACCAGCGATTCCACAACGCCCGCGAGCACGGCAGCAGCCTTCGCGTCGGCGGCTTCCGCCAGCTCACGCTGCGGCTCATATTCGGCTTTGTGTCGCTGGGACTGGTCGTGCAATCTGGCGGCTGCCGACACCCACTGCTCTCGCTCCGCGTCCGCCTTCGCGATCCGCTCAACAATACGGTCGCGCTCCGCACTCACGATGGACATCGGCCCGTCCGCGATCAGGTCGGTGACGGCCTCACGGGCGCGTTCGGTGGCGTCTTCTAGTCCGCGGTCTGCGCGGTCTCGGGCGAGCGCATCGACGAACTGCTGCTTCGCGTCTGCGAGATCGCTGGCGATGATGTGCAGCTTGTTCGTGTCGCGCCCGCGGGTCATGCCGACGTAGACGCCTGCCGCATCAAGCGCGTCTGAGAGCATCGTGTGTGCGGCGTTCACGGTCGCGCCCTGGACGCCGTACGCGGTGACCGCGTAGGCCAGGTGCGCATCCTCGGTCACATACTCCGCGGGCAAGGTCATGGTGCGTTGCCGCTTGCGGCCGCTGCCGGTCTCGACGATGCTCAGCGCGCCGTCTTCGCCGACCTGCTGCACGGTCCAGGTCTGCCGGTTGGCAACGCCGAGTGCGGGCTCGTTGCGGCGGGTCTGGATCACGTCCCCGGCACCGATGGGCAGGCCATCGCTGCCGAACACCGTCCGCGCGTCATCGACCTTGCCGCGGTCGACCCTCTCGGCGCGGACGCGTTCGTTCAGCGACCGGGCCTCGTCGTTCGTCGCCGCGGTGATCGCATCCGCTGTACTCGTTGCCGTGGCAATGGCTGCCTGCACGTCCTCATCGGTGTCGTGCAGGATGATCAGTCCGTGCTCGTTCAGCCGATCGAAGATCACTGTGGGGTTTCGGGCATGCCGCAGCTCGAGCGTGAGCGCCGCATACGCGGGGTCGGTGAAGCGGTGCAGGCTCGTCATATCCACTACTGCTGGGGTGAGCTTGATGGCGATGTCGAGCACACCTCCGCGACCGACCGCCGGGAGTTGCGCCCGGTCTCCGACGAGCGCGATAGGCGCCCCGGCCTCGTCCGCGACCTGCAACAGAGCGAGGGCGGAGTCTTGGTCGAGCATCCCCGCCTCATCAACCACTACTCGCTCACCCCGTGCAAGGCGCGCATTCTGCGCCGGGCCACGGTAAATGCTCCCAGTTTCGGGATCGGCGTCACCGGGCCTAAGGCGCGTCCACACGCCGTCGCTGTTCCACCGGAATCCATGCGCGTAGACGAGCGCAGCAACGGAATCGGTCGGGATGCCGAGTTCCTGGGCGGCGACGTCGGCGGCCTTCTTCGTCGGCGTGACGACCCGCATCCCGCGGCCCTCCGCGGCTGCGGCGGCGATGGCTGTCTTGAGCATCGTGGTCTTGCCCGACCCCGCGGCGCCTTCGACCACGACGAGCGGGTTGGCGGATGCGACAACTGCGGCCGCTCGCTCCTGGTCGTCATCCAGGCCTGCCTGCACCGCGAGCTTGTGTACGTCCGGGATGCGCCGGTTGGGCTTCTCCGCGCGTGCGGTGAGCAGATCGCGCAGTTCCGTCTCGACAGCGACAACGCGCAGCGATGTCAGATGCGCGATGTGCTCCGGCTTCGGCGCACCGGGTGGGAGGACGGAGAGGCAATCCGATGTCGCGAGCTGCGTCGCCAGTTGCACGAACTCTCACAGCTCCTCGGGTGTGGCCTGCACGCCGTGCTCAGTGGTGATGCGGGTGACGTGCTCGCGCAGCGTGTGCACCGTCCACGCCGACGCACCCGCCGCCGCACGGTCGAGTGCACGAGATGCGACTTCCTCGATGCGCAGCTCGTCGAGTGCAACCGGTGCAAGCCTGTGCGCCCGCGGTGCATCCGCGCGGTAGCCGGCGTCTTCAAGCTCCGCACGCCAACCAGCCTCGCTGCCGAGCACCGTGGGCTTCTTCCCCGGACGTTCGTGCTCCCACGCCTTCGCTTTCAGCCGCGCCCGCACGACCGGCCCGGGTTCCTCACCAGGATGCGCCGCTTCCCATTCGGCCTCGAAGATGGCGAGATTGCGTTCGACCTGCGCACCGCGCTTCGATAGGGCCGCGTTGAACGGCTCCAGCTCCGCGGCCTCTCCCGTCACCGGGTCGAGCGTGAGCCCGTGCTTGTCGAGCACGGCCGCAAGCTGCGGGTGCGCGGCGATGATCGCGGTGCCGAGGGCGCGGATGGCTCCCTGCTGCTTGAACAAGGCTGCGGTGTTCAGGCCGCGCCACTTTCCCGCGGCGTAGACGCGGGTGCCGATCTGGAAGTGGATGTGCCGGTGCGGGTCGCCCGCACGACTGGTCTTGTGCGTGACGGCGACGGTCTGCAACTGCTGCACCGGCACAATCTCTCGCGCGTGCCGAGGCCCGATTCGGGTGACCGAGCGCTGGGCGAGCCAGCGTCGGATCTCCGCCGCCGCATGCTGTTGCGCGGCGTCGAGCGCGACGGAGACCTCCGGGTGCAGGGCGGCAGCGATGGAGAGGGATTTCGGGGCATTGATCACCATCTCCGCGAACCGGGGCGAACCCCGCATGCCCTCGCCCGCGCCGCGCGGGGTTCCCATCGATGTGCCGCTGATCGGGTCCGTCCAGTCCACCCATGCGGAGTACGGCTCCGGGTCGAGCGTCCGTGCCTCGATGACCTCGCCCGCGGAGTCGGTGACGGTGAACTCCGCGAGCGCGGTGCCGCCCTCCAGGTAGTACTCGTCGGCAGTGGACCTGTCCGACTCCAGGTATCGGCGTGCGGCCGCGCCGGTACCGCGGAACAGGATCACACCGCCCTTCACCCGGGCCTCCTCACGAGTCGTCTCAGGAGGGAGGTGCGCACGCCCACCCGCGGTGGCATACGTCCATGAATGAATCTGAGAAGATGCGCGTGGTGCGAGCGTCTGGGCCGGGGCGCAGATGAGCGGCCGAGACGGTTGGGGCAGAGTGGCGACGGTGGTTCCTGGAGCGCCGTACATGGTCGCGGCGCGCTGGTGACACGCGGGCGTGTCGAGCCGACCAGCGCAGCCAAGCAGTGCTACGACGACCTCAGGGACTCATCCGTTTGCGGACGCGAACCGGCAGTATGACCGAACAACTTTCCGGCACCGTCATTGAGGACGTCCAGGAAGCTGTCGCACATCGTCCGTCCGCGTCGTTCACGGTGCCGTCAAATTGACGGAACCGTGCGGTCCCCAACAGTCCGGGCGCCGTGGGTGCGTGCGCGGTGGTGGCAAGTTGGCACCACCTCGAACTCCGGGCCTTTCGAGTTCACGGTGGTGCAAAATCTGCACCACCGTGATGACGCCGGTTAGGCACGACCGGAGCGTTGCTACCGGCGGTGCCGAATCGGCACCCCCCGTAGCGGGTCCTTGTGACGGTCCCGCCGAATCGGCGGAACCGTAGTTGCGGGAAGGTCCGCGGTGGATGGGATTCCGCACCGCCGCCGCACACTCATGGACTTGTAGTGCAGGTACCATACCTCTCCTCACGCGAGCGCGCAAGGCTTTGTTAAGAAGGTACGCGGCGCCTCCCGCGCGACCGGCGAGCCGGATGACTCACGTCCCAAGGATCGTGTCGAGGATGTCGGCGGTGACAACGTCGACTTGCTCGGCCGTGATGACGTAGCTGTTGCGGGTGACCATCTCGTTCGCGTGCCCGAGCAGTCGTGACGCGATCGTGAGCCCCGCCGCGCGTTCCACGAGAGTCGCGGTGGTGCGGCGGTAGATGTGCGTCGAGTACTCGTCGACCTCGACACCGAGGAGCACAAGCTCATCGCGGTTGTCGTCGATGAACGAGCGCAGTAGCCGCTCGTAGTTGGACACGCTCATCGGCTTGCCGGTCTTCGTTGGGAACAGCAGCGCCTCCGGTCCCTTCTCCGCAAGCGCGAGCCTGCGTCGCACCGCGTCGGCCGCGAGGGCGGGCAGCGCGACGCGGCGACGCTGTCGCGTGCGTTTGGGTGCGTTCTTGCGCTGAACGCCCTGCACCTTGTTCTGGATCACGGTGCCGTCGATCAGGATCGTCGGTGGTGCCGTGGTCATGTCCACGTCGCAGCGGCGCAGGCCGATGCACTCCCCCACGCGGGCGGAGGTGCCGAGCATGATGTCCATGCCGTCCACGAGCGCTCGCCAGTTCGGGCGCGGCCCCATGCCCTCCGTCTCCCTCCACCGGGTCATGAGGTCGCGGATCGCCTCGATCTGCTGGGGGCTGAGCATCGCGGTCTTCTTCTCCGGCGTCGGCAGTCGGGTGACGTCGCGCACCGGGTTCGTTGGGATCGCGTCGTCGCGCACGGCGAACCCGCAGATGAGCGAGAGCACCGAGCGGGCCTTCCGCGCCGACGACACGCCCCGGTCGGCGAGGAGATTCTGGATGATCCGGTCGCAGCGGCCGACCGTGAGCGCCTCCAGCGTGACGCCGCCACAGACGGGGACGAGCGTGAGACGGACGGTGGTCTCATAGTTCTCATATGTCGACCACGACAGCGTGCCGTTCTCGGCGCGCACCTTCACCGTCGGCAGCCACGCCTCCGCCGCCCCCGCGATGGTCGATCCGGCAGTGACGATGGCCTTCGTGTGCGTGGTGAACGTCTTCGCGCGCGAAAGCAGTTCCTCGCGGGCGTCAGCCTCGGTAGTGCCTTCGGCACGGAGTTGCACCAGTTCGCCGGAGTCGTCGCGCATCCGGGCGCGTGCCCGCCACTTCCCGTTCGCGAGCTGGGTCACCTGCACCTGGCCGACCTCGCCCGCGGCGATCTTCGGCCTAGCCATGACGCTGCTTTCGCGCCCAGGCGAGCACGTCGTCGCGGTCGTACTTGACGTGCCGGCCGAGCTTCAGCCACGGCGGCCCTGACTTCGTGAGTCGCCAGCCTTCGAGCGTGCGCTCGGGCACGCCCAGCAGCACGGCGATCTCGGCCTGGGTCAGGAACGCGGGCTCGACCTCGATGCGTGCATGAGCTTCCATGCCAGACAGGTGCGGAGCGCGTACCCACGCGAACGAACGGGGCCGAGTGCGTACCTCACTAGCAGAGACGAGGGCGAGACGCGCCTCTCGGGGGTTTCTGGTCACCAATCTGGTCACCAGACGCCAAATCGGGCCACCCGATGGAGTGAGGAGGGAGCCGGACTTCCTAGGGAACTCTAGCGATTCGTTGCTGGGGTACCTGGACTCGAACCAAGAACAACTGAGTTATTGGTCCAGGTGCCACGCTGTGGCGGACAGCCTACCCTGAGCCACCGACAGCCCTGCTGAGGGCGTCCGCGGCCACGTCGCGGAGCCCCTCAACGGGGAGAGATTCAGGCTTTGGCGCCGCGTTGACCCAGGGCCAGGGAAATCTGCCGCGTCACGTCGGCGACATCCAGGGGATCGCGGATGGGGCGCACGATCGGCGCGACCGACGCCAGCGCGTCCACGAGTTCTGGGCTAGCGAGCAGCAGATCCGCACGGGCAGCGGCCTGCTGGGCAGATGCCAGGTCGAGCGCCTCAATGTCGGCGGAGATCCCTAGCGGGGGTGTGGCGCAGCGGGCCGTCATCTCGATCAGCAAGGAGACGCCCAAACCGGACGGCCCGACGGTGATGATGCGCACAGCCGGGCTTGGCGGCGTGGTCGGGGCCCCCGTCTCAGGCGTCGAGGTGCTGGTGAGTGGGGGCTGCGTCATGCGTTCTCGGTCTCCTGGTTCGAGGTCGCCTTACGGGCGGCCAGGCGGGTGCGGATGGCCGAGATGATCAGCGGCGCGACCGACACCCCGACGATGACCAGCATGATGGCCTCGATGTTGCGCGTGATCCCCGGGATGCCACCGAGAAGGACGCCGACGAGGGTCATGCTGACCACCCAGCCGATGGCGCCCAGGATGTTCCACATGACGAAGTGCCGGTAACGCATGTTGGCGGTACCCGCGACGAGCGGAACATAGGTCCGCACGATCGGGACGAAGCGGCCCAAGACCAAGGCCAGGGGCCCGTGACGATCGAAGAACGCCTCAGCCGCCTCCAAGCGGTCGGTGCGCAGGACGCGTGCGTTGGGCTTGAACAGGCCCCGCCCAAACCGGCGCCCGAGCCAAAACCCTGCCTGGTCGCCCGCGATGGCCGCTGCGATGGCGACGATCAGGATCTGCCAGATGCTGATGTTGAGCGAGTCGCGCAGGATGGCCGCGGTCACTAGGAGGGAATCACCGGGCAGGAACGGGAACAGGAGACCCGACTCGATGAAGACCACCACTCCCATGCCCACGAGCACCCAGGGCCCGAAGGAGGCGAGCAGGGCCCCCGCGTTCGTGAGGTTGCTCAGCCAGCCGAGGATGTCCATCGTGTCTCCTTCAGGGGTGGTCCATGGTGCTGTTTCCGCCCTCCATTGTGCTGCCCTTTCGTGCAGGCTCGGGACCACCGCCCCTGGATGGTCTGGTTCGGCGCTCTGTTGGGGCCCCGGTGGGGGCCGGTGCGGCAGCGGAATCCAGGAGCTTCGCGTCGGGTGTCTCCTTGTGGAATGCGAGGTCGGCGGTGCGTCGTCTCGGCATAGCATCGCTGCGGGGGGAGTGACGAGCTGATGTGGATGGCGTTCGCGGTGGGGTCGGCGTTCTTTGCTGGAGTGACTGCGGTGCTGGCGAAACTCGGCATCCGCGATGTGGACGCGAACCTGGCGACCGCGTTGCGGGCGGGTGTTGTCCTTGTGCTGGCGTGGGGGCTGGTCTTCCTGGTTGGCTCCCAGACGACCCTGGGCACCATCGACGGCCACACCTGGGTGTTTTTGATCCTGTCGGGGCTCGCCACGGGCGCATCCTGGTTGTGCTACTTCCGGGCCCTGCAACTGGGCGACGTCACCAAGGTAGTGCCGGTGGACAAGACGAGCACCGTCGTCACGATGGTGCTCGCGATCACCTTCCTGGGCGAGCGCGTGGACGCCTTCGTGGCGGGTGGGATGGTCGCGATCGGGCTGGGGACCTATCTCATGATCGAACTGCGCGCCCCCGCAGCACGTGCGGAGCAAGGGCGGGGGAGTTGGTCGTGGCTCGCCTACGCGGGTGGCTCCGCGCTGTTTGCGGCGCTGACGGCCATCCTGGGCAAGGTCGGTATCGAGGGCGTCGAGTCGACGCTTGGAACCGCGATCCGCACCGGGGTGGTGCTCCTCGCCGCGTGGGGAGTGGTGGCGGTGACCGGCAGTCAGCGAGGCATCCGCACCCTTGATGCGCGCAGTTGGGTCTTCCTGGTCGTCTCGGGCGTGACGACCGGGCTGTCGTGGCTGTGCTACTACCGGGCGCTGCAAGAAGGCCCTGCCAGCGTGGTGGTGCCGATCGACAAGCTGAGCATCCTGGTATCGGTCGCCGCTGGGGTTGTGGTGTTTCGTGAACGTGTCTCGATGCGGGGCTGGGTGGGGCTGTCCCTGGTCGTCGCAGGGACGCTGGCGCTCCTCGCCTGACCCGCACGGGGGGCAGCCGCGAGTGGCAGATCCCGTTGCGCCCCGCCGGTTGCGTGGGGAGGGGAACCGGGAGGGCTTGAACTGGCGCCCGCGACCGGTCAGGGTGGGGCGGTACACAAGTCCCGAGCGTCGAACGAGGCCCCGTAGGAGGCTGCATGGCCGGTCATCGGATCTTTCAGGTCAGCTTCGCCAGCATTTACCCGCTCTACGTCGCGAAGGTGACCAAGAAGGGGCGCACGAAGGAAGAGTTGGACGCCGTGCTGGGGTGGCTGACCGGCTATGACGCGATGGGGCTGGCGTCCTGCCTGGAGGATGAGCGCAGCCTGGCGGAGTTCTTCGCCTCCGCTCCGCGGCTCAACCCGGCCGCCGCCTTGGTCACTGGCGTCATCTGCGGGCATCGGGTCGAGCAGATCGAGGATCCGCTGATGCGTCAGATCCGCGTCTTGGACAAGGTGGTCGACGAGTTGGCGCGGGGCCGTGCGGTGGAGAGGATCCAGCGCACCGCGTCCTGACGGCGCGGGCGGGGTGCGGGCGCCTGCTGTTCGGCTGGGCGGCGCCCCCCGCTGCCTTCACGGAGTCTGAGACAGCGCGAGGGAGGCCAACGCCATTCCTTAGACTCATCTTGTGTCTATGTTGAATCCCACCCGAGCGACGGATCGCCCCGCCGCCGCGGAGACCGCCTACCAACACACGAAACAACGCATCCTGACGGGCGAACTGCCCACCGGGATGATGCTCAGCGAAGGCGACATCGCCGGACAGCTGGGTTTGAGCCGGACGCCCGTGCGCGAGGCATTCCTGCGGCTGGAGACCGAAGGGTGGCTGCGGCTCTACCCCAAGCGGGGTGCGCTGGTCGTGCCCGTCGCGCCCGGGGAAGCCGAGGCCGTCATCGAGGCGCGGCTCCTGCTCGAATCCCATGCGGTCGAGGCGCTCTTGACGCGCCCCGAAGCGGCACGTCAGGGCCTCGCCGCCCGGCTGAGCGCCATCGTCGAACGTCAGGTCACCGCCTTGGATGCGGGTGATCTGGACGAGTACGCCCGCGAAGACTCCCAGTTCCACCTCGAGTTGGTGGCGGCGGGAGCCAACAGCCTCCTGCTGGACTTCTACGTCACGCTGCGGGAGCGGCAGCAGCGGATGATCGCGCTGTCCATGCTGGAAGACGAGAGCCGCGGACGCGGATTCGTCGCCGAGCATGCCGCCCTCATCGCCCTCATCGAGTCCGGTGACGCGGCCGGGTTTCACGACGCCCTGCGCGCCCACCTGCATCGCGCCCACGGGATCGGCGAGGTGGCGGCCCGATGAGCGCGATGGCGACACCACCCGCAAGCGCGACCGGCGGGCCCTCTCCCGACGCGTCCAAGGGGAAACCCGACGCCGACGCATCCCGCTTCGCCGGTGCCTGGCTGGCGGTGGGCGGTTCGATGTTCGCGGTCGCCTGGGGCGGCAACGAATTCACCCCACTGCTGGTGATGTACCGGGAGGTATCGAAGTTCTCGACCGTCACCGTGGACGTGCTGCTAGGCGCCTACGTGGTCGGCATCGTCCCGGCGCTACTGGCCGGTGGGCCGCTGTCGGATCGCTACGGGCGACGCCCTCTCATGCTGCCCGCCGCACCGCTCAGCCTGCTGGGGTCCCTGATCCTGGCTGTGGGGCCCGATTCGTCGTTCCTGCTCGCGCTCGGGCGAGTGTTCTGCGGCATCGCGCTCGGCCTGGTCATGGCGGTGGGCACCACGTGGATCAAGGAACTGTCTGTGCGCGAGGGCAAGCCGGACGCCGGAGCCGGGCGCGCATCCATGTCGCTCACCGTCGGCTTCCTCGTGGGGGCGGGGCTGGCCGGGGCGCTCGCCCAATGGGGCCCCTGGCCGACCGCGACGACGTACGTCTTGCACATCGCGCTGACCCTCGTCACGGGCGCCTGGCTGTTCGGCGTCCCGGAGACGCGCGCCGTGGAGCCTGCCGGGTCGCGCCCGAAGCTGCGGGATGACCTGCGCGTCCCGCCGATCGGTCACCGACGCTTCCTGCGGGTCGTCGTCCCGTTGGCGCCGTGGGTGTTCGGAAGCGTCGGGAGCGCCTATGCCGTCCTGCCGGGCCTGATGCGTGACCATTCCGGGGGCATGCCGATCGCGTTGTCCGCGCTCGTGACCGCGTTGACCCTGGCATTCGGCGTCGCAGCACAACTGGTCGGCAAGGTCATCGACACCCGGCATTCGGCGCGTGCGTCGGTGATCGCGATGGCGTTCCTGGCCGTGGGCATGGGTTTGGCGGCCCTGGCGACGACGGTACTCTCGCTGCCGCTGGTCCTCGTGGCGGCCTGCGTGCTGGGTGTCGGGTACGGTCTGGCGCTCGTCGCTGGGCTGAGTGAGGTGCAGCGCATCGCTGGTCCCGACGACCTGGCGGGGCTGACCGCGGTCTACTACGCCATCGCCTACACCGGCTTCTTCATTCCGGCGATCTTGGCTGTGCTGTCGAAGTACGTCACCTACTCGGCCCTGTTCACGGGGGGAGTGGCGGTCGCGATCTGCTGCCTCATCGTGGTGGCCTGCGCGTGGCGCTCGCACCTGCCCGCCGGCAGCGCCCCGCGTCCTGGGGTGGTCGCCGAGGTCTGACGCCGACACTCTCCACCCCGGTGAGCCGGAGACGGGTGTTCACCCCGACGCGCAGGGCGAGCCGCCTTAGGCTGGTTCGTATGAGTGGGGCGACCCTCGGTGCAGGTGAGTGTCTTCGGGGTGCCTGACGCCCGGTGAGGCTGTCGTGATGGCAGTACCGCCGGGCGTCCGGCGCTCCTGGGATGCGCGAGGGGAGTGGGGGGCGTCCACGCTCGGGGCGCCCGGCGAATCGTGGGACGCGATCATCGCGGCACTGCACGCCGTCGGGGCCACCTGGCTGGAGGTGAGGGCAGCCCCGGATGCTCTCGTCCACACCGGCCTGACCGCCGCCGAGCGATCCGCGGTGCGCGCCCGGCTGGCCGCCTCAGGAATCACCACGCTCGCCGTCGCGTCAGGCGTCCGGCTCGGCGCCCCCGTTCCGACGGATGTCGTCGTCGCCGACCTGTCCGCGCACCTGCACCTGGCCGTGGATCTGGGCGCACCCTTCGTGCGGGTCTTTCCTGGCGCCGCGACCCAGCCCGGCCCCACCGATCACGTCCCAGACCTTGTGAGAGGCCGGTCGGGCGTCAACACGGAGATGGGGGAGCGGCTCGGCATGGCCAGCCAGCTCGCCGCTGACCTGGGTGTCGGCATCCTCGTGGAAACCCACGACTCCCACCTGCGCGGGAGCGACATCGTTCGCCTCCTGGACGCCATCCCTGGCGGGGTGCCCGCCAGCGTGGGCGTCATCTGGGACCTGCTGCACCCGTGGCGCGTCGGTGAATCACCCGCCGACACGTGGCGGATGCTGGGGCCGTGGCTGCGCGAGGGGCGAGGCTACGTGCAGATCAAAGACGTCGCCCACCCGCGCAACCTCACCCCTGTCCTGCCCGGAACAGGACAGGTGCCCTTGAGGGAAGCGTTGCGCATCCTGCGCCGCGGGGGATACTCCGGGCCCGTCTCCCTGGAATGGGAACGCACCTGGTATCCCGACGTTCCCACGCTTGGGGAGGCACTGCGGGCCGTCGCGGAGGCCGACCTGCTCAACGAGTTGCTCGACCCAGAGACGCCGCGCTGATCGTTCACGCGCTGAATCCGACGCGGCTGGCCCGGTAGCGGGGTCTGCGCCCACCTGTGTCGAACGGTGGCGCTGCGGAGAAGGGCGCCTAGCCCTGAAGGAAAAAGCCCGCCCCGACGATACGGAGCGGGCTTTCGGTGGGGTGAGTAACGGGACTCGAACCCGCGACATCCTGGACCACAACCAGGTGCTCTACCAGCTGAGCTATACCCACCATCGCTGAGAACAGCGAGCGTCAGCATAGCGGGTTCGTGGCGGAGACGTGAAATCGCCGCCACTGCGCCGCTGCCAGATCAGGCCGTGGGGGACTCGGCGCTGGCGGGAGCCTTCGGGTGGCGGTGGCCGGTGAGGGCGCCCTGATGGGTGCGGGCGATGCGGCGCAGCGCGGCGGCGTCCGGCCCGGGAGCGGGGACGAACACGGCCTCCCGGTAGTAGCGCAGTTCCTCGATCGACTCTTGGATATCGGCGAGCGCACGATGGTTGCCCGACTTGGTCGGGGTGTTGAAGTAGGCGCGGGGGAACCAGCGGTGCGACAGTTCCTTGATCGTGGACACGTCGACGTTGCGGTAGTGGAGGTGCCCCTCCAAGGTGGGCATGTCGCGGGCGAGGAAGCTGCGGTCCGTGCCGACCGTGTTGCCTGCCAGCGGCGCCTGCCGAGGCTCCGGAACCCATTCACGGATGTAGGCCAGCACTTGCGCTTCGGCGTCCTCCAAGGTGGTGCCGGTGGCCAGTTCATCCAGTAGGCCGGAGGTGGTGTGCATGTTCCGGACGAAGTCGCCCATCGCCTCGAGGGCCTCCGCCGGGGGAGTGATCAATACGTCGATGCCCTCACCCAAAACGTTGAGGTTGCCGTCGGTCACCAGGGCTGCGACCTCGATCAGGGAGTCGGACTCCAAGTTCAGCCCGGTCATCTCGCAGTCGATCCACACCAATGCGTCATTCACAGTTCCACTGTAGGACGACTGCGCTTGTTAGGCTGTCAGGCATCACCGCCGCGGCCACATCAGGAGAGTCATGGACCAGCACAGCCTTCAAGACATGATCGACGAAGGCCCTGGTCAGCGCGAGAATCTGCGCCAGTTCATCGACAAGCTCGTGCACGAGGGCTACACCGTGGGGGACGCCGAGGGCCCCGATCCCATGCTGGTCGATCCCGGCGGGCGCGCTGTGGAGACGTGGCGGGAGGATTACCCCTACGACACGTTGCTGACGCGAGACGAGTACGAGGCCGAGAAATACAAGCTTCAGGTCGAACTCCTCAAGCTCCAGTACTGGAGCCAAGATCACGACGTGCGCCACATCATCTTGTTCGAGGGCCGCGACGCCGCGGGCAAGGGTGGCACCATCAAGCGGTTCACCGAGCACCTCAACCCTCGGGCTGCGCGCGTGGTGGCGCTGACCAAGCCGACGACCACCGAACTGGGGCAGTGGTACTTCCAGCGCTACATCGAGCACTTCCCGACATTCGGCGAGATCGTCCTCTTCGACCGCTCCTGGTACAACCGGGCGGGCGTCGAACGGGTGATGGGGTTTTGCACCGACGAGCAGTACGAGATCTTCATGGGGCAGGCGCCCGAGTTCGAACGGATGATCGTCGACGCCGGGATTCACCTGACCAAGTTCTGGTTCTCGGTGACGCAACGCGAGCAGCGCACCCGGTTCGCCATCCGGCAAATCGACCCGGTGCGGCGCTGGAAGCTGTCCCCGATGGATCTGGAGTCGCTGGATCGCTGGGAGGACTACACGGCCGCTAAGGAAGCGATGTTCGAGCGCACCGACACCGACCATGCGCCGTGGATCACTATCCGGTCCAACGACAAGAAACGCGCCCGCCTCAACGCGATGCGGGCCTTCCTCAACCAGTTCGACTACGAGGGACGCGACGATTCGGTCGTGACGCCGCCCGATCCGCTGATCGTGTCCCGGGGGATCGACACCGTCGGGGACTGACGCCGACGCCGCCGTGAACGGGTAACGGTCCACGGCGGACACCGCACACGCACGCGTGATTGTGACCCTAAAGTCACGCCCCATGGACGCATCAAGACGTGCCGACCGGGTCACCCCGGTGATGGCGGGCGTGGTCACGGCGGTCGTGGGTTTCACGTCGTCGTTCGCCGTCGTCTTGGCGGGGCTGGCCGCGATGGGCGCGAGCCCGGCGCAGTCGGCGTCCGGCCTCATCGCCTTGTGCGTGACGATGGGGGTGGCGTGCATCGGGCTGTCCTGGTGGAGCCGCAGCCCGATCACCGTCGCCTGGTCCACCCCCGGGGCCGCGCTCCTGGCGTCCGCGCCCACCCCGACGCACGGGTTCGGGTCCGCCGTCGGGGCGTTCGTGGTGTGCGGTGCGCTGCTGACGTTGACCGGCCTCGTCCCTGCCCTGGCCCGGCTTGTTCGCGCCATTCCGACGAGCATCGCCAGCGCCATGCTGGCGGGCGTCCTGCTCTCCCTGTGCGCAGCGCCCTTCCGAGACATCCCCACCAGTCCCGCCGCGATCGGCGCCGTGCTGGTGACCTGGGTGGTCCTGGCACGGTTCGCGCCGCGCTGGGCGGTGCCCGGTGCGCTGGTGGCGGCACTGGTTGCCCTGGGATTCTCCGGGGCCTTCGCGCAGGCGGACTGGTCGGGGGCGCTGCCTGCGCTCGTGTGGGTGACCCCGACGTTCGACGTCGCCACCGCCATCGCGATCGGCCTGCCGCTCTACCTGGTCACGATGACCAGCCAGAACATCCCTGGCGTAGCGGTGCTGGCCAGTTTTGGCTACACCACCCCGTGGCGGGCGGCCATCGGAGGAACGGGCCTGGGGAGCATGCTCGGAGCGCTGTTCGGTGGTCACGCGATCAACCTGGCCGCCATCTCTGCCGCGCTGGCTGCCGGCCCCGAGGCTGGGGATGACCGTAAGGCACGGTGGGTGGCGGGCGTCAGCGCAGGCGTGGTCTACCTCGTGGTGGGGTTGGGTGCCGGGGTGATCGTCGCCGTCGCCGGGGCGGCCCCGCCGGGGGTGTTCACGGCTGTGGCGGCGGTCGGGCTGATCGGCAGCCTGCTCGGCTCGCTCCAACAGGCGCTCGCCGACCCACCTCATCGCGTCGCGGCGCTCGTCACCGTCGTGGTGGCGACCTCCGGGATCGTGGTCGCGGGGATCGGTTCCGCGTTCTGGGCGTTGGCTGCGGGCTGCGTCGTCGCCTGGATTCAGGGGGACGGCGTCCGTCCCTCGCCACCTGGAGCTAAGGATGCGCGCCCCGGATCCGACGTGTCAGCGGAGCGGCCCGCACGGGGCTAGGTGAGCGTCAGCCCACCTGATTGGACGCGGCCCCGGTACGGGAGGGCCCACCCCAGTGCCACAACCATGCCGCGCCCAGCCAGCCGAGTGCAGCCACGGCGATCGCGGCCACCGACAAGGACGCCGTTGCTGCCAGCGCACTGATCATCACCGGTCCCAGCGCGCCCCCGATGCCGGTGGTGAGGCGCCATCCCGCCAGGAACTGCGTGCGCCCGACCGCGGGGGAGGCGTCCGACCCCAAGGTCATCACCACCCCCGCACTGATGCCGTTGCCCAGCCCGAGGCCCAACGCGACCGCGCCGAGGCCGATGCCGGTCGCGGCCAGCGGCAACAACCCAAAGCAGGTGCCCATGATGACCATGGCGGGCACGGCGACGGCCCTGCGTCCCAACCGGTCCATGATCGAGCCGCCCAGGTAGAACAAGGTGAGGTCGACGAACGAACTCGCGGCGAAGACCAGGCTTGTTTGGGCGGCGTCCAATCCGATGGCGGTCGCCCACAGCGGCAGCAGTGCGTCGCGGGAGGCGCGCACCAGCATGAGCGCCGCCGCCCCGACGCCGATCGTGAGGAAGGTCCGCAGATGGGCGCGCAGCACCTCAGCCGTGTGGACCGGGGTGGCGCCCCGGGGAGCTTCACGCTCGACATCGGGCAGCCAGGCGCTGATGATCGCGGCAGCCAGCGAGGTCGCGATCGCCAGCCAGTAGGCCGCCCGTAACCCGCCCAGCGTGACGACCGCCGCCCCAGCCAAGGGGCCGATGAACGAACCGATCCGGAACACGCCCCCGAGCGTGGAAAGAGCGCGGGCCCGGTGCGTCAGCGGGACGAACTCGGTGACGAACGACTGCCGCGCAATGGTGACGACCGCCTCGGAGACCCCCAGCGCGAACACGGCCAGTCCCAGCACGACGAACGTGGGGGCGAAGGCGGCCACGGCCATGCAGGCGGCGTCCACGACCAACGAGACGACGAGGGCGCGCTGTTCGCCGAGGCGATCCGCGACGATGCCCGCGGGCAGTGCCCCGACCAGCGCTCCGATCCCCAAGAGCGAGACGACGAAGGCGGACTCGGCCAATGACGCACCCAGATCCTGCGCGGTGAGGGCGATGAGCGGCGTCACGGCGCCCAGCCCCACCAAAGCGAGCGTCGTCGGCAAGTACACCGACACCGCCAACGTGCGCCAATGCTGGGAATTCATCTGCTCACCGACCACGCCCCGGGAACCTACACCCCTGGTGAACCAGTGATGCGGTGATCCGCTAGGCAGGATCGGGCGGGCGCCCCCGGGAGGATTCGAACCTCCGACCGTCGGATTAGAAGGCCGCTGCTCTATCCCCTGAGCTACGGGGGCCCGAGGAGATTGTAAGGGCAGCCGCAGGTCGGGGTGCTCCCAGGGGTTGCCGTTTCGTCGGTGCCGCGGTTGGACGACGGGGTTGGTGACGCCGCTACCCTGGGGGCCATGACTTCGGAGCTCACAGCGGTGCGGTCGCTGCGCGCCAACGGGCTCCCGGTGACCAAGGAGAAGCAGAAGCGCCACTGGGCGATCGCGCTCCTACGGAGCCGCTGGCTGTGGATCATCCTGGGGGCGACCGTGCTCTATGCGGCCTGCCTCGGGTGGATGTACGTCACCTCGGTGACGCCAACACCCGCCGAGGGCGGCGGTGAGGTGCCGGGGCTCAACTTGAGCGCTATTCGTCGCTCCGCAACGCTCGCGCTACCGACCTTGGCCGTGTGGGTTGTGGCCTTCGTGGCCCTGGATCGCTTCCGGCCGATGCGGCTCGGGTTCTGGTACCTCGCGTTGGGGTGGGGCGCGGCCGTCTCGACGTCGCTGTCGATGGTGATCAACACCTGGGCGAGCCGCCAGATGGCCATCGTCGGTGCTGACCCTGCCACGGGCGCCCGTGCCGCCGTGTTCGTGGCCCCCTTCGTGGAGGAGGCGACGAAGGCGACCGTCGTGTTCTTCATCGCGATCGCCGTGCGCTACCGGATCGTGTCGACGCTGCAGGCGGTCACTCTGGCGGGCCTCTCTGCGGCGGGGTTCGCCTTCACCGAGAACATCCTTTATTACAGCCGCGTCATCGTGTATTCCTCGGTCACCATCGGCACAGGGAACCCGGAACAGGCCCTCAACTCGATCGTGTTCTTGCGGGGCGTCAAGACCGCGTTCGGGCACCCGCTGTTCACCTCGCTGATGGCGTTGGGGTTCATCGTTGGCCTGCGCGCGCACAGCAAGATCGTGCGGATCATCGCCCCGCTGGTGGGCTACCTCGCTGCCGCGCTGGGCCACATGCTGTTCAACTTCTTCGCCAGCATCGGCGCCGACGACACGATGATGGCGATCATGGGTTGGGGGATCGCCCTCACCCTGGTGATCTATCTCATCCGCCGCATCCTGGCCGAAGGCCGGCGTCAGCGGGACCGCTTGGGCGACTACGTCGACATGGGTTGGCTTCCCCCCACCGTGGTGACACTCTTCACTCGACAGCGGACGCGGTGGGCGTGCTTCTTCATCTCCGTAACGCACGGCTGGCGTGCCATGCTCGCCACCGTGCGAATCCAGCGCACGATGAGCGAACTCGCCTACCTGCGTGACGCCGAGTTGCACGGGACGGTGGACGAGGCGGGGGCGCTGCGCGCACGAACCCTGCTTGATGAGGCCCGGGCCCTCGCGCCGGTGGCGATCACCGATCCGGCGGTGCAGAAGATCCAACTGCCGCAGTTCCCCGCCTGGCTGCGGCTGCGCCGTCGTCGCACCGCGGTTGGCCCCTGGGCGCCTCCTTCCCCCGTGCCTGCGTCATTCCTGCCCGGAACGGTAGGCTCACCGGGGTACTCGCCGGTTGATCCGCGCTGGGGGCCGCCAAAGGGGTAGGGAGTCGATGAGCACAGTCGCGCTGACGCAGGCGCTGAGCCGACTGAGGTCGGCTGTGGCGGAGGTCCGCCTGCCCCTCTCGTTGCCCGGTTCTGACGCCGCCGCTGAGTCGGCGCGAGCGATCGTGACTCAACTGGACGACTACGTGCTCCCCAGGCTCGCCAGCCTGGACGCCCCCCTGCTGGCCGTCATCGGCGGCTCCACGGGTGCGGGCAAGTCGACCCTGGTGAACTCGTTGCTGGGGCGTGTGGTCTCGCGCCCTGGCGTCATCCGGCCCACGACCCGCAGCCCCGTCTTGGTGCATCACCCCGACGAGGCCGACTACTTCACCTCCGATCGGATCCTTCCCGGGTTGGCGCGCAGCCTCGACCAGGCCGACGACACGCACACTCTGCAGTTGGTTCCCGACGCGTCGCTGCCGCGCGGGCTCGCCCTGCTCGACGCCCCCGACGTGGACTCGGTCGTGCAGGAGAACCGTGCGCTGGCGGCCCAGTTGCTGTCGGCTGCCGACCTGTGGCTGTTCGTCACCTCGGCCGCCCGCTACGCCGACGCCGTCCCGTGGGAGTACCTTCGCTCCGCCGCTGACCGCTCCGCCGCGGTCGCCGTCGTGCTCGATCGCGTCCCGCCCGCCGCCATGTTGGAGGTTCCCCCACATTTGGGTCGCCTCATGGTCGAGCGCGGGCTGGGCCGCTCGCCCCTGTTCGCGGTCCCCGAGACGGCAACAGATGCCTCCGGCATGTTGCCTGATTCGGCCGTCGCCCCGATCCGCACCTGGTTGGCCACGCTGGCCGCGGACCAGGCCAGCAGGCAGGCGGTCGTCCTGCAGACCCTCGACGGCGCTATCGGCGCCCTGGTGCGTGCGGCCCCCGCAATAGCGGACGCCGTGGACGCCGAGGTGGAGGCGGTCGCGCAGCTGCGCGGGGACGCCGACCGCAGCTTCGCGGAGGCGGTGCGGACCATCGCCGTGCAGACGTCGGACGGCTCGCTCCTGCGAGGAGAGGTGCTGTCGCGGTGGCAGGACTTCGTCGGCACCGGCGAGTTCATGCGGGCCGTCGAGCAGAAAATCGGCTGGCTGCGCGACAAGCTGCGCGCCACGTTGCGTGGGGAGCCGCCCCAGGTCAACGAGGTGAAGCTGGCGGTGGAGTCAGGGCTGGAAGTGTTCGTCCGCGAAGAAGGCGACGCGGCGGCCGAACGCGCCGAAGCGGCGTGGGGCGCGCACCCGGCGGGCCGCACCATCCTGGCCGCCACGCGCGATGACCTGCAGCACACCTCGCCGGAGTTCCCGGCAGCGGTGAGCGCCGCGATTCGCTCGTGGCAAGGCGATGTGTTGGCCTTGGTCAGTGAGGTGGGCGCGTCCAAGCGCGCCAAGGCCCGCTACCTCGCCCTCGGCGTCAACGGGGTCGGCGTCGCCCTCATGATCGTGGTCTTTACCCAGACCGGCGGGCTCACCGGGGCCGAGGTCGGCGTGGCAGGAGGCACGGCCGTGCTCGCGCAGCGCCTCTTGGAGGCGGTCTTCGGGGAGGACACCGTCAGGCGGCTCACCCGCCAGGCCAAGGCCCAGTTGGACGCCCGCATCGAGGGGGTGCTGGCGCTGGAACTGGCCCGCTACGACCGGGCGCTGAGCAGCACCGGCGTCGACGCGTCCGCTGCCTCCGCCGTGCGGGACGCGGTCGCCGCGGTGCACGCGTGCGTCACCGACATGCCGGCCCTGGCTCAGGCGGGGAGCGTGGACGGGCTGAACCCGGCAGCACAGACTCCCGCCCTGGAGACGGGCGCATCGGAGGCGATCCTCAGCGGAGAGGTGCTGGATCCGGTCGAGGAGGCCGACGGCGTCCGCGTCGAGGTGCCTCATGAAGGCTGAGAAGGACACCCGGAGCCTGGCCTCCCGGCTGACCGCGCTGGATCGAGCCATCGAGTTGAGCCGCGGCCGGGTGCCGGACGCGGTGCTGGCACCCGCGGACGCATTGATCGAGCGAGCCGGGCAGCGCCTGGCCCTGGCTGGCGATCACACGGTCGTAGCCCTGGCAGGAGCGACCGGGTCGGGAAAGTCCAGCCTGTTCAACGCGGTCTCCGAGACGGAGTTCGCCCGCCCCGGCGTCACGCGTCCCACGACGAGCGAGGCCATGGCTGTGGCCTGGGGTAGCGAAGCCCCCACCGCGCTGCTGGACTGGTTGAAGGTCGGCGGGCGGCACGTGGTGGCGCCTCGGGAGGAGATTCCCGCAGGGCTGGTGCTGCTGGATCTGCCCGATCATGATTCGACTGAGGCGGCGCACCGGATCACGGTGGATCGCCTCGTCAAGGTCGTCGACATGCTGGTGTGGGTGGTCGATCCGCAAAAGTACGCGGACGCCGCCCTCCACGACGGCTACCTCATCCCGTTGGCCGGGCACGCCGACCTGATGGTGGTCGCCTTGAACCAGGTCGACCGGCTCAATCCGGAACAACGGCACGCCACCTTGGCCGATCTGCGACGGCTGCTCGACAGTGAGGGCCTGTCTGCTACCCCGCTCGTGGCCGTCTCCGCGCTGCGCGGGGAGGGCTTGGGACAGTTGCGGGAACTCATGGCCCAGGCGGCCCGCGACAAAGAGACCACCGCGCGCCGGTTCGCCGCCGACATCGCCGCAGAAGCAGCCACGTTGCGGGACGCGCTGGGCACGGGCCCGGTCCCCGTGTTGTCGCGTAGCGATCTGGCGGCGCTGCACGCCAGTGTGGCGGAGGCGTCCGGCGTCCCCGTGGTCACCGAAGGCGTCTTGAACGCCTGGCGTCACCGTGGAGCGCTGGCGACCGGATGGCCGCTGGTCACGTGGCTGCGCAGGCTCAAGCCCGACCCGTTGCGGCGACTGCGTATCGGTCAGGGCGCCGGGGCGACCGACGTGGTGCACACGTCACTGCCGAAAGCCACTCCCGTGCAGCGCGCCCGACTCGATGCGTCCTTGCGTCAGGTCATCGATGCGAGCGTCGCTCGTGTGCCCCGCGCGTGGGCCGAGCGAGTGAAGGCAGTGGCCCGCTCGGACCGCGCTGTGCTGGCCGACCGGATCGACGCCGCCATCGGGGCGACCGATCTGCGCATGGACGCCGGACACGGCTGGTGGGGCGTGGTCACCTTCCTGCAATGGCTGGGGATCGCGGCCGTGCTCATCGGGGGCGGGTGGCTGCTGGCGCCGCTCGTCGTGGCCGCATTGCAGGTGCCGCTCGTGGTGCCCACGATCACCTGGCAAGGATGGCCGGTGCCGACGATGCTGCTCCTCGGCGGGGTGGGCTTGGGCATCGTGTTCGGGCTTTTGAGCCGCGTGTTCGTTGAGGCGGGAGCCCGCGTCAAGCAGCGGCAGGCGTCCCACGCGCTCACCGCAGCCGTGGGGGCTGTGGTGGACGCCGAGGTCATCGATCCGATCCGTGCGGAGTTGGAGCGGCTCGCTGAGGCGCGGGCCGCGCTGGAACGCGCCCGCTGACGATCGCGCTTCCCCGTCCGCCTCTCTCACGATAAGGCCCGTTTCCTGCGATCACGCACGCCTCTTCTGCTGCCCCTCACGTCTCTTCGTGTGCTGTGACGCGGCCTGCCTAACGTGTGGGCAACTCGATCAGGAGGGGCGGACATGGAAGCGGAGATCATCATCAACGGCAACGTCGGGGCTGACGTTGCCTGGCGCGATCACGGCGAATACGGGGGCCGAGCAATGTTCTCGCTGGCGTGCACCCCCGCCGTGCAGCGTGACGGGCTGTGGGTCGATCTGCCGACGGCCTGGTACCGGGTGGTCTGCTGGCGGCGGCTCGCGGCAAACGTGCGCGACAGCGTCGCCAAAGGCGATGCGGTGATCGTCGGCGGGCGTTTGCGCCTGGAACGCTGGAGCGACGAGGCAGGGCACTCGCGGGAGGGGTACACGGTGGAGGCGGCGTGGGTCGCCCATGACCTGCGCCGCGGCGCCAGTACCTTTCGTCGGTCTGCGGTGCGTTCGAGTGTCCCGGCGCAGGACGTCGCGCCCGATGACCTGAACCGTGTCGACGGCTCGAACCACGTCGGCAGCGTGGACGGGGACGCCCCACGGAACGGGGGCGAGGCGCCGATCACGGTCGCGATTGCGGCGGCGACGCCGGCCGCAGACGGCGAGCGTGGCCTGGGGGAGAGGGAGCCGATTCCCGCCTAGAAACGCAGCAGCCGGGGTCCGCGCGATGCGAACCCCGGCTGCCCACGCGGATCTCAGTCGCGGGTGAGGCGGCGATGCTTGCTGGCGTGCGGGCGTGCGGCGTCGGCGCCCAGACGGGCGATCTTGTTCTGCTCGTAGTCGGCGAAGTTGCCCTCGAACCAGAACCAGTTCGCTTCGTTGTCGTCGCTGCCCTCCCACGCCAGGATGTGAGTGGCCACCCGATCCAGGAACCAGCGATCGTGGGAGATCACCACGGCACAGCCGGGGAACTCCAACAAGGCGTCTTCCAGGCTCTGGAGGGTCTCCACGTCCAGGTCGTTGGTGGGCTCATCCAGCAGGAGCACGTTGCCACCCTGCTTGAGGGTCAACGCCAGGTTCAACCGGTTGCGTTCACCACCTGACAGCACCCCCGCGAGCTTTTGCTGGTCGGGGCCCTTGAAACCGAAGGAGGCGACGTAGGCGCGGCTCGGCATCTCAAAGTTGGCGACCTTGATGAAGTCCAGGCCGTCGGAGACGACCTCCCAGACGTTCTTCTTGGGGTCGATGCCCGCACGGTTCTGGTCCACGTAGCTGAAGGAGACGGTTTGGCCGACACGCAACTCGCCCGCGTCGGGCTCTTCGCTGCCGGTGACCATCTTGAACAGGGTCGTCTTGCCGACACCGTTGGGGCCGATGATGCCCACGATCCCGGCGCGCGGCAACGAGAAGCTCAGATCCTTGATCAGCACCCGATCGCCGAACCCCTTGGTGAGGTGCGAGGCCTCCAAAACCTCGGCGCCCAGGCGCGGGCCCGGGGGAATGTTGATCTCGGCCAGGTCGAGTGCGCGCGTGCGCTCCGCCTCAGCGGCGAGTTCCTCGTAGCGGGCCAGACGGGCGCGGTTCTTGGCCTGGCGGGCCTTCGGGTTGGCGCGCACCCATTCCAGTTCGCGCTCCAAGATCTTGGCACGCTTGGCGTCCTTCTTGCCCTCGATCTGCAAGCGGGACTTCTTCGTCTCCAGGTAGGTGGAGTAGTTGCCCTCATACGGGTGCAGGTGGCCCCGGTCGATCTCGCAGATCCACTGGGCGACATTGTCGAGGAAGTACCGATCGTGGGTGACGGCCAGCACGGCACCCGGGTAGGTCTTGAGGTGACCTTCCAACCAGTTGACGCTTTCGGCGTCCAAATGGTTGGTGGGCTCATCGAGCAGCAGCAGGTCGGGCTGTTCGAGCAGGAGCTTGCACAACGCGACGCGGCGGCGCTCACCACCCGACAGCACGTTGACGGGCGTGTCCCCGGGCGGGCACTGCAGCGCGTCCATCGCCTGCTCGAGTTGGCTTTCCAGATCCCAAGCGTTGCGGTGATCCAGTTCGGTTTGGAGGGTGCCCATCTCCTCCATCAGCGCGTCGAAGTCGGCGTCCGGTTCGGCCATCTCCATGCCGATCGCGTTGAAGCGGTCGAGCATGCCTTTGGTCTCGGCGACGGCCTCCTCAATGTTCTCCATGACCGTCTTGTCTTCGGTCAGGGGCGGCTCCTGCTGCAGCAGGCCGACGGTCTTGCCCTTGCCGAGCATCGCCTCGCCGTTGTTGGGCTTCTCCAGCCCGGCCATGATCTTCAGCATGGTCGACTTGCCTGCGCCGTTGGGGCCGACGACGCCGATCTTGGCACCCTCGTAGAACGACAGGGTGACGTTGTCGAGGATGAGTTTCTCACCCAGTGTCTTGCGCACGTTGTGCATGGTGAACACGAACTCGGGCATGAACCGTCCTTGGAAACGAAGGGGTTGGAATCGGCGCCCAGTATAGGCCGCGCGGGCCCCCTGCCCCGCTACTGGGCGGCGAGCCGGGCGCGCCCGAGCGTGATCAACTCGTGCAACTCGTCGCGGAGCCCCTCGGGGAGGGCGTCCAGCGGCCACCAGGCGACATCCCGGGATTCCGACGAGCACGTCAGTTCCGCGCCCGGGGCTGCCCGGCCGACGAAGCGGACGTCGAAGTGACGGGTCACCTCGGTGTACCCGCGGCAGATCACCGGGTGCACGTTGAGGGTGGCCGGGCCGATCAGATCCACCTCCAGCCCGAGTTCCTCACGCACCTCGTGGGTCGCGGCCTCGCGGAGGGTCACGTCGGACGGTTCGATGTGGCCGCCCGCCTGGATCCAGATGCCGAAGCGGCCGTGCAACACCAACGCGATGTGGGTCAGGTCATGGTCGAAGACCAGCGCCGACGCGGTGAGGTGGCCGGGCGTGCAGCTGCGGTCGGTCGCATCGGGGCGAGCAGCCAGAAAGCCGAGGTAAGCCTGCGCGAGGCCTTCCTGGGAGGGGCCCGGAGCATCCCACTCGGAGAGGACACGTTCGGCGTCGGCATGGGTGAGGGAAACTCCGGTGCTCATGAACGGGCAGGGTAGCTGACCGCAAGACCCGGCGCGGAAGGGAGACCCGGCAACAGGCGCACACTCGCTGTCGGGCCCCCGATGCCTACTGGGGTCTCGCTGCGGGTTTCTTCTTCACCAGCCAGGCGAGAGCGCCTCCCAAGGCGATGATGCCGGTCAGCGCTGGCCCTTGTGCCGGGGGAATGACCGAAAACATCCACACCACGATGGCCAGTGAGAGGGCCGCGTAGAGGAACCACTGTGGCCAAGAGAGCGTTCCGCGAACGGCGCACACCACGATGAGGCCAGCAAGGCAGGCGACGACGAGGACCCAGGCCAGAGTTTCCACGGCGATCCACTCCTTCGAACTCCCGCTGGCGGTGCCAGATGAGCAAAACCTAGCCGGGCGCGAGGCGTCTCGCCACGGGGGCAGCGCGTAACCGTACTGTGGGCGGAGGCGTGGGCGGTATTTTGGGGGGTCCGGGACGACACGTGCTCCTGGACCGCGCCACGACAGGCGCTACCAGGCCCGCGAACAGCGGTCTAGTGAGTGTGAGCAGCCAGGACTTGAGCGAAGGTGAGCGCCTGGCGTCCACGAAGGTCCTCGAGTTGCGTGCGGCAGGAGAACCCGTCCGCCAAGACGATGGCGTCGGGCCCGGCAGCATCCAGGGCCGGTTCCAGGTTCGTCGCGAAGACAGCCTTGGAGAAGTCGTAGTGGCCAGCGATCATGCCGTGATTACCCGCCAGCCCACAGCAACCCTTGACCTTCACCACGGTGGCGCCGGTGGCGGCCAGCAGCTTCGCTTCGGCGTCCCAGCCCATCACCGACGCCTCGTGGCAGTGCGGCTGGGCGACGATGGTGTGTCCGCTCAGATCCGGCACCTCGAAGGTGGGGTCGTGGGCCAGGAACTCGGCCAGCGTCATCACCGCGGCGGCGACCTCGCCGACGCGCGGGTCGTCAGGCACCAGTTCGGCGGCGTCGGACTTCCACACCGCCAGGCAGCTGGGCTCAGTGCCGACGATCTTGATGCCGCGCGCCGCATAGGGGTGCAGGACGTCGGTGGCGTTGCGGAGTTCGCGGGCGGCCCCATCCAGTTGGCCCGTGGTGATCCACGTCAGGCCGCAGCAGGCCTTGCGCTCCAGCAGGCGCGGCGTCCACCCGTTGGCGATCAGCACTGCTGCCATGGTGGCGACGTGATCCCCAGCGAACGCGTCGGAGAACGAGTCGACCCACAACACGACCTCGCCCTTGGTGCCGGGGCGGCCGTCGAACTCCTTGCGGGCGGCCGCTCGACGCGATCCCGACGCGAAGCGCGGCATGCCCCGGTGCGTGTCCACGCCTGCAGCCTTCTTCACCAGCGTCGAGAGCCCGGGGGTTTGCATGAAGAAGTTCGCCAGGTGCGGCAGGAGCGGAATGCTGCTGACCAGGCGACCCCAGCGCGGCAGCCATCCCATCGAGTAGTGATCCAGGGGGCGCAGGCGTCCCTTGAACGATTCGTACTGGACGCGCGACTTGTAGGCGGCCATGTCGGTCCCCGTGGGGCAGTCGCGGGAGCATCCCTTGCACGACAGGCACAAGTCGAGCGCCTCATGCACCTCGGCGCTGCGCCAGCCGTCGGTGACCAGCGTGCCGTTGATCATCTCCTGCAGGATCCGAGCCCGTCCGCGCGTGGAGTCCTTCTCCTTGTGGGTCGCTTGCCAACTGGGGCACATGACGCCGGACAGGGACGCCGAGACGCACTTGCCGACGCCGGTGCAGCGATGCACGTCCTCGACGAACTGCGGATCGGCGCGAAACAGCGGTGACCGGCGCACCTGCGGTGCGCGCAGGTCGGCGTCCAGCGGACGGGGATCAACCAGGACGCCAGGATTGAGCAGGTTGTCGGGGTCGAAGAGATGCTTGATGGCCGCGAACAGCGCCAGCGCCTCGGGGGAGTACATCCGCCCCAGCAGTTCGGAGCGGGCACGCCCATCCCCGTGCTCGCCGGACATGGAGCCACCAAAGGACGCGGCCAGGTCGGCGGCGTCCTCGATGAAGGCGCGGTAGCGGGCCGCCCCGTCGTCCTCCTGGGTGAGCGGGAAGTCGATGCGGCAGTGGACGCAGCCGTCACCGAAGTGCCCATACGGCAGGCCGTGCAGCCCGTGGCGTTCCAGCAACGCGTCGAAGTCGCGCAGGTAGGCGCCCAGCTTCTCCGGGGGTACCGCGGCGTCCTCCCAGCCCGCATAGGCGGGACGCTCCAGGCTGACACCGGCCAGGCCCGCGCCGTCGGAGCGGATCTTCCACAAGGAGGTCGCGATCGCCGGATCTTCCACGATCCAGCCCTCGAGGCATCCAGAAGCTGTGACGAGGTCCGCGGCGCGGGCGGCGATCTCCTGAGGGTCATCGCCGACGAGTTCGACGAACACCCACCCCGCGCCCTGGGGCAGCGGCGGGACGGCGTCCTCCCCGAGGCTGCGCCGCACCACGTCGACGATGCGCGCATCCATCCCCTCCACGGCGGTGGGGTGGAACGGGAGGATCGCGGGCATGGCGTCGGCGGCTTCGGGCATCGTCGGATAGCCCAAGGCCAGCATCGTCTTGGCGGGCGCGTCGGCCACGAGCCGGACCGTCGCACCCGTGATGATGCCGAGCGTGCCTTCGGTTCCGGCGAGGAACTTCGCCACGTCGAAGCCGTTCTCGGGCAGCAGCCACTCCAGCGAATAGCCCGACACTTGACGGCCAAAGCGCCCGAACTGGGTGCGGATCAAGCCCAGGTTGGCCATGACGAGGGTGTGCAGCGCCCGCAGTGTGGGGGAGTCGGACGCGCGGGCGTCGCGTCGTGAATCGACTGTGAGGCGTTCACCCGTGCCCGTGATGATGTCGAGGGCAAGAACGTTGTCCGACGTGCGGCCATAGCCCAACGCGCGAGGCCCGCAGGCGTTGTTGCCGATCATGCCGCCGATGGTGCAGCGGCTGAACGTGGACGGGTCGGGGCCGAACCGCAAGCCGTCGCGTTGCGCTTGCCGCGACAAGACGTCTTGGACGACGCCCGGCTGGACGACTGCGGTGCGCGCGTCGGCGTCCAGGTGGTCGATGGCGGTGAGGTGGCGGGCTACGTCGATGACGATGCCCGGCCCGATCGCGTTGCCCGCGCACGACGTGCCCGCGCCGCGGAGCGTGATCGGCATATGCGCCGCAAGGGCGGCGTCCACGAGTGCAGCGAGTTCGTCGGTGTCGCGGGGCACCGCCACACCCTCGGGGACGACGCGGTACAGCGACGCATCGGTCGAATACAAGCCTCGGGTCAAGGTGCTGACATCGACACCGGGCAAAGAGGAAGGCGCCGCGACCCTCTCACGGCTGCGGCTGGTCACGGTCACGCCGTCAGTGTGCCACCGCGTTGATCGCGTGCATGGCGCGTCCCAGCGCTGCGAAGTCGTCGGGGGAGACGACATCGATGAGAATCTCACGCACGGAGGCGACGTGATCGGGGGCCGCCGCCACCAGGAGATCCATCCCCTCCGGCGTCAGCGTGGCCGTCACCCCGCGCCGGTCCTCGGGGCAGGGTGCCCGCTCAATGAGACCCTTCTTCTCCATGCGGGAAACGGTGTGCGTCAGCCGGGAACGGGACTGGCGTGCGGCGGCCGCGAGATCGGACATGCGCATCGTGCGATCCTCGGACTCCGAGAGCCGCACGAGGATCTCGTACTCACCCAAATCGAGCCCGAAGGGGCGCAGGCGCTCATCGAGGTGACGGTCGATGAGGGCTACCGCATCCAGGTAGGCCCTCCATATCTCCTGCTGCTCGGTGCTGAGCCACTGGGTCGGCGCGGAATCGGGCATAGGGACATTCTAGCCATCGCTTGCAGTTTCAATCGGTGCTGGTGCCCTTAGACTGACCGGACGGAACGGGGGCGGACCGAGGTGGCCCTGGAAAGGATCGACGATGACCGACGTCCAGCACAAGCTTGATTCCCGGCCACCCACGGTCGGGGCCATGTTCAACAACCGCGTCGCGGCCTCACCGAACGAGGAGGCATTCCGCTACCCCGACGACCAGGGGGTGTGGGTGAGCCTGACGTGGACGCGGACCCGCGAGATCGTGTGGGAGATTGCCGCGGGACTCCTGTCCTTGGGGCTCGGCCCAGAAGAGCGCGTCGCGATCGCGTCCAGCACGCGTATCGAGTGGGTCCTGCTGGATCTGGCGATCAACTGCGCCGGCGGGGCGACCACGACGGTCTACCCCAACACGCAAGGTGAAGAGTTCGCCCACATCATCACCCATTCCGATTCGCGCATCTTCATCGCGGAGAACGCTGGCCAACTCGCCAAGCTGCGCGACCTCGTCGGCACCCAAGACATGCTCGCCGTCGTCCTGCTCGACGGGTCCGATCCGGACACCCTCACCCTCGATGCTCTGCGAGAGGCCGGGCGCGCACACCTGGCCCAGCACCCCAGCGCGGTCGACGACACCGTGGCGGCCACCACCGCCGACACGCTCGCCACTTTGATTTACACCTCGGGGACCACCGGGATGCCCAAGGGCGTGGAACTGGTCCACAGCAACTGGACGTACGAGGGCGCCGGTGTGGACGCCTTGGGCATCATCGGACCGGACTCCCTGCAGTATTTCTGGCTCCCACTCAGCCACGTGTTCGGCAAGGCCGTCATGATGATCCAGTTGCAGATCGGGTTCGCGTCCGTCGTGGACGGCCGCCTCGACCAGATTGTGCCGGGGCTGGGCGCGACGCATCCGCGATTCATGTGCGGTGCGCCGCGCATCTTCGAGAAGGTGCGCAACGCGGTGAAGGCCAGCACGGCCACCGGCGTGAAGGCCAAGATCGCCCGGTGGGCGTTCGCCGTGGGTCGCGAGTCGCGTCCCTACCGGCTGGCCGGTCGCAAGCTTCCCTTCGCGATGGGTATCGCGTATGCGATCGCCGACAAACTGGTGTTCTCCTCCCTGAAAGCCAAGATGGGCGGCAACGTCGAGTTCTTCATCTCGGGCTCGGCGAAGCTCAGTGAGCAGGTCCAGGAATGGTTCTACTCGGCGGGGATCGTCATCGTTGAGGGCTACGGCCTGACCGAGACGTCCGCGGTGGCTGCGGTCAACGTGCCGGGATCCCCCAAGTTCGGGACGGTGGGGCCCGCATTGCCCGGCTCGGAGTTCCGCATTGCAGAGGACGGCGAAGTGCTGCTGCGGGGGCCTGGCGTCATGCGCGGCTACCACAAGGATCCCGAGCAGACCGCCGAGGTGCTGGAGCCGGACGGCTGGTTCCACACCGGCGACATCGGCGAGTTGGACGACGAGGGCTACCTGCGCATCACCGATCGCAAGAAGGATTTGATGAAGACCTCCGGCGGCAAGTACGTCGCCCCGCAGAAGGTCGAGGGCGCCCTGGCCGCCAACATTCCCTACGTGTCGCAGGCGGTGGCGGTCGGGGATGGCCGCAAGTACATCTCCGCCCTGCTGACGCTGGATCCTGCCGCGGTCGAGAGTTGGGCCAAGCGGCACGGTCGAGAGGGCCTCAGCTACGCCGAACTGACCCAGTTGCCCGAGATGCGGGTCTCCATCGATCGGTTCATGGCGCGCGCCAACCGCAAGTTGGAGCGCTGGGAGACGGTCAAGAAGTACCGCATTCTGGATCATGAGTTCTCGGTCGAGCGAGGTGGGGTGACCGCCAACATGAAGTTGCGTCGCGCAGCCATCGACAAGGACTACGCCGACGTCATCGATTCCATGTACGAGATCGAAGACTGACTTGGAGGCCTACCGCGTCCGCGTGCCGCTGCGCTGGGTCGATCTGGACGCCCAGGCGCACATCAACAACGCTCAGATCGTGGACTACCTGCAGGAGGCGCGTGTCGACTTTCTGCTCAACAGCCCCCACGCGCACCTGCTAGGGGACGGGATCATCGTCGTGGAGCACCGCGTCGAGTATCTCGGCCAAGCCCGGTTCGGCAGCGACGACGTCGATGTGGATCTGTGGGTGGGGGCGGTGGGCGCTGCACAGTTTTGGCTGGGCTACGACGTGCGGCAAGGCGGCGTCACGGTGGCGCGGGCGCGGACGCAGTTGGCCAACTTCGACTTCGAGGCGGGGCGTCCGGCCCGCTTCTCCGCCACGGAGCGGGCCTGGTTCGCTGAACGCTCCACGGTGCTGGACGAGTTCAGGCCGCTGGGCAGCTATGCGGTGGGGGAGGGTTACCACGAGCACCCCCTGACGGTGCGGTGGTCCGACCTGGACAGTTATGGGCACGTCAACAACGTCCGCTTCTTCGACTATGTCGCCGAAGCGCGCATCGCCTTGCGTGAGTCCCTGCTCGCCGGATCGATCAGCGGCTACGGGGACGGGGACTCCGAGCACACCTGGATGGTCGCCCGGCAGGATCTGCGGTACCGAGGACAAATACGCCACCGCCTCGCCCCCTACGTTGTCCGCACCGCGATCGGGAAGGTGGGGCGCACCTCCCTGACGTTGGTGGCCGACATCGTCGATCCCCGCGACGACAGTGTGGCTGCCACCGCCACCTCGGTCCTGGTGCACGGCGATGCTGAGGGCAAGCCGGTTCCGCTGCCCGAGGCGATCGTGGCGGCGTCCAGACGGTGGGCTGCGCGGGGTGCGGACGGGGCCGCCTGATGTGGCGGTGCGCCGTCGCGGGCTCACCGATCACGCATTCGCTCAGCCCGCTGATTCACACGACCGCCTACCGCGTCCTGGGCATAGCCGATGCGTGGGACTACGGTCGTCACGAACTCGACGCTGCCGCGTTGCCGGGATTCGTCGCCGAGTGCGGGCCCGAGTGGGTGGGATTGTCGTGTACGGCCCCCCTCAAGAGCGCCGTCCTAGCCTTAGGGGTGCCCTCGTCGCGGGCGGCCCTCCTGAATGCGGGCAACACGCTCATCTTCGCCCGTGATGGCCGCCCGGCGCGCGTGGAGAACACCGACGTCACCGGGTTGCTGGGGGCGCTGGCGCGGGCCGGCGTCACGCAAGCCGAACGGGCCGTCGTGCTGGGGAACGGGGCGACCGCCCGGTCGGCGCTAGCCGCACTGGCAGAACTCGGCGTGACCCGCGTCCAGGTCCTGGCCCGCTCGCAAGCGAACGCCCACGCCAGCCTCGGTGACCTGGCCGGGCAACTGGGCATCGCCGTGGAGTACGGCCCCTGGGGGACGACGGAAGCGGGGGAGCCCGCCGACCTGGCGCTTTCCACCGTCAGCGCGCCGCTGCCCGCCGCAGCCGCCGAGGCGCTGGTGGCGCGCGTCCCGGTGTGCTTCGACGCCACGTACAACCACTACCCGACCGTTCTGGATCGGGCGGCCCGCGCGGCGGGGATCGTGCAGTTGTCGGGCATTGACCTGCTTGTCGGCCAAGCCCTGGACCAGATCCGCCTGTTCACAGGCCGTGACTGCCCCGCTGAGCCGCTCCTGGAGGCGGCCTACGCGGCGCTTCCCTGAGGCGACACCCCGCCCAGGGCACGAGAGATTCTCTGCACGAGGTTCCACGCGAGGGCGGCGGCCGCGATGAGGAGCAGGTGTCCCGTCAACGACACCCGCGCCGCGAACAGGGCCGCGTCGGTGTCGGCAGCTTGGTCGGCCAGGTTCAGGCCCAACGGGCACGCGAGGCAGGCTCCGAGCCAGCACGCCCACCACGCTGCGAGAACGCCGCGAGGCACGATGGCACCAGACGCCCGTGCCACATCGGCGACCGTCAGGGGAGGGGCGACCAGGGCGACCACGGGAATCAACCAGGCCGCGACATGCCAGGGGGGCCCAAAGCGCAGCGCGTCGCGGGGAACCTCACGGGCGACGCGATACTGCCACAGCAGCCAACTCGCCCCCGAGGCCACCACGGTGAGCGCGCCGAGCATCGCCGCGAGGGCCTGATGCTTCACGTAGGTGTGCACGGGGGTGGCCATCCCGGGAACGTGACGCGCATAGGCGTCGATGGTCAGCTGCCCCCACCCCTCCACGACGACGGCATACAGCGACGTGGCGGCGGCCAGTGCCAAAAGCCAGCACGTCACGTGGGCCCACTGCCACGAGGACAGCAGGTGCCCCGACGTACGGGTGCGTCCTGCGGGGAGTCCGGGGGATGCCCCCACGGTGGAATGCGCCGGAGGGACACTCGCGTCCGGTGAAGGAACCGTGGGGGACATCGGTGATGACATCAAAGATCCTCAGATGGAGTGGGCGCTTGCGAGATGAGTGCACGCCCGCCCCTGACCGCTCAGCAGCCGTCAGGTCCGCACGCCGGACCACCCGAGAACCCTTCCAGCCCGGGGACCTTCAACGGTTCGATGCGGGGGTGCAGTTCGTCCCACACACGGGTCAGGGCCTGGTCGAACACCTCACGTGGCTGCGCTCCCGAGATGCCGTAGCGCTCATCGAGGACGAAGAAAGGCACCCCGGAGATGCCCAACTGGGCGGCGCGGGTGATGTCGGCGGCCACCTCGGCGTCGCGGGTCTCGTCGTCCACGGCTGCCGCAGCCTCAGCAGCGTTCATGCCTGCCGTGGTCGCCAGGCGGACCAGGACGTCCGGATCCGCGATGGACTCGCCGTCGGTGAAGTGTGCCCGAAACAGCGAATCTTCCAGGCGTCGCTGCGTCGCTCCGCTGGGATCGGCGGCCGCGGCGGCATGCAGCACTCGATGGGCGCGCCGGGAGTTGGCCACCGCCAGGGTGTCGAAGCGCATGGTGAGACCCTCGGACGCCGCCGCGGCAGCGACATGCTCGAACATGGCCTCCACCTCGGGGACGCTGATGCCCTTGCGGCCGGACAGGTACTCGGCCTCGGTGCCCGGGTAGGAGTCGGGGAGTGAGGGATCCAACTGGAAGCTGTGGACCGTCACCTTGACCTCGTCACGCTGAGGGAACTCGGCCAGCGCGCGCTCGAAGCGGGTCAAGCCGATGTAGCACCACGGGCAGGCGATGTCGGACCAGATGTCGATCTTCATAGTCCCTACAACGATGTGGCGGGCCCGGGGATTCCCGGACCCGCCACATCGGCTACGCGTTCAGCGCTGCGTCACTCTTGCACCTCGGTGCGATCGCCGGACCACAGCGTGTGGAAGGTGCCTTCCTTGTCGATCCGCTGGTAGGTGTGCGAGCCGAAGAAGTCCCGCAGGCCTTGGGTCAACGCGGCATTCGTGCGCGGGGCACGGACCAGGTCGTAGTAGGACAACGCCGAACTGAACCCGGGGATCGGGACGCCTGCAGCGGCGGCCTTGCCCACGACACGACGCCACGCAGGGTTGGAGTCGGCGAGCCCGGCGGCGATGGACGGCGCCTCCAGCAGGGTTTCCAGGTTCCCGGCCGCATACTCATTGGCGATGCGATCCAGCAGCTTGGCGCGGATGATGCACCCGGCACGCCAGATGCGGGCCACCGCGGCAACGTCGATGTCCCAGCCGTAGTCGCGAGCGCCGATCTTGATCAGGTTCAGGCCCTGGGCGTAGGCGACGACCTTCGAGGCCCACAGCGCCTGGCGCACGTCCTCGATGAAAGCGGCACGATCCTCGACGTCCACCGTGCCATCGGGGCCCTGGAGCGCGGCCTGGGCGGCCTTGCGGAGTTCGGGGCTCGAGGACGCGGCGCGCGCGAACACGGCTTCGGCGATGGCAGCGGCGGGGACGCCCAGGTTCAGCGCCTCCTGCACCGTCCACGTGCCGGTGCCCTTCATCCCGGCGGCGTCGACGATGACGTCGACCAGCGGCTTGCCCGTCTCGGCGTCGACCTGGCGCAGCACCTCGGAGGTGATCTCGATCAGGTAGGAGTCGAGGTCGCCGGTGTTCCACTGGGCGAACTCGTCGGCTGCCTCGGCGGCGCTCAGGCCAGCGCCCTTGAGCAGGTCGTAGGCCTCACCGATGAACTGCATGTCGGCGTACTCGATGCCGTTGTGGACCATCTTGACGAAGTGTCCGGCGCCATCGGTACCGATGTAGGTGCAGCACGGTTCTTCCCCGTTGGGGCCCTGAACCTTGGCCGAGATGTCTTCCAGCATCTTGCCGACGTACTGGTAGGAGTGCGGGGACCCGCCGGGCATGATGGAGGGACCCTCCAGTGCGCCGGTCTCGCCGCCGGAAATGCCGGCGCCCACGAAGTGGAGGTCGTGCTCCCGCAGCGCCTTCTCGCGGCGGCGGGTGTCCTGGAAGTAGGCGTTGCCACCGTCGACGATGATGTCGCCCGGCTCCAGCAGGGGCACCAGGGCGTCAATGGTGGCGTCGGTTCCGGCGCCGGCCTTGACCATGATGACGATGCGGCGCGGCTTCTCCAGGGAGTCGACGAACTCGGGCAGAGATTCGGAAGCGATGAAGTGCGCTTCGGGGTGGGCCTCGTTGACGGCCTCAGTCTTGGACCAGGTGCGGTTGAAGATCGCGGTCCGGTAGCCGTGGTTGGCGAAGTTGCGTGCCAGGTTGGATCCCATGACGGCCATGCCGATCACGCCGATCTGGGCGGTTCCCGTCTTGTCGCTCATGTGGTGGTGCCCTTTCGTCGGAGATGATGGTGAGCCGCTGAGTGGAGCACCGGCGTCGATGCCGCGCGAGCGACCATACCCATACCATCTTGCCCGATTCGACGGCGGCAAGACACTGATTGCCAACCGTGGAAAGTGGTTGCGCAACCTGGCGCCAAACTGGCGCAACGACGGCTTTTTGCCTGACATGGTCGCGCGCGACCGCCACAATGACGCCATGACCCAGCCGTTGACCATTCACCCTGATCGCCTGTTCCCTGCAGAGCCGCAGACACGCGCAGTGGCCCGCAAGCTGTATGAGCAGGTCAAAGATCTGCCGATCATCTCGCCTCACGGACACGTCCCGCCCGCCTGGATCGCCGACGACATCCCGTTCAAGAACGCGACCGACCTCCTGTTGACCCCCGACCACTACGTGAACCGGATCCTTCACGGGCAAGGCGTCGATCTGGGCGCGCTTGGCGTCCCGGTGGGCCGGACGGACTTCACCGAAGAGCAGGCCCGGGAGGCGTGGCGGATCTTCTGCTCCCACTACGAACTGTTCCGCGGCACCCCGATGAAGTACTGGATGGAGATGGAACTCGTCGACATCTTCGGGATCGACGTGCGCCCCAGCGCGGAGACCGCCGACGACATCTACGACGCCATCAACGCCAAGCTCGCCACGGACGCCTTCAAGCCGCGCGCCCTGCTGGACACCTTCAACATCGCGTTCCTGGCCACCACCGACGACCCGCTGGACGACCTGGAGCACCACGCCAAGCTGGCCGCCGACGACAGCGTGGCCACCACCGTCGTGCCCACCTTCCGCCCCGACAAGTATCTGGAGGCAGGGCGTGCGGGCTGGAACGAGCTGATCGACGCCCTGGGTGCGAAGACCGGCATCGACACCGACACGTTCGGCGGATGGATCGCCGCCATGGAGAATCGCCGCCAGTTCTTCAAGAGCATGGGGGCGGTGTCCTCCGACCACGCCCACGTCGATCTGAGCACCGAACCGCTGCCGCGGGAGGAAGCCGAAGCGGTGTACGCGGCAGCCCGACGCGGTGAGGCGACCACGGAGGCCACCGACGCGCTGCGTCGGACCTTCATGTTCGAGATGGCCCGGATGGCGTCCGAAGACGGCCTCGTCATGACGCTGCACCCGGCGGTCTACCGCAACCACCACCAGGCGACCTTCGAGAAGTTCGGGGCCGACGTCGGCGGGGACATCCCCATCGCGATCGAGGCGGTTCACGCGCTGCATCCGATGCTGAACGCGTTCGGGACGAACCCGAACTTCCGGGTGATCATCTTCGGTCAAGACGAGACGGTCTACAGCCGTGAGGTGGGTCCGCTCGCGGGCTTCTACCCATCGGTGTACGTCGGCCCGCCGTGGTGGTTCATCGACGCCCCCGACGCCATCATGCGTTGGCGTTCCTCGGTGACCGAGTACGGCACCTTCTACAAGACGACCGGTTTCGTCGACGACACTCGCGCGTTCATGTCGATCCCGGCCCGTCACGACCTGGCTCGCCGCGTGGATTCCTCCTATCTGGCCACCCTGGTCGTCCAGCATCGTCTGGCGCTGGATGAGGCGCAGGAGTTGGCCACCGCGTTCGTGGCGGATCTCCCCAAGAAGGCCTTCAACATCACCGTGTAAGGACGTCTCATCAAACAGGGTGGCTCCGGTTGGGGTCGCACTATTCGACGTGCTCGCGCCGCGTGTCGCGCTGCCAAAGTGGGGGTGGGAATCTTGCCAGAACAGGGTGGCAACCGGTTGCAGGGTTGCTAGGCTCGCAGGCATGGTCAACGAGGCGGGCACGGGGTCGGACGCGACGATCTATGACGTGGCACGTGTCGCGGGAGTGAGCCCGTCGACGGTGTCACGGGCCTTCTCGCGACCCGGGCGGGTGAGTGCGCAGACTGCGGAGCGCATTCGCCAGGTGGCAGAGGAACTCGGCTACCGCAGCCGTGAGGTCACCCGTGCAGCCGCTAAGACGACGACGAAGGTCTTGGGCCTGGCTGTCGCAGACATCACCAACCCGTTCAACTTCCGCGTGATCCGCGGCTGTCAGGCCGCCGCCGCGGAGGCAGGGTTCGTCGTCACCTTGAACGACGCGCAGGAGTCGGAGGCGCTGGAGCGCGAAATGCTGCGCCGTTCGCTGCCCCTGCTGGACGGCTTGATCATCGCCAGTTCGCGCCTGTCCGACACTGAACTGCGCACCCTCGCCAAGTCCCTTCCGGTCGTCATCTTGAACCGGCGCGTGTCGGGCTTGCATTGCATCGTGCCGGACATGGCCCACGGCGTCCGGAAGGCCGCCGAGCATCTCCTGGCGCTGGGGCACCGCAACATCACCTATCTCGCGGGCCCCGAGGCGTCCTGGGCCGATGGGATGCGCTGGCGTGCCGTCCGCGAGTCGGCTCGCGAACTCGGCTTCACCGAGCACCGGGTCGGGCCGTTCGCGCCCACGCTCCAAGGCGGGCGGGGTGCCGCCGAGGTGATCGCAGCGCGCCGCCTCAAAGCGGTCGTGTGCTTCAACGACTTGATGGCGATCGGGCTCATGCAGGGGCTGGCCGAACGCGGGGTGAAGGTTCCCGAGCAGGTCAGTGTCGTGGGCTTCGACAACATCTTCGCGTCCGCGCTGGTCTCTCCCGGGCTGACCACGGTCGCCGCCCCGCTGACGATGCTGGGGGATTCGGCGGTGCGCTACATCACCGCGACGCTCACCGGACACGCCTCGCCCGAGACGGGCCCGGTCCTGGTTCCGGTGCGCCTCATCGTGCGCCAGTCCACCGCCCCCGCGGCCTAAGGGGCAGCCCCGGAGGCGTTCCTCCGCCCGGCAGCACAACGGAGGACGAACGCGCCAGGGATGCAGATCCGCGGCGCGTTCGCTGTGTGAAGGGGGCTTAGCGCGGCGTGAGGCGGTACAGCACTTCGCCGGCGTTCTCCTGGACGAAGACCGTCGGGTCGGCGTTCCAGGCATCGAAGTCGGCGTCCTCCAAAGCGAGGTAGCCGAGATTGACCTGCTCGCAGATCTCTTGCGGGATCTGCGTGCACAGCGTCACCTTGATCCGGTTCGTCTCGACGCCTGTCTCGGGGTCGAACGTGCCCGCCCCCCGCACGTGAGTGGAGTGAGCCAAAACACCCTTGGGGACGCCTTGGAACTGATCCCACTGCTTCGTGAAGTACTCGATGCTGTGGTAGCCGATGTCGTAGATCTCAGGGTGCTGCTCCGACACCTCGGTGACGTGCGGGGCGTAGATGACCACCTCGCCGCCGTCCGCCATGGCGGGCTGCATCTTGTAGCACCCCTTGGCGGCCGTCCAGATGTCGTCGTAGCGGGTCGGCATCATCGCGATGACCTTCGTGAAGGGCTCATCGACGTAGACGACATGCGTTTGGGAGGCCACCGCGGCGGCCGCCGCCCACGATTCTTCGCTGCTGCCAAACGAGATGGATTCGATTTCCCCCGTGCCCGACTGGACGACCAGGCACAACGCCAGCCGGAGCCCCGGGATCATCGCCGAGCCTGCGTCGACGATGGCGCGCACGGGCGTGACACCGGTCGTCCCGATCATCGTTTCGATGCCGATGAGGGCACCGACCCAGTGGGACAAGTCGATGGCGTCGTGGGTGCTGCAGCCCGGGATGAAGTACTTGTTGCCACCGGAGATGCCGATGACCTCATGCGGGAACACGGGCCCGATGACGAGGTTGATGTCGGCCTCGGCGACGTAGCGGTTCATCTCGACGACGACCTCTTCGCTGACCAGGCCGCCGCTGAGCTGCGACACCTCTTCGGCGCTCAGCGTGCCCAGCGTCACGATCTTGTCGGGGTCGAGGAACTCGTGGTTGACCACCGTCATGCCCGGGTAGGTCTCGGCGAGCGTGCTGCCCTGCGGCACCCCGAACCAGGCGTCGATCTCGGCGGGCTCCATGTAGGAATGGGTGCCCAGCGCGATGACCGTCGTCAGCGACGCAACCCGATCAATGAGGTGCCGGTGCACGGTGCGCAGCAGCAGCGGCAGGGGGCAACTGCGTGTGCCGTCGGGAACGACGAGGACGACGGACTTGTCATCGAAGTCGACACCCGCGAACTGATCGAGGATGAAGGCGTCCAACTCGGCGTCGGCCACCGTGAGATGCGGGCCTCCGATGGTCACGGCTTCGAGGGTGGCGGATTGGGACACGGCGTCCTCCTGGAGCGGGATTGCAGTGATGGCAATGCTAGGGCCACCGGTTGCCAACAATGGCCTGAATTGCCCTGTTGCCCGGGCGTCAGCCCTAGGCTGCCTGTGTTGTTGCACGCACAAGAAAGGTCCATGACGTGACCCGCCGACTCACCCGCGCCCAAGATGGCCGCCCCGCAGCACCGATCCGGATCGTCCACCTGGGGCTGGGGAACTTCTTCCGCGCCCACGAGGCCATGTACACCGAACGTGCCTCCGACGCCGACGCCTGGGGCATCGCCGCGTTCACGGGTCGCTCCACGGCGATGGCCGAGGCGATGGCTGCCCAGGACGGCCTGTACGAGTTGATCGTGCAGAACCCCGAGGGCAACGAGTACGAGGTGATCAGTTCCATCTCGGCAACGCACAGCGGCCAAGACGTGGCTGCGTTCGTCGGCTACCTTGCCGATCCGGCCGTCGTCATCGTGAGTTCGACGATCACTGAGGCCGGCTACCTCCCGGGGCCCGACGGCGGCGTCGATCTCGCCCACGAAGCAATCCAGGCCGATGTCGAGGCACTCGCCTCAGGGCGAACCCTGGACGTCACGACCGCGCCCGGCAAGTTCATCGCGGGCCTGCTGGCCCGGCGTGCTGCCGACGCTGGCCCGATCACGTTCCTGCCCTGCGACAACGTTCCCGACAACGGACACATGGTCGCTGGGGTCTTGTCGTCGCTGGCCACCGCTGTGGATCCCACCCTGGTGGCGTGGATGAACGACAACGTGAGCTTCGCCACCACGATGGTTGACCGCATCACCCCCAGCATCTCTTCGGAGGCGCGGCAGGCGCTGGCCGACGACGAAGGCATCGAGGATCCGGCGGCGGTGGCGACCGAGCCGTTCACCGAATGGGTGATCGCCGGATCGTTCCCGGGCGGGCGCCCCGATTGGGAGTCGGCGGGGGCCGTGTTCGTCGACGACATCACCCCTCACGAACTGCGCAAGCTGTGGCTGTTGAACGGCTCGCACTCACTCATGGCCTACGCGGCGACCGTGGTGGGCCATGCCACGGTCTTCGAGGCGATCAGCGATCCGACGGTGGCGGGCTGGGTCAACGACTGGTGGGATGTCGCGGCGCGTCACCTTCCGCTGCCCGCCGACGAGGTGGACGCCTACCGGGCGGCCCTGCTGGAGCGCTTCAGCAACCCGCGTATGAAGGATCAACTGTCCCGGATCGCCGCCGACGGCTCGGTGAAGATCCCGATCCGCATCGTGCCCGCGCTCAACGCTGATCGGGCGGCAGGCCGCGAGCCGATCGGCGCCGAGCGTGCCGTCGCCGCCTGGGTGCTGCACACCCGCGGTCTGGGTGCCCCGATCAACGATGCGAAGGCTGGCGTCGTAGCCGAGATCGGGCAGGGGAGCCTGGCCGAGTCCGTCACCAAGGCTGCCGACTACCTGGGCATCGACGACGCCGCGGCTCGGGCTTCCCTCCTCGCCTTGGCCACGGAACTGGAGGCCAAGGCCGCCTGAGCGGGCCCAACTTTTCCTGATCTGACGCGCCGGCGGTTCCTGGACGGAGCCGCCGGTGTTGTCATGCCGGGTGGGCGTCGCCGGGCGTGGTGCCTACCTTGGGTGTCAGGAGGGACCAGGCGGCGAGGACCAGCAGGAACAGGGCCGCCGAGCCGAAGGCGTCCACGATCGAGTGCTGCTTCAGGAAGGCCGTGGACAGCGCGATGACGACGGTCAGCACGATCCCCGCCACCTTGACCCAGACGGAACGAACGTAGCGGCTGGTGATCAGGCAGTAGGCCACCACCAGCGAGGTGTACACGTGCAGGCTGGGGAAGACGTTGGACGGGTCATCGAAGCCCTGCAGGCCCGCGACCACATCGGTGAACCAGCCCTGATCGGGATACACCGCCGGGCGCAGCGTCTGCGTGGTCGGCCACACCGTGTACCCCACCAGGCAGACCGTCATGCCCACGATCAGCAAGAACGCCAGCCGGGGCGTCTCGGCGTAGCTGCGGAAGTCGCGCACCAGGAGCCAGCCGATGAACCCCAGCAAGAAGGGGAACCAGGCGAAATAGCCGATCGCCCACCGCGCGTCGAACGGGATGAGGGCGTCGAGGGTAGATTCGACGACCACCATGCCGGTCGCGGGGCGTCCTTCTAAGGCGAAATACCACACCAGGAAGAGGGGAAGGTAGGCCAGCGGGGCCAGCTTCACCCACAGCGGAAGCGTGCCCTGCGGCGAGCGAGGAGCGCTCACCGGCGATAGGTGACGGCGCCCCGCCACAGCGTGAGTTCGACCGGATCGGGCAGATCAATGCCGTGGTAGGGGTTGTTCCGTGACCGGGACGCCGAGGCGGCACGGTCGACGGTCGCACGTCGGGTCGAATCGACCAGGACGAGGTTGGCAGGTTCGCCGACAGCGATCTGACGCCCCTGGTGGGGGAGACGTCCGATCCGTGCCGGTGCTGCAGACATCCGCTCCACGAGTGTGGCCCAGTCCATGCGTCCGGTGTTGACCATCACGTCGATGACGACACCGAGCGCCTGCTCCAGCCCGAGCATGCCGGGGGAGGCCACATCGAAGGGGTGGTCCTTGTCCTGGCGCGCATGGGGGGCGTGGTCGGTGCCGACGACGTCGATCGTGCCATCGGCCAGGGCCTCCCGCAGTGCCTCGATGTGCTCGAAGGTACGCAGCGGCGGGTTGACCTTGAACGTCGTGTCGTACCCCTCCACGTGCGGAGTGTCCAGCAGCAGGTGATGCGGGGTGACCTCGGCGGTCACGTCGATGCCGCGCTTCTTGGCCCAGCGGATGACCTCGACGCTCTCGGCCGTGGAGATGTGGCAGGCGTGGTAGCGGCCGCCAGTGAACTCGGCGAGTTGGACGTCGCGGGCGATGATCGTCGACTCGGCGACGGTCGGCCACCCAGGCAGCCCGAGGCGCCCCGAAATCTCCGACTCATGGCAGCAGGCCGATGGCCCGGCCAGGCGGGGATCTTGCGCGTGCTGGGCGACGACGCCGCCGAACGGCTTGAGGTAGGTGAGGGCGCGCCGCATGATCAGCGAGTCGTGGACGCAGGCGCCGTCGTCGGAGAACACGGTGACGCCCTGAGCGGCCATCATCCCGAGTTCGGCGAGTTCGGTGCCGTCGCGGCCCTTGGTGACTGCGCCGATGGGCACTACCTCGCAGTGTGCGTCCCGGCCGGCCAACTCGTTGAGGTAGGCCACCGCCTCCCCGGTGTCGGTGGCGGGGGTCAGGTTCGGCATGGCGAAGACGGCGGTGAAGCCCCCTCGTGCTGCGGCCCTCGTCCCGGAGGCGACGGTCTCGGCGTCCTCGCGGCCCGGTTCGCGCAGGTGCGTGTGGAGATCGACCAGGCCGGGCAACGCCAGCAGGCCGTCGCCGTCGACGCGTTCGGCGTCCGCGGGCAGGTCAGAGACCGGAACGATCAGGCCGTCGTGGACCGCCACATCGGTGACGGTGCCATCAGCCAGACGCACTCCGCTGATCAGCAGGCTCATCACGCCGCTCCTTCCCCACCCAGCAGGTGGTACAGCACGCTCATGCGGACGGCGACGCCCGCAGAAACCTGATTCAAAACTCGGGAGGAGGCGGCATCGGCCGCTTCGCTAGAGATCTCCACGCCCCGGTTCATGGGGCCGGGGTGGAGGATGGCGGCGCTCGGCTTGAGGTGAGCGAGTCGCTGCGCGGTGAGCCCGTATTCGTGGGCGTACTCGCGCGCCGTGGGGAAGAACCCACCCGACATGCGTTCGCGTTGGACCCGCAGCATCATGACGACGTCGGCGTCCGCGAGGACCGAGTCGAAGTCGTGGGTGGTCGCCACACCCCAGTGCTCGACCCCGGTCGGCATGAGCGTCGGGGGAGCGACCAGCGTCACCAAGCCGCCCAGGGTCCGCTGCAGCAGCACATTGCTGCGCACCACCCGGCTGTGCAGCAGGTCGCCGACGATCGCGATCCGCTTGCCGCGGAACGTGTCGGCCGCCTTCGCGTCCCGGAAGTGCTGACGCATCGTGTAGGCGTCCAGGAGGGCCTGGGTCGGGTGTTCGTGCTGCCCATCGCCCGCATTGACCACGTGCGCGTTGACCCAGCCAGCCGCCTGGGCGACCGCACCGGAAGAGTTGTGGCGGATGACGAAGCAGTCCACGCCCATCGCGTCCAGCGTCATCATGGTGTCGCGCAGCGACTCGCCCTTGCTGACGCTGGAACCCTTGGCCGACACGTTGATCGTGTCCGCGCTCATCCACTTGCCCGCGATCTCAAACGACGAGCGGGTGCGAGTGGAGTCCTCGAAGAAGATGTTCACGATGGTCCGGCCGCGCAGGGCGGGGATCTTCTTAATGGGCCGGCGCTGCACCTCGTGCATCTCCTCGGCCACATTCAACAGCGAGGTGATGTCGTCGTGGGTCAGGTCGGCTGCACTGAGCAGATGCCGCATCAGGCCTCCTTCTCGGTGTGGACGCTGACCTGGTCCTCACCGTCGATCTCGGACAGGAGCACCCGCACGTGCTGGGCGGGCCCGGTGGGAAGGTCCTTGCCGACAAAATCGGCCTGGATGGGCAACTCGCGGTGCCCACGGTCAATGAGGGCCGCCAGGCGGATCGCGGTGGGCCGGCCCAGATCCTTCAGCGCCTCCATCGCGGCGGCGATCGTGCGCCCCGAGAAGAGGACGTCATCCACCAAGACCACGGTGCGGCCGTCCACCGACACCGGAATGCGGGTGGGACCCACAGCCCGGGTGGGCTGGCGACGCAAATCGTCGCGGTACATGGTGATGTCGAGTTCCCCGACGGGGACCGCGGCACCCTCAGCCGCCTCGATGGCCGCACCTAGCCGATGGGCGAGCGGGACGCCCCGGGTACGGATCCCCAGCAGGAGCAAGCCGTCGCTGCCCTTGTTGCTTTCGAGAATGTGAAGGGCGATGCGATTCAACGCCCGGGAGATGTCGTCGCTATCCCAGATGACCCGGGAGTCGCTGCCTGCGCTCAACCTGGTACTCCTCGCCTCGAAACGGACGCGTCACCCGCGCCGCTCGGGGCCTCAATCTATCGCAGTTGTCCGCTAGCATTTCGCGCATGCCGCATCTCACGTTGTTCCCCTTGCTGGAAACGCACACGGTGCCCGGCTGGCCGGAGGTCTACAACCCGTCGCTCAACGACGTCCTCCTGTTCACGGTCGCGCTGCCCGTCGCTATCGCGTTGCCGATCGCGCTCGCCGTCATGGGCCCCGCCTGGCTGCGCCGCAGCAAGGGTGAGGAAACCGAGTCCGAAGCGGCCTAAGCCCTCGGGCCTCCTCCGGCCCGCGCAGCGTGGGCGGTCCCCTCGTGACTGAGCAGGGCGGGATGGGAGCCGAAGATCCCCGTCCACGGATCGGTCACGAGCGTCGACACTCGCGTCTGCAGCGGTCGTCCCGCATCCTTGGCTCGGTTTTGGAGTAACGCCTCGGCGTGGGGCAGCCATAGCCACTCGGCCGCCCAGTGGGGCACGTCGATCAGGCAAGGAGCGTCGGCATAGGCGAGGAAGTCCTGCGCGCGATGATGCCGCAGGTCTCCGGTCACATAGCAGTCGACCTCCAGCTCACGCGCCACCTCAAGCAGGGAATCACCCGCACCGCCGAGCACCGCCACCGTCTCGATCCGTCGATTCGGGTCGCCTCCCAGCCGAACGCCGGTCACCGTCGCCGGGACGGCCGCGGCCAGACGCTGGGCCAGCGCCGCAGCCGTGAGGGGCTCAGACAGCCGCCCCACCCGGCCCAACCCTTCGGTGGAATCCGGTGAGCCGTGGGGGAGCATGGGACGCCGGGGGCCCATGCCGACGGCGTCCGCGAGAGCGTCCGCCACCCCGTCGGCGGCGGAATCAGCGTTGGTATGCGCGCTGACGACAGCGATTCCCGACCGGATCGCCTCGATGAGCAGGCGCCCCTTCGGGTCGTCCGCGCGCACCGCATGCACACCCCGCAACAGGAGGGGGTGGTGGCTCACGATCAGTTGAGCCCCCACCCGCTTGGCCTCGGCCAGCACCGCGTCGGTGACATCCACGCTCAGGACGACGGCGTCCACCTGAGCGTCAGGGTCACCGACGCTCAGGCCGACGCGATCCCAGTCTTCAGCCAGCGCGGACGGGTAGGCGTCCTCCAACCAGCCCGCGATGTCGCGAACACGCAGCACGCCCATGCCCCCTCCTTGCTTCGAGCCGTCAGGCTCCCTGGTTGTGCAGGGCGCGCAAGGCGTCGTCGCGGCGCTCCAAGACGAGCCGCTTGACCGAATCCGGCAGCGCGCGCTCGGCGAGGAAGGCGTCCAGCGTGGCGATGAACGCGCGATCAGCCAGCGGGCGCGGGAACAGCAGCCCCAAGACATGCTGGCGGATCGTCGTCGAGGCGGTGGCCCAGCGGCCACGCTGATTGCCGATGTCGTCCACGACCTCGAGGTAACGGTCCACGTACGGGGTCAGGATCTCGTCTTGATCCAACTGCCAGAACTGGGAGGTGATCTGGAAGTGGGTCTCGTTGGGAGTGTCCTGCTCCGTGGCCGCAGCCCAGGCGGCCGCCTTCGCGTCGGCGTCCTTGGACGCCGAGCGGGCTCCTGCAGCCTTCTCGGCCCCCGTCGAGGTGGGGTCGCGATCCAGTTCGGCGGCGATCTCCGCCTCGCCTGCAGCGCCGACGCGTGCCAACTCCGTCAGCAGGCGCCACCGCAGGTCGGCGTCCACCGCCAAGCCCTCGGGAACCTCCTCACCGGCCAGCCAGGCCGCCAGCACGGCGGCCCCCGGCTCGGAATCGATCGACAACGCCAGGGCCCTCACCAGCGCGAGCTGGTGGTCCGAGCCCGGCTCGGCCTCCTTGAGCAGTTGGGCGAGCCCGGCGGTGAACCGGCGCGCCACCGCGGCCCGATCGTCGCGGGGGGCGTAATAGTCGATGGCGAGGCGAGCCTGAGCCAGCAAAGCGTTGACGGCCGTCAGGTCGGTCTCGACGCCGACGCCGCGCAGCACCAGATCCACATAGTCGGAGGCGGTCATCTCCCCGTCACGGGTGAGATCCCACGTGGCGCCCCAGGCCAGTGCCCGGGCCACTTCGTCATCCAGTTGGTGGATGTGGGCAACGAGCGTCCCCAACGAGCGGGGATCCAGCCGGATCTTGGTGTAGGACAGGTCGTCGTCGTTGAGCAGCAGCAGATCGGGACGCCGGGCGTGAATGAGTTCGGGCACCGCAGTGTTCTCACCGTCGATGTCGAACTCGAACCGCTCGGTGCGCACCAGCGAGTCGTCGACGAGGTTGTACAGGCCCACCGCGATCCGCTGGCGACGCAGGGTCGGCCACTGCGGGGAAGCCCACTGACGGATCGCGAACCGGGTGAACTCGCCGTCTTCCTCGTCCCAATCGGCGGCGATGGTGTTGACGCCCGCGGTCTGGAGCCACTGGCTGGTGAAGAATCCCAGGTCGCGGCCCGAGGCGACCTCCAGTTCGGTCAGCAGATCCGGCAACTGCGTGTTGCCGAAGGCGTGCTTGGCGAAGTAGGCGCGCACCCCGGCCAGGAAGTCATCCTTACCGACGAAGGCGACCAGTTGCCGCAGCGCCGAGGCGCCCTTGGCGTAGGTGATGCCGTCGAAGTTCAGCTCGACGGCCTCCAGGTCGACCATGTCGGCGGCGATCGGGTGGGTCGAGGGGAGCTGATCCTGCCGGTAGGCCCACGTCTTGCGGCTGTTGGTGAACGTCGCCCACGGGTTGGCCCGGTCGCCGTGGCGGGCGCGGATCTCCTCCTGGGCGAAGTGCGAGGCCCACTCGGCGAAGGACTCGTTCAGCCACAGGTCGTCCCACCAGACCATGGTCACCAGGTCGCCGAACCACATATGGGCCATCTCGTGCAGGATGGTGTTGTCGCGGGCCTCGTACGAGGCGGCGGTCTGCCGGCTACGGAAGATGTACTCGTCGCGGAACGTGATGCAGCCCGCGTTCTCCATGGCACCGAAGTTGAACTCGGGCACGAAGATCTGCGCGTAGTCGTCGAAGGGGTACGGCTGGCCGAAGTGCTCCTCGAAGACGGCGAAGCCCCGCTGGGTGGTTTCGAAGATCCGCTCAGCGTCCAGGTGATCGGCCAGCGAGGACCGGACGTGGATCGACAGCGGGATCACCGAGCCGTCGGGGCGGGTGTAGCTGTCGGTGACCGAATGGAACTCGCCCGCCACCAGCGCCGTGATGTAGGTGCTCATCCGCTTCGTCGCCGGGAAGTCCCAGCGGGCCAGGCCGTCACCGGCCGGCGTCGGCTCAACCGCTGCGGCGTTCGACAACACCGTCCAGGACGCGGGCGCGAGGACCGACAGCTGGAACGTGGCCTTCAGGTCGGGCTGCTCGAACGTGGCGTACATCCGGCGGGCATCGGCGACCTCGAACTGCGAGTACAGGTAGACGCGGTCGTCGACCGGGTCGACGAACCGGTGCAGGCCCTCGCCGGTGCGGGAGAACCGCATCACGGCGGTGACGATCAGCTCGTGCTCGCCCTCGGTCAGGTCGAGGGTCAGGTGCTCGCCGTCGAAGGCGGACGCCTCCAGCGCCACCCCATCGAGTGTGGCGGCGATCAGCTCGTCCGCGATGACGTTGACGTTGGTGACGCACGCGATCGAGGAGAAGCGGGCCGACGTGGTGGAGACGAACGTGGCCTCCGGCTGGGCCAGCGGCGTCCCGTCGGGGCGGCGGCCCGAGAGGTCGACGAGAACCTCGTAGGAGGCGGTGCGCAGCTGGCGGCTGCGCGTGGCGGCCTCGTCGCGGGTGATGTTGGCGCGGAACATGCGGTTCATCCTCGAATGCAGTCGTGGAACAAGACCTGTCCACATTAGCGCCCGCGCCCGTGAACGACGGATGCCGGGCTCCGGGGCGTCGCTACTGTTGTGGCCATGACGCAAACCGTTGACATGTGGTTCGACCCGGCATGCCCCTGGGCCTGGATGACGTCGCGCTGGCTGCTCGAGGTCGAGAAGGTCCGCGACGTCCACGTCGACTTCCACGTGATGAGCCTGTCGGTCCTCAACGAGGGCCGCGACCTGCCCGAGGGCTACCGACGGCTGATGGACAACTCCTGGGCCGGCGTCCGGATCGCGCTGGCGGTCGAGCGCGAGCACGGCCAGCAGGCGCTGCGCGACTTCTACACCGCCGTCGGCACCCGCTTCCACCCGGGCGAGCAGGAGCGTGACCGCGCCACCCTCGAGGCCGCCCTGGCCGAGGCTGGGCTGCCGGTCGAGCTGGCCGAGGCGGGCTACACCGATGCGCACGACGACGAGTTGCGCCGCTCGCACCACGCGGGCATGGACCCGGTTGGCGACGAGGTGGGCACCCCGGTCATCCGGATCAACGGCCAGTCGCTGTTCGGGCCGGTCATCTCCCCGGCGCCGAAGGGCGAGGAGGCCGGGAACCTGTTCGATGGCGTCTCCAAAGTCACCGCCTACCCGGGCTTCTTCGAGCTCAAGCGCACCCGCACCGTCGGGCCGATCTTCGACTGACGGCCGCGGGCGGAGCCCCCCGGCGCCCCGGCGAAGTGGGGAATCCCTCCGTGAGAAGCACTGCGGGGGCGTCCCCCGGTGGGCCACACTGGAGACATGCGCGTTCACATTGCCACCGACCATGCCGCCTTCGACCTCAAGCAGTACCTGGTGAAGGAGCTGACCGCCCTGGGCTACGAGGTGGTTGATCACGGCGCGGACGCCTACGACGCACAGGACGACTACCCGAAGTTCGTCATCCCGGCCGCCGAGGCTGTCGCCGCCGATCCGGGCTCGCTCGGCATCGTGCTGGGCGGTTCGGGCAACGGGGAGCAGATCGCCGCCAACAAGGTGAAGGGCATCCGCGCCGGGCTGGCGTACAACACGGTGATGGCCCGGCTGTCGCGCGAGCACAACGACGCCAACGTGCTCAGCCTGGGCGGCCGGATGCAGAGCCTCGAGGACGCCCTCGCCATGGCCAAGGTCTTCCTGGAGACCCCGTTCTCCGAAGATCCGCGCCACGTCCGGCGCATCCAAGAGCTGGCCGCCTACGAGGACGCCCATCGCGCCTGAGGCGTCCGTGTTCGTCGCCGGCGGCCTTCGGCCGCCGCGTTGCCGCTAGTTTGAGCCCGTGAACCTGCTCACGGACGCGCTGCGCACCACCACGCGCGTCTTCGTCGACGGCGTGCGCGTCCTGATCGCGCACTGGCCGGAGCTGATCGGGCTGTTCCTGGCCGGCTGGGCCGGCCGGATGGGGTTCCTGTGGCTCACCACGGCGGTGTCGAACGTGAGCCCCACCGCGGCCCTGTTCGTCCTCCCGTTCGCCCCGCTGGCGACCCTGTTGTCGCTGGTGCTGATGTTGCGCGCCACCGCCCCCACCCTGGGTGCCTTCCGCGGCGTGATGGAGGCGCTGTCGATGCGGGAGCGCTGGCGCGACGACCTGACCGTCGCCTCGCAGGTGCTGATCCCGTTCCTGGCCGTGTACGCCACCGCGGGCCTGCTCAAAGAGGACGCGCTGGTCTTCGTCGCGGACGCCAACGCCGACGAGATGCTCAATGCGGGCATCTCTTCGACCGACTTCGGCCGCACGGTCTACGCCGAGGGCTGGGCGCTGGTCGCGCTGGTGCTGATCGCGCTGGCGGCCCGGAAGGTGATCTCGCTGCTGGAGCTGACCAAACGGCATCTCGCCTGGTCGGCGGTCGCGGTCTACATCGAGGTCTTGTGGGTGATGACGCTGGCCAACGCGTTCGCCAACCAGCTCGACGAGCTGACCGCCTGGGTGCTGTCGCGCCGCGCCATCGACGGCATCGTCACCTGGTGGGAAGGCGTGGTCGCCTGGCTGCGCTCGATCAGCTCGCTGGTGACCGCCGCCGTGGATGCCGCGGCGACGTTCTTGGGCGGCCTGGGCACGCTCGTGATCGTGCCCGTCGCCTGGCTGGCGATCGGTGCGGCTGTCTTCGGGGCGTCGCTGAAGGCCACCTCGTTCAAGGTCGAGACCCACGACGAGGTGACCCGGCGGCTCAAGGCGATCCCGCGGCCGTTGCGCCGGGTGGTGTCGCAGGCGGTCGAGCCCCTGACCACGCCCGTGCAGAACACCGTGGCGGCGATCGCGAAGATCGCCAGCGCCGGCGTCTTGTCGATGGTGCTGTTCTGCGTCGTGTTCTACATCGCCAGCAGCCTGCAGACGTTCGTCTACATGGCGACCCGGCTCGCATTCGGCCCGGGCACCGACCTGCGCCAGTACGCCATGAGCCCCTTCATGCAGCTCGGCGGCCGGTTGGTCTACTTCGTGGTCGCCCTCGCCTTGCTGGCGGCCGCGGTGAACGCCATCGTGCTCAGCCAGCGGGCTGCTGCCGAGGCGGCCGCGGCGCAGGCGGACGCGGCGCCGGCGCCGGCCTGAGGCATCCGGCCGCGCCGCCGCGTCAGCGGGGGAGCGTCAGCTTCACGTAGCCGGGCTTGTTCCACATCACCCGCACCGCGGTCGGCTGGACGCCCTCGGGCAGCACCATCGCCGCCGCGGCCGTCCAGGTCGCCGGTCGCTCCACCGGGCTGGGGAGGATCTGCCCGGTGAAGTCCAGGTCGGGCCCCGGGGCGTCCGCGGGGACGCAGCGGCTGCGCTGCGCCACCAGGTTCGGCCGGCCAGCCGGGTTCACCTTGGCGCCGAACACCCCGTAGCGGGTGCCGGTGGCGTCCTCCAGCTCGATGACGCAACCGGTCAGCAGTTGGTCGGGGGCGGCGGCGAAGTCGAGCTCGACCAGCCACAGCTGCGTGCCGGGCGCGGCCTGGTCGCCGCCGGCCTGCGTCGTGCGGGCGACTTGCTTCACCCCGACGGTCACGGTGCGCGTGCGGGCGACGTCTTGGACGTCGCGGAACGTCTGGGTGCACGTGCCCGCGCCCTGCAGCACCACGGGTTGGCTCCACTCCCAGCGCAGGTACAGCGTGGTGAGCCGGTACGAGGACGCCGCGAGCGCCAACAGCAGCAGCGGCACGAGTAGCGCCAGCCACAGTCGGTTGCGGCGCCACCAGGCCGAGCCCCGCATCACGGCGCCTTCACGGTCGGGCCCGGCAGCTTGATCGGGGCGGTTGCGGCGGCGAGGCGCTGCGCGGCAGCCTCGTCGAGCCCCAGGTCGACCACGGCGACGTCGTCGGCCTCTCCAAGCAGCGACGCCGGCAGCAGCACCGTCGCGCCCGGCAACGCCTTGGGGTCCATCTCGAACGCGAACGAGCACAGGAACGTGATGCCGGGCTGGGTCGGCGTGCACGACGCCGTCAGCACCGAGTCGCCCCCGAAACTGCGGCCGTCGGCGGCCCGGATGCGGACCTCCGAACCGGAGAGGATGTGCGGCTCGTGCTGCGGCGTCCACTCGGTGTCGACGATCAGCCAGACGCCACGGGTGGTGGCGGTGTCGACGAAGGAGGTGACCTGCTTGGCCGCGCGAACGCCGGTGACGGTCACCACGCCGGTGCGCATCGCGACGGGCTCGCCGACGCCGGCCTCGTGGTCGAAGGGCGCGTTGAGGGTCTCCTGCGGGTCAGGGATGCGCTCGGTGACCACCGTGCCGAGGAACAGCGCGGCGATCACGAGCAGGACGGTGACGATGCCGTCGCGGGTGAACCGCATCAGTTCTTCCCCAGCGCCTTGACCGGCAGCGTCAGCCGGAACACGGGCTCGTCGACGCGCCATTCGGCCGACGCGGACGCCAGGTATTTGTGCCAGGTCAACGACGAGAGGGTCAGCGTGGCGTCCGTGGCCACCGGCGCGGACGACGGGGCGGTCCACAGCGCGACCACCTGGTTCGGGACGCCGGGCTGGAAGCCGCGCGCCAGCAGCGAGTCCTCGACGCGGTAGACCTGCGCGGGCCCGGTCACCTCGACGCCGGGCACCTCCAGCGTCAGCGCGTCCGCGAACGTCTGGCCGCGCACGACGCGGTCGCCGGTGTTGGTGACCTCCAGCACCGCCATGTAGTAGGTGCGGCCCTCGATCGCGCGGGCGACCGGTGGGAGGGCGTCCGCGTGGCGCAGGGACGCGACGGTGACGCTCAGCGGGGCGACCTTCAGCGGTGTGCCCGCCGCGGCGTTCGGCACCTCTTCGGTCGAGGTCTGCACCGCGTCCAGGCCGCCGAACGCGCCGGTGAGCACCAGGACGACCGCCGCCAGCACCAGGCCGATCCGGGACGGGGTGGCGATGTCGGAGACAAGCTCGTAGCGGCTCCGCCACGCGTCGAGCCGGGAGTCGGCGGCGCGTTCCGGCTCCTCGCTCGAAGCCGCGGCGGGCGCGTCGGGAAGGGCCCGCCGAGGGGTGTTGTCCGCCACGGTCGCGATCATAGCGGCGCGCATTACAATCAGCTGCCAGTGCCCAGGAGGAGGTCGGATCCCATGCCCGAAGGTCACGTCACCCACCGACTGGCCCGCGAACTCGTCGCCACGTTTGGTGCGACGCCGCTGCGCGTCACCAGCCCCCAGGGCCGGTTCGCGGAGTCGTCCGCGCTGCTGGACGGCGGTGCCCTGGCGGGTGCCGACGCCGTCGGCAAGCATCTGCTGGTCGATTTCGAGCCCGGCACCGTGTGGGTGCATCTCGGCCTGATCGGCAAGTTCCGGTTCAGCCAGGATTTCCCCGCGCCCAACCCCGGGACGCTGCGGTTGCGGCTGGACGACGGCACCACGGCCGCCGACCTGCGCGGCCCGCAGTGGTGCCGCCTGATCACCCCCGCCGAGCGGGCGGGCGTCGTCGCCAACTCCGGCCCCGACCCGATCCGGCCGGACGCCGACCCCGAGCGCGCCTGGGCGAAGGTGTCGCGCAGCCGAAAGCCGGTCGCCGCGCTGCTGATGGATCAGGCGGTGTTCGCAGGCGTCGGCAACATCTTCCGCGCCGAAGTGCTGTTCCGGCACGGCATCGACCCGATGCTCCCCGCGGACCAGCTGCCCCGCGACGTGTTCGACGCGGTGTGGGCCGACCTGGTCGTGCTGATGCGCGCGGCGGTGGGCGCGGGGCGGATCGACACCGTTGCGGACGAGCACACGCCCGAGGCGATGGGACGCGACCCGCGCGTCGACCGGCACGGCGGCGAGGTCTACGTGTACCGGCGGGCCGAGCTGCCCTGCCTGGCGTGCGGCAGCGCCGTGGCGACCGCCGAGCTCGCCGGGCGCCACCTGTACTGGTGCCCGTCGTGCCAGCCCACGGGCTCGCGCGGTGACGCGGTGGGGCTCGGGTTCGCGCAGGTCACCGCGTGAGCGACGACTTCACGTTCGCGCTCACCGGCGGCGGGCGCGGGCTGCTGGTGCGCCGCGGCGCGCAAGCGGCGGCCGAGTTCGTGTTCGGGCTGCCCGACGGCGCGGCCGGCGAGGCCGACGACCTGCGGGCGCTGGCCGGCCCGCTGGAGGTGGCGCTGCGGCAGCGCGACCTGGGCGGCGACTGGGTCAGCGAGCTCGTCATCGACAACACCGGCCCCGAGGAGGCGGCGCTGCCCCCGCTCGGCATGGTGGTCCGTGTCGAACCAGGCTGGGCCGGCTGGTCCTGGAGCGCCGAGACCGACGGCTTCGTGGCGGTCGTGCCCGAGGTCGACGACGGTCCCGGGCTGCTGGTCCGGCTCCGGCAAGGTTTCCTGCGCGCGGGCGTCCCCTCGCCGACGTTCGCGCCGGAGGGCCGGCGTCCCGAGGCTCTGGAGCCGGGCATGGCGGCGTTCTTTCTCGCCAACCCGGCCGGGGCGCTGCGCGGCCACGCCCGGCACGTCACCCGGCTCGAGTTCGGGCCACTGCCCGACCTGGACGCCGCCCGCGCGATCCTGCCCGCGTGGGTGCCGGAGCTGATCGCGCGCCCCGGCGACGAGATCCGGTTCGAGACCCCCGACCAGGCGCTGGTGCCCGGCCCCGGCGCCCGCGTCGCCGGCGACGACATCGCCTCGGTGCTCACCGGGACGCCCGGGCATCGCGAGCTCGCCGTGCACGGCCCCCGCGGCGTCACCCGGCTGCGGACCACGTTCACGCCCGACCCCGACCGGCTCGCCGCCGACGTCGCCGCGGGCCTGCTGCAGCGGCGTCCCGCGGGACTGCCGACGGCGGCCGGCGCCGTGGTGGCCGCCGCACTGGCCCGGCGCGCCGGCGACCCGGGCGTGGCGCTGGACTGGCTGGAGCGGGAGGACTGGCTGGCCCGCGCCGATCAGTTCGGCCCGCTGATCGCGATGACGATCGCGGTCGAGACCCACGACGAGGCGCTGGGCACCGCCGCCCTGGAGGCCGTCGAGGGCCGCCGGTTCGGGCCCGGCGACGGACTGATCGCGTCCTGGGTGTGGTTGGGGGCGCTGCGCCTGGGTGTGGGGCCGCTCGACCTCAGCCGGGTGCTCGCCGGCGCGTCCACGCACGAGGAGCGGTTCGAGGCCGCGCTGATCCAGCAGGCGCCCGAGGCCGACTACGCGGTGGGTGTCCGGGCGCTGACCCGCCGGCTCGGCGCGGGGCTACCCGGCCAGCCGCTCGGCGTGACCGCCGGCGACGCCGGGCTGGGCGTCGCGCTGCTGCGGGCCGTGCCCGAGGCGGCTGCGGCGCGCGGCGAGGCCGTCGCCGCGGCCGACACCGCCGCCGCGCTGCTGGGCGCCGACTACGCCGACGGCGTCCAGCCGCGTCACGACGGGCTGGCCTGGCTGCTCTGGTCGCAGGGCTGAGCCGCGGCGACCAGGCCGGCCAGGGCGCGGCGGACCGGCGCGGTGTCCTCGACGGCGCGGCGCACCATGACGTGCACGATCCGCTCCGGGGTCGGGTTGAGTAGGGGGACGGCGACCGCGTCCGGGGTGAGGTCGCGGACGCACAGCAGCGGCATCGCGGCGACGCCGATGCCCTGGGCGACGAAGGCGATCGCGGTGGGGTGGCCGTTGGTGAACACCGAGTAGGCCGGCACGAAGCCGGCCGCCACGCACGCCCGCTCGGTGATCCGGCGGCACCACGCCTCCGGTGCGTCGTGGGCGATCCACCGCTCGCCGGCCAGCTCGGCCATCTCGACCGCCTCGCGCCCGGCCAGCCGGTGTCCGCGGGGGAGCACCACCACGTAGGGCTCGGTCAGCAGCGGCACCACGCGATAGCCGGGCGGGGGTGTCAGGTCGGCGTCCGAGACGAGCACTTCGATGTCGACCCGCTCGTCCTCGCCGGTGGGCAGCTCCTGAACGCGCAGGTCCAGCCGCAGGTCGGGGTGGTGGGCGAGAACATCGGCCACGACGCCGGGGATCCACGCCATGGCCGCGCTGGTGAAGTACGCCATGCTGAGCGTCCCGACGCGTCCGGTGCGCAGATCCTCGGCCGCTGATTCGACGTCGGCGAGCCGCTCGAACAGGGGCGCGGACGCCTCCGCCAGCTGCAGCCCGGCTGCCGTCGGTTCGATGCCGCGTCCGACCCGCTGCAGCAGCGGCAGGCCGGTCTCGCGGCCGAGCGCGGCGACCTGCTGGCTCACCGCCGAGGGAGTGTAGCCAAGGTTGGCGGCGGCGGCCTGGATCGAGCCGGCCGCCACCACCGCGCGGAACACCCGCAGCCGGGCGACGTCGATCATGGCCGGATCATAGGCTGCGCAGCGCCCGCCCGAAACGGCTGCAGACCGCGGTGTCCCGGCAGGTCGCCTGCGCGATGGCGCGCAGCTCGCGCAGCTCGGAGCGGTAGTCGGCCGCGGCCTGGGATTCCTCCGGCGTCCCCCACGGACGCCGCGGCAGCGCCCGCATCGTGCGATGCGTGCGCTCCATCAGCCACACCACCGGCGCCAGCAGTGCCAACGCCAAGACGACCTCGATCCCGGGCATGTCGGGCTCCTTCCCTCGCTTCCGACACCTCAACGATCGATCCGAAAACCATGAAGCACAAGCGGTGATTGCTTCATGATCGTGTAGTCGTGCTGAAGTGTCGTCGGCGTGGGTGGTGCATCGTCGGGGGAGCGGCCGCAGTGGTCTCTCGGGTGGTGCGGGAGTGCCGGTTACCCCTCGGCGACCTGCTACCCGTAGAGTGATCCCGGTCAACCGGGGCGTAGCGTAGTGGCTAGCGCGCCTGCTTTGGGAGCAGGAGATCGCAGGTTCGAGTCCTGTCGCCCCGACTTGGTGGAATTCGCCGTCTGGGGTTCCCGCAAGTCGTGGATACGGCCCGCTTACGCGGCTTGGTCCTTGATCAATGTTTCAACGTTTGTGGTGATGTGGCGCTCCCAGCTGGCTGGGGTGTTGTAGCCGATGCTGGAATGATGACGCCTGCGGTTGTAGACAACCTCGATCCATCGTGCTACCTCGCGACGGACTTGGGTCCCGGGTAGTTCAGGAACGCCGGTTGTAGAACTCGGTCTTTAATGTCGAGAAAATTGATTCCAACATTGCATTGTCGAAACACGCGCCGTGCGCCCATTGACTGCCTGATACCCAACTCTTCGGTAGTGGGGACTGCTGCACCTGTAGGTGACAGGTTGGGTTAGGCGGCTTGGGGGGCCGGTGTGGTCATGATGGTCTCGAACTCGATGGGGGTCAATCGGCCGAGGCGTTCTTGTCTCCGGCGGCGGTGGTAGGTGCGTTCGGTCCAGGTCAGGATCGCGATCCGGAGCTCGTGGCGGGTGCGCCAGCGACGCCGGTTCAGCACGTTCTTTTGGAGCAGAGCGAAGAAGGACTCCATCGCGGCGTTGTCGCCAGCGGACGCGACCTGGCCCATCGAACCGGTCAGGTGGTGGCGGCGCAGCGCGGCCAGGAACTTCCTGGAACGAAATTGCGATCCTCGGTCGCTGTGCACAATGCAGCCGGTCACATCACCGCGACGGGCCACGGCCATGGTGAGCGCGTCAACGGCGATCTTGGACTTCATCCGGTCACTGATGGAGTAGCCGACGATCCGGTTGGGCCACACGTCCTTGATCACGCACTTGTACAGCTTGCCCTCATCAGTGCGGTGCTCGGTGATGTCGGTGAGCCACAGCTGGTTCGGCCCGGTGGCGGTGAAGTCCCGTTTGATGAGGTCGTCGTGGGCCGGCGGGCCGGGCTTCTTCCCGTTCTTGCCGCGTTTCTCCCGAACACGCTCCACCAGCCGTTGTCGGTACAGATCTGCCACACCGTCCGGTCACAACCGGTGTACCCGACCTCGCGGGCCTCATCGGCCAGCAGCCGGTAGCCGAACTCCGGGATCGTCACGGTGAGCGTCGAAGACCGCGTTCGCCAAGTACGCCTGGCCGAGTTCACGGTCGGTGACCGGACGGTTGAGCCAGCGGTAGTACGGCTGACGGGCGAGCTTCAACACCCGGCACGCAACCGTGACGGGGATCCCGTCAACAGCCAGCTCCTTCACGAGCGGGTACATCATTTTCCCGGCAGGTTCGCCTGCGACAGATACGCCGCCGCCCGACGCAGCACCTCGTTCTCCTGCTCAAGAAGCCGGATCCTGCGCTTAGCATCACGCAACTCCTTGCCCTCGGCGTCGGCACCCGGACCGACCCCGTCAGCGGCATCAGCAGCATGCAGCCAGTTCCGCAGACACGACTCAGAGATCCCGAAGTCCTTGGCCAGCTGAGCAATCGGCGCCTCGCCCTTACGGGCGATCGCCACGACATCGTCCCGGAACTCTCTCGGATGGGGTCTCGGCATGATGACATCCTTCCAGCAGGACCCTCAGGGCCCCACAGATCAGTTGTCACCTACTCATGCAGCAGTCCCCCACCGAACTCGCGAGTGCTGAGCGGGTTTATCACCAACGCACTGCCGCCACTGATCGGGCCGCACGGCCGAGCTGACCGCCAATCCGTAGCCAGTTCATACGTTTGGGCGGTCGTTCTCATACGAAAGTAGAGTTTTCATGACGACCTCTGTCCCGGGATCGTGACGGGGAGTAGCTTGAGCAACGCGGGTACCCAGATCCGCCCAATGAGAGCGTGGAGGTGGTTGTAGTGAAAAGAACGGCAAAATGGGGAGTTGGGGCTCTCTTGACTCTAGCACTACTGTCAGCGGGAACGGTGGCTGAGGCGGCTCCGCCGCAGGGAATTTCTGCGTCACAAATTGAAGCTGCCGTCCAGAAGGCTGACCCCAATTCGGTCAAATCGAGCGTTGAGTACTCGGCAACCCGGTACGGACGGACTCAGGGAGTCCAGATGGAAGGCAATGTCATCAAATCTGGTGCGCTGACCCTGGCTCTGCCCAAAGTGAAGAACTCGAGTGTTGATGTGCAAGGGGGAAAGTACTTGCCGACTCTAAGTCTGGTTTCGCGGTTCGTGAACAGCATGATGGACTGCAGGTTTGGTCGGTAGCGCTTGATCGCTCAGCGCCTTCCCAATTCGCCTACCGCTTCGACGGATTCTATCTCTCGGAAGAGGGGGCCGGGGTTGTGGTGCGTAAAAATGGCCCGATGGGTGAGCCTATCGCACTAATCGACAACGCTTGGGCAAAAGATGCCCAAGGCTCACCTGTTCGATCATGGTATTCGATTGAAGACAACTCCACGCTGGTCCAGCATGTTGAAGTCTCTGCGGCGACGAAGTACCCCGTCGTCGCTGATCCCCGGATCCGAACTGCGTGGTACGGGGTCTCTATCGATTTTTCGAGGTCAGATACAGCCGTCATGTCTGCGGGTGCAGGCGGGGTCGCAGCTGTAGCTGCGCTGATCCCGGATCCGACAGCCAGCAAGGTGGTAGCTGTCTCTGCGGGCGTCTTGGCTGCTGCATCCGGCGTCGTTGCTGCCCAAGGTCGATGCGTATCCATCAAGATCACGTGGGCGGCACTCGTAAATCCGGCACTTGGTGTAATCTGGTGGTCGGCTCCCTGCTACAGATAGGAGCGAAGTCTCAATGAGTGGAGGCGTCATGGAAGTTGCTGCAATGATATGCGCGGTCGTCGTCCTAGTAGGTTTGGTTGTCTCTGCAATATGCTATCGGCACATCAACTCATGGCTGGTTGTTCTGATTGCTACGTTGTCGTTGGGAGGTCTCGGATGGTCGATCGCAAATGCGGGACGCCTACTCCCTATGTTGGTGTCATTTTCATTGTTGGCGGCAGCGCTTGCTCAGCTGGCGAGATCTCGCACCTTGCGTGAGCATCAACCCAGGAATTGAGGTGGAATTTGGGGCGGTATTGCATCATTACCCAATGTGCGATACCGCCCCTCAATTTGTGTGTTTTCAAATATCTTCCTGTTGTGGCATCTGTCAATTTTGTGGACCGGTCGGGGCGGCTGGATCGCGACGCGCCCAGCCCTCGCCACCCCCGCCCACCCCCATCGGCGAAGGAGCCGGCCACGACGCCAGCCTCCCATTCGCGGAGGTTCCCGAACGGCGCTCCGCACCGCGCTCGAGGGGTGAGTCGGTACCCCCTGGCCGGTCGGCTTCCCTTCACCCCGCCATTCCGTACCGCCGAACCGCAAGGCCCCGCAGAGGTGACGGAGGCCTGCGTCTTAAGCTACTCATCCTCGGCAGGTAACCGGACGCCGAAGGATTTGCCCTCAGGGATCCGGCTGCGCAGCTCGGCGATCCCACTGAATCGCTGGTTCACCCCCGAGGCGGTCAAATCCCAGCGAACCCTGATGTCGTCCTGGGTTGAGGGCGGAACCATGATGGTCACCAGACTCGAGCTCGATGCGGCACCCCCGGAACGCAACTCGCCGACAGTCCAGGTGACGACCTGACCCTCGTCAGTGAATGCGTCCGACACGTCGCTGAACTGCTGGTTCTGGATGGCTGGACCGCGCGGGATCACCCCCAACGCCGCGAACTGCCCCCAGGCAACCGGCGGCTCCGGCGCAACCTCGGTCATCCGGAACTGTCCCTGGCCGTGGTCGCAGTGCTCCATCGCGTCGGCGTTCAGCAGGACGGTCCCGGCCGGCAGTGTCAAAGTCACCTCGACCCCCTCGAAGTGCTGCGCGGTCGGGTTGGTCACCGTTAGATGCTGATCGGCCAGATGGAACGCGATGAACTCTAGGCACACGTCCGGAGCCGCGGCGTCGCACGCGGAGCGCCACGCCTGCACCTCCTGGCGGAACTCATCTTCCGTCCGCTCCTCGTACGTGAGCCCCGACAGCACGCTCCTCGACACGTTCGCCCGCATGGTACCCATGGCCCAGTCGGCGACGTTCGAGCCGATCGCGCCGATCCCCTGAAGCTCGAGCGTCGACGGTGGCGGTGGTGGTGGCGACGGCAGGCCGTCCAGTCGTTCCTTCACGATCTGCCTGACCCAACGCTGGTACCAGTCCTCGACCGAATCCACGTCGACGCGGTCAAACCCCAAGCTCAACCCAGGCGCGAAGTCGAGTGCACCGAAATATCGACCAGCCCGGGAACGCAACTTCCGGATATCGGCGCTGTTCGCCGGGCGGACGCTCGCTCCGTGACGCACGAAAATGTCTCCGTCGCGCAGCGTCAGGCTCGTCCCGTCACCGGGCGTGTACTGCGCCTGACACAAGTAGGCGTCTGTCCCCCACCGCGGCGGGTCCACAATGATCGCGAGCACCGTTGCGCCGTCGTGGAGGAAGTAACGGAAGTCCCATCCGGGCCCGTCGGTGTCGAGGAAGCGAACGATGTGGGGACGCAGTTCCGCCCCGTCGATCGGCTCGACACCCTCGACCTGACCCTCTCCGACGCCCACCAGAATGACCGCATGCCCACCCAGATAACGCTCAGCCTCGTCGGGCATCCGATTGCCAAAGCCCAGGATCTCTCGGGCCAGCAGAGCGCCGGCGCGCTTCCTGCCGGACTTGTCCAGCGGTAGCCGTGACTTCAACTCCAGCCACGGTGCCTCCGCCAAGTCGCCGAGTGCCATGGCGTAGCCGAGAAGTTCCGCCCACCCCTGATCGCCGGTGGGGAGCCGCCCCGCATCGAACATCGCCAACCTCCTTCCGTCGGACCGTAGCAGTCGCCACCGACGCGTCAGTCGAGTGCGGCACAGTGACCTCGCACCCCGCCCGCATCCACGACATGAGCAGCTTCAAGGAACCGACGATCCGCCAACGGCGCCGGCCAGTTCACCGAGAAGGCTGCGGGCGATGCCGGCACCGCCGTCCTCGAGGTGGCCGTGACGCACGACCAGGTCAGGCACGCGCAGGGTCGGGGCGGGTTTCCACGCGACCGGTGGAAGCGGCCGCTGGTCACCGCCCGGACGGGGCCTCCCGTACCGGGCGCCCAGCTCGATCGTGGTCGGCGGCTTCACCGAGAACCTCGAAACGTGGCAGCACCCAGACTGCGCGGCAGCAAACCCAGATGCTGAGAGCGGCGCCGCGGAATGCTTCTGAGTCGGGGCGACAGGACTCGAACCTACGGTCTCTTGCTCCCAAACCAGGCGCGCTAGCCATCGCTTCGCCTGGACGACGGAACTCCTAAGGGGGCGTGGGTGTCCATCCGCAACTCGGGGCCCGGTCAGTCGGCTTCGGGGAGCTTGGTGTTGTGGCCGGCGGTGGCTCGGGAGTCGGTTCGCGAACGCCAGCCGAGGGTGGACGTCCGCAGCCGCAGTTCCGGGGGGATCAGGATCGTCGCAGCGGTGTGGTCGGGCCCCTGATCGATGGCGGCCAGGATCTCGTCGGCGGCGGCGGCGCCGACCTGGTCAGCGCCGGCGGCCATCGAGGTCAGCGGGGGAGTGAGCCAGGAGGACATCGAGATGTCGTCGAAGCTGGCCACCGCAACGTCGCGGCCGGGTAGCAGGCCGCGCTCGTGCAACTCGACGTAGAGGCCCATCGTGACGATATCGCTGAAGCCGACCACCGCGTCCGGCAGGTCGCCGCGCTCGAAGACGCGCGCCATGGCGGCCCGGCCGGCGTCCGAATAGGTGGTCGAGGTGGTGGTGTGCTCGCCGTGGTCGAACGCGACGCCCTCGCCGAGGGCGGCCCTCATGCCGGCGATGCGGTCGGCGCGTCCTGACGAGTGGGTCGGCCCGCCCAGGAACGTCACCGAACGCACCCCGAGGTCGCGCAAGTGCTCGCCCATCAGGACGCCCGCGCGCGCGTTGTCGGGGGTCACCGAGGAAAACCTCGGATCCAGGCGCCGCATCATCGTCACGACCGGAATGCCGAACCGGGCGGTGTGCTCGTCCAGCGGCGCGTCCTCCAAGGTGCGGGACGGGTGGATCAGCACGCCATCGACGCGACGCTCGGTCATGGTGGCCAGGATCTCCGACTCGCGCTGCACGTTCTCGCCGCTGTGGGCGATCAGCGAGGTGTAGCCGCGGGCGCTCAGCGACTGCTCGATGGTCATCAGCAGGTCTGCCAGGTACGGGTTGCGGATCTCAGGCACGATCACACCCACCGTCATGGTGCGGCCGCCGCGCAGCTGCGCCGCGCCCCTGTCGTAGACGTAGCCCAGTTCCGCCATCGCCGCGCGGACCCGCGCCGTGGTGGCGGGCGAGATGCGGTCGCTGCCGCGGACCACCAGGGACGCCGTCGCGCGGGACACCCCGGCGGCCCGGCTGACGTCGTTGAGCGTCACGCGCGCCATGGTGCCTCCTTTGGAAACTTGCTTGCCACTCCATAGTAGATCGATCTACTGTACTGCGCATCCGGTACACACCGCCGTTGGCCGGAGGCTGAGGAGGCCCGCATGACCCGACCGACCGGTGCTCGCCGCACCGCCCCGACCCGAGTCCGGGTGCACCGATGAGCCGGTACCCCGAGGTCGGGGCGCGCGCACGCTTCGCCAAGACCGTCACCGAGACCGACGTCACGCTGTTCGCTGGCATCACCGGCGACCTGGCACCCCAGCACGTGGACGCCGACTACATGTCCCGACACCCGGCCGGGCAGCGCGTCGCCCACGGCGTCCTGACGCTGGGGCTCGGCTCGACGGCGTGCACGGCGATGTGCGCGGAGCAGGGCGTGGAGGCGCTCTCCTACGGCTACGACAAGGTGCGCTTCCTGCGCCCGGTCTTCCTCGGCGACACGCTCACCGTCGCGCTCACCGTCACCCGGATCGAGCCCGAGCGCAGCATCGCGGTGGCTGAGGAGCGCATCACCAACCAACGCGGCGACCTGGTCCTGGTTGCCGAGCACCTGCTCTACTGCTTCGAGGAGGCCCGATGACCAGCCTGCTGGCCCGCCTCGACGAGATGATCGCGACCACGCTCGTCCCCCGTGCCGCCGAGATCGACCGCACCGCCGAGTTCCCCGTCGACATCACCCGCGCGGCCGCCGCCATCGGCGTCCAGCGGCTGCTGCTGACCGAGGACGGCACCCTCGACGTCGCCCGCACCCCGCTGGTGGTGGAGACGTCCGAGCGGATCGCGATGCACTCGATGGCCTCGGCCGTCACCATCGCCAACGGCCGGCTCACCACCTACCTGCTGCTGAAGTACGCCCCGCAGCACCTGGTCGAGCGCTGGGTGGAGCCGACGCTGCGCGCCGAGGCGTTCGGCGCGTTCGGCATCACCGAGGCGCACGCGGGCTCCGACGTCCGTGCCATCGCCACGGTGGCCCGCCGCGACGGCGGCGACCTGGTGCTGACCGGCGAGAAGCGGTGGGTCGGCTACGCGCCGAACGGCCAGTACGCCATCGTGCTGGCCAAGCTCGACGACGATGCCCGCGACGCCGACACCGTCGCCGTGGTCGTCGACACCGCCAGCGCCGGCGTCACCCAGGAGCACGGTCCCGCCTTCTCCGGGCTGCGCGGCATGCCCAACGGCGTCCTGCGCCTGGACGCCGTCCGCGTGCCCGCCACCGACGTGCTCGCCGTGGACGGCTTCGGCGGCATGATGGACGGCCTCAACCTGGCCCGCATCGACGCCGCCGCCTACGCCTGCGGACTGCTGCGCGGCGCGCTGACCGCCAGCATCGAGCGGGCCGCGACCCGCCGGGCGTTCGGCAAGGTGCTGGGGGACCTGCCCTCGATCCAGGCCAAGATCGGCCGGATGGCCACCGCCTACCAGGCGGCGCGCGCCCTGACCGACCGCGCGGCGGCGTCCTTCGCCAAGGGCGGCGGCGGCGACCAGGACGTCATCTCGATGGCCAAGCTGTTCACCTCGGACGCCGCCCGCGAGCACACGAACGAGGCCGTCCAGATCCACGGCGCCGAGGGCATGGTGTTCTCCTCGTGGGTGAACCGGCTGGATCGCGACGCCAAGGTGACCCAGATCTTTGACGGCACCTCCGAGATCCACGAGACCATGCTCGGCCGCCGCGCCGTCCGTGCCCACCAGCGCGGCGACTCCCTGGTCGCCTTCCTGGGCCGCGGCGCCCACGAGTAGACCACGCCCCACGCCACGCCACCGAACCGAACGAAAGAGACAGCACAGCATGCGCACGCCACCCGTCCTCACCGCCCGCGAGGCCGCCGAACTGATCGCCGACGGTGCCACCGTCTCGGTGAGCTCGTCCTCCGCGATCGGCGTCCCCGACGCGCTGCTGGCCGGCATCGGTCAGCGCTTCGAGGAGACGGCCCACCCCGCCGGCATCACGTCAATGCACTGCATCAACTCCGGCGAGATGTCCAGCGGCATCGTCGGCGTCGACCACCTGGCCAAGCCGGGGTTGTTGCGCCGGATCTTCGGCGGCTCGTTCCCCGCCGGCCCCGCCAGCATGGACGCCCCGCCGGTGCGCCGGATGATCGCGGCTGGCGAGGTGGAGGCGTACAACCTCCCCTCGGGCGTGATGTATCAGATGCACCGTGCGGCCGCGCTGCGCCAGCCGGGCGTCTTCACCCAGTCGGGGCTGGGCACCTACGCCGACCCGCGCGTCGAGGGCGCCAAGATGAACGAGGCCGCGCCCGACTTCGTGCGCCTGGAGCAGCTGGACGGCCAGGACTGGCTGTTCTACCCGGCCGTGCCCGTCGACGTGGCGCTGATCCGCGCCACCACCGCCGACCCGCGCGGCAACCTCACCTTCGAAGAAGAGGCCAGCCCGCTCGGTGCCCTCGACATCGCCTACGCGGCCCGCAACAGCGGCGGCATCGTGATCGCCCAGGTCAAGCGCCTGACCGACATGCCGCACCCGCCGCGCGAGGTGCTGGTACCCGGCATCCTCGTGGACGCCATCGTCGTGGCCCCCGACCAGGTCCAGACCGGCCTGGCGGAGTACGACCCGGCGATCTCGGGCAACGAGCAGCGCGACCTGGCCGCCATCGAGCCGCTGGAGTTCTCGCTGGAGAAGGTCATCTGCCGCCGCGCCGCGATGGAGTTGGCGCGCAACGACGTGGTCAACCTCGGGTTCGGCGTCAGCGCCGGTGTGCCGCGCATCCTGCTCGAGGAGGGCATCTTCGACCAGGTGACCTGGGTGATCGAGCAGGGCCCGGTCGGCGGTTTCCCGCTGACCGGCTTCCAGTTCGGCGCCGCCATCAACCCGGACGCCATCGTGCGGTCCTCGGACCAGTTCACGCTGCTGCAGGGCGGCGGCTTCGACGCGGGCCTGCTCTCCTTCATGGAGGTCTCCGGGGCCGGCGACGTCAACGTGTCACTGCTGAAGTCGCGCCCGCACGCCACCGCGGGCATCGGCGGGTTCGCCGACATCACCGGCTTCGCGCCCCACCTGGTGTTCTCGGGCCAGTTCACGGCGGGCCGCAAGGACGTCACCCTCGGCGAGGGCAGGCTGCAGATCAACAGCGACGGCGCGATCGCCAAGTTCGTGCCGGACGTCGCCCAGATCTCGTTCGCCGGTGCGCTGGCGGAGCAGCGTGGCCAGAAGGTCCGCTACGTCACCGAGCGCTGTGTGCTGGAGCTGCGTCCCGAGGGGCTGACCGTGATCGAGATCGCGCCCGGCGTCCGGCTGCAGGAGGACGTGCTGGAGCGCTCCGGCATCCCGCTGGCCGTCGCCGACGACCTCGTCGAGATGGACGCCCGGATCTTCACCGACGCCCCGATGGGCCTGGAGCTGGCCGACCCCCGGCGTCCGCTGGCCGACCCCGAGCAGCTGCGCGCCCAGGTGGCACGGTGAGCCTGGACGCCGACGGCACCGTCGACCTGATCGTCGAGGGCGCCGTGGCCCGGCTGCACCTGAACCGGCCGGCCAAGCTGAACGCGTTCACCCTGGCGATGCTGGCCCAGCTCGAGCGACACCTGGACGCCATGGAGGCGGCCGAGGAGATCCGGGTCGTCGTGCTGACCAGCGCGGGGGAGCGGGTGTTCTGCGCGGGCGCCGACATCCACCACTTCCGCAAGCTGACCGCGCTGCAGATGTGGTCGACCTGGACGCGCACCGGCCACCGCGCCTTCGACAAGCTGGCGCGGCTGCGGCAGCCCACGATCGCCGCGATGGACGGCGACGCGTTCGGCGGCGGCCTGGAGGTCGCGCTGGCCTGCGACCTGCGCGTCCTGGCCGACGATGCGGTGCTGGGGCTCACCGAGGTGGGCATCGGCACGGTGCCGGGCTGGGGCGGGCTGGACCGGCTACCCGCCCTGATCGGGGCGGCGCGGGCCAAGCAGATGGTGTTCACCGGGTCCCCGATCGACGCCGCGACCGCGGCGGCGTGGGGACTGGTGGGGGAGCTGGCGCCGCGCGCCGAGGTGCGGGCCGCGGCGCTGGCGCTCGCGGCGACCATCGCCGCCCGGGCGCCGCTGGCGGTGCAGATGTCGAAGCAGGCCATCGACGCGCGCGACGGTTCGGCGGTGGGCATGGCGCTGGAGGGGCTGGCCTCGGCGGCCTCGGGGGCGTCCGATGACTTCTCCGAGGGCGTCACGGCCTTCCGGCAGAAGCGGACGCCCGACTTCACCGGCTCGCTGGGCACGCCCGGGCCCCGCACCGCCCACCTGGACGACTGACGTGGCCGGGGATCGGCCCCGGCCGCGCGTCGGCGTCCGCATGGCGGCCGACAACGGCGAGCAGGTGCGGCTGTGGCTGCTGCAGCTGGGTGCCGAGCCGGTCGCCACGGACGCCGGGCCGGTCGCCGGCGTCCCCGACGCGCCGCAGGACGCCGCCGTGACGCGCACCCAGGTAGCGGCGTTCGTGCACCAACTGAGGGGGATCGCGCGCGATCGAGAGGAGCGGTTCGACGACCACGGCTCGCACGAGAACTGGCCGCGCGGCAGCTACTAGGCCACAAGCAGCGGCTGAGTGTGCATCCGGCCCGCCGCGCCGGTAGGCTGGATCGGCGTCACATGCGGATGTAGCTCAATGGTAGAGCCCCAGTCTTCCAAACTGGCTACGCGGGTTCGATTCCCGTCATCCGCTCCGAGGTTCCACTGACCGTCGACCAACAGGAGTAACCCAGTGCCCAGCACCGTCGAGAAGCTCGGCCCCACCCGGGTCAAGCTGACCATCGAGATCCCCTTCGCAGACCTGAAGCCCCACCTGGACAAGGCCTACACCGACATCGCGTCCCAGGTGAACATCCCCGGCTTCCGCAAGGGCAAGGTGCCGGCGGCGGTCATCGACCAGCGCTTCGGGCGCGGCGCCGTCCTGCAGGAGGCCATCAACGCGGCCCTGCCGAACGCCTACTCCGCCGCTGTCACCGAGAGCGACATCGTCCCTCTGGGCCAACCCGAGATCGAGGTGACCAAGCTCGAAGACGGCGACGTCGTCGAGTTCACCGCCGAGCTTGATGTGCGCCCCGACTTCGACCTGCCCGCCTTCGCCGAACTGGTGGGGGAGGTCGCGCCCGTTTCCGAGGATCAGACCGAGGTCGACCAGCGCATCGAACTCATGCGTCAGCGCTTCGCGACCCGCGAGGACAAGGACGGGGCCGCCGAAGACGGCGACGTCGTCACCATTGACCTGGAGGCCTCCCAAGACGGCAAGCCCGTGCTGGAAGGCTCCGCGACCGGGCTGGCCTACAAGGTGGGCTCCGGCGGCATGATCGAGGGCCTCGACGCCGCTGTCACCGGTCTCAAGGCCGGCGAGAAGGCCGACTTCACCGCCGAACTGCTGGGCGGGCCCGCCAAGGGCGAGAACGCCGACGTCACCGTGACCGTCGAGAAGGTGCAGACCGAGACGCTGCCCGAGGTCGATGACGAGTTCGCGCAGATGATCTCCGAGTTCGACACCGTCGAGGAGATGCGTGCCGACCTCGCCGACGCCGTCGTGCGCATGGCCCGCGTCGATCAGCTCAACGCAGCCCGGGACGCCGTCGTCGCCGACCTGGTCTCCAAGACCCCGTTCGACCTCCCCGAGGCCATGCTGAACGCAGAGATCGAGGGCCGCAAGCAGCAGATCACCGAGCAGTTGGCGCGCGCTGGCTACTCCGTTGAGGATTACCTCGCCGAGTCCGAAGACGAGACCGCCACCACCGAGGAAGAGTTCTGGGCCCAGGTCGCCGAGAACGCCGAAACCTCGCTGAAGGCGCAGATCATCCTGGACCGCCTCGCCGACGAGCAGGAAGTTGGCGTCGAGCAGGCTGAGCTGACCGAGATGCTGTTCCGTCGCGCGCAGCAGTCCGGCTCCTCCCCGGAGCAGGAAATGCAGCACATGATCGAGCACAACCACGCTCCTGAGTGGATGGCTGAGATTCGCCGCAGCAAGGTCCTGGGTTCCATCGTCTCCGAGGCGACGGTGACCGACACCGACGGCAACGTCGTCGACGTGACCGCGATCCGCCCCGACGGCACGCTGGCCGAGCCGGAAGCCGAGACCGAGGAAGCCGCCGAAGCTCCTGCCGAGAAGCCCAAGAAGGCCCCGGCGAAGAAGCCTGCCGCGAAGAAGCCCGCCGCCAAGGACGCCGACGCCCCGGCCAAGAAGCCGGCTGCGAAGAAGCCCGCCGCCAAGAAGGCTCCCGCAGCTAAGGACGCCGACGCCGCGGAGTGATCCTCGACGCACCAACCTGACGACGCCTCGGCCACACGGCCGGGGCGTCGTCGCGTCTCCGCCGTCAGCGAACAGGGGCGTGGAACGCTCCGAAATGTCCCCCGATCCAGGTAGTTTCAAGGATGTGAACGAGAAACTTCCTGGCCTGCAGGCCGCCGTCGGTGCCGGTGGCGTCGGCATGAGCGACTCCGTCTACCAGGCCCTTTTGGCCAACCGCATCGTGTTCCTCGGATCGGAGGTGCGCGACGACAACGCAAACGCGATTTGTGCGCAACTCCTGCTGCTGAACGCCGAGGATCCGCACAAGGACATCTACCTCTACATCAACTCCCCGGGTGGCTCGGTGACCGCCGGCATGGCGATCTTCGACACCATGCAGTGGATCAGCAACGACGTGGCTACCGTCGCGATGGGGCTGGCGGCGTCCATGGGGCAGTTCCTGCTCAGTGCGGGCACCAAGGGCAAGCGCTACGCCCTCCCGCACACCCGCATCATGATGCACCAGCCTTCCGGCGGCCTCGGCGGTACCGCCTCCGACATCAAGATCTTGGCCGAGCAGATCCTCGCGACCAAGAAGGAGATGGCCGAGTTGATCGCGCAACACACCGGCCGTTCGGTCGAGCAGATCGAATCCGACTCCGACCGTGACCGCTGGTTCACCGCAGCCGAAGCGCTCGAGTACGGGTTCATCGACCACGTGTACGAGAACGCCGCCCAGATCACCAGCGACAACGCTCCGAACCAGTGAGGACTCCCATGGACTTCAACGCGATGCCCGGCGGGGTTGCCCCGCGAGGTGCTTCGATGGACTACTACATTCCGCAGTGGGAGGAACGCACCAGCTACGGCGTCCGGCGCGTCGACCCCTACACGAAGCTGTTCGAGGACCGCATCATCTTCCTCGGCACCCCCATCAGCGACGACATCGCCAACGCGGTCATGGCGCAACTGTTGTGCCTGCAGTCGATGGACCCGGAGCGTCCCATCAGCATGTACATCAACTCGCCCGGCGGCTCCTTCACGGCGCTGACGGCGATCTACGACACGATCCAGTACATCAAGCCGGACGTGTCCACCGTGTGTCTGGGGCAGGCCGCCTCGGCCGCCGCCGTCCTGCTGGCGTCCGGCACGAAGGGCAAGCGGTTCGCCCTGCCCAACAGCCGGATCCTGATCCACCAGCCGGCCACCGAGGGCGGCTACGGGCAGGGTTCCGACCTGGAAATCCAGGCGCGGGAGATCCTGCGGATCCGGTCGCTGATGGAGCACATGCTGGCCAAGGACACCGGCCAGGACGTCGAGCGCATCAGCCGCGACATCGAGCGGGACAAGTTCCTGACCGCCGAAGAGGCCAAGGAGTACGGCATCATCGACGAGATCTTCACCTCGCTCAAGGACGTCGCCTGACGCGTCAGCGTCAGGAGAAACAGAAGGGGAGTGGCATGGCTCGCATCGGTGAGACCTCCGACCTGCTGAAGTGCTCGTTTTGTGGCAAGAGCCAAAAGCAGGTGAAGAAGCTCATCGCTGGTCCAGGTGTCTATATCTGCGACGAGTGCATCGAGTTGTGCAACGAAATCATTGAGGAGGAGTTCTCCGAGGGGACCGATGTGGGCCTCTTGGAGGACCTCCCCAAGCCCCGCGACATCGTCGCGCACCTCGACCAGTACGTCATCGGTCAGGAGACCGCCAAGAAGGCCCTCGCCGTGGCGGTCTACAACCACTACAAGCGGGTGCAGGCACAAGCCAACAGCCCCCGGCGAGCCGCCGAGGACGAACTGGTCGAACTGGGCAAGTCCAACATCTTGCTGATCGGCCCCACCGGCTGCGGGAAGACCTACCTCGCCCAGACCCTCGCGCGCATGCTGAACGTCCCGTTCGCGATGGCCGATGCGACGGCGCTGACCGAGGCGGGCTACGTTGGCGAAGACGTCGAGAACATTTTGTTGAAGCTCCTGCAGGCAGCCGACTTCGATGTGAAGAAGGCCGAGACGGGCATCATCTACATCGACGAGATCGACAAGGTGGCCCGCAAGTCGGAGAACCCCTCCATCACCCGCGACGTCTCCGGTGAGGGCGTCCAGCAGGCCCTGTTGAAGATCCTGGAGGGGACGACGGCGTCGGTTCCCCCGCAGGGCGGGCGCAAGCATCCGCACCAAGAGTTCATCCAGATCGACACCACGAACATCTTGTTCATCGTGGGCGGCGCGTTCGCGGGCCTGGAAGACATCATCAACGCCCGCGTCGGGAAGCGCCCCCTGGGCTTCAATAACGACATGGGCGTGCGGCGAGCCCAGGATCGCAACCCGTTCGAAGAGGTGCGTCCCGAGGATCTGCACCTGTTCGGGCTCATCCCCGAGTTCATCGGCCGCCTGCCGATGATCTCCACGGTCAAGCCGCTCGACCTGTCGGCCATGGTGCGGATCCTCGTCCAGCCGCGTAATGCGCTCACCAAACAGTTCCGCAAACTGTTCGAATTGGACGGCGTCGATCTGGACTTCACCGACGACGCGATCACCGCGATCGCCGAACTCGCGCTCGAGCGGGGGATCGGTGCCCGAGGGTTGCGTTCGATCCTGGAAGAGATCCTGCTCAACGTGATGTACCACGTGCCCTCCGATGACACGATCGGTCAGGTCGTCGTGACCGCCGAAACCGTGCGCGAAGGGGCCGAGCCACGGATCCTGCCGCGTGCGCCCCGCAACTCCCGGCGTTCACGCTCCGCCTAGGACGCTCCTGGGTCGCCTAGGCCCGCCGTTTCACCATGAAGCCCGCCCCTCGTCAGATGACGGGGGGCGGGCTTCATGTGGCTGATACCCAGGGTGGTTACTTCTTTGTGCCCTTCAGCGATCCGACGACGTCGTTGCTGGAGGCCCCCACCAGGCAGCTGATGGTGCGGTCGTTCAGCGAGGTCCACGTGTCCTTAGTGGGGTAGAGGTACTGCAACTCCATGTCGGAGGTGTCGTAATCGACCCCCATGAACCCTTCGAACTCACCCGCGCAGTAGTCGCCAGCTTCCTTCTCGACCGCCGATACGCCGGGGAACGCCGCGTCGAGGGGATAGTCCTTCTCCGCGTAGGCCTCCCAGCCGTGGGGCTGGGCGCAGTCCGTCTTGGGGATGGACGTCACTTGGGTTCCCTGCTCGCCCTCGGGCATATCCAGGTTGGTGCACTCGCCCAGCGCGATCGAGGGGAGCATGGCTTTACCCGCCTGCTGCTTGACCTCCTCGACCCGCTGGAGGGCATCCGTGGCGGAACAACCCGCGAGAAGGAGTGCGGCGGCCAGGGCAAGGCCAGCCGTACGAATAGTGATCATGCATTCTCCTGAAGAGGCTCGACGACGGCGGTTACCGTCAAGTGGTCTCCACCGGGAACCCAGTTGGTCGCCGACGCGATCCGGCCCACAGCGCGAAGGTCGTCCTCCGCGGTGCGCAGCCGCGCGATCTGGTCGGCAGGGCCTTCCACGGTGACCGAAGCCAGCGGGGTCTTCATAGACACCTTGGCGGCGGACTTGGCGCCACGCAGACCGATGAGCATCGCCGAGATGTCCTCCAGCAAGGCTGCATCACCACCGGTGGGCAGGGAGGAGGCGAGCGGCCAGGCAGCATGATGCACCGATGTGGAATGCCCCCACGACCACACCTCCTCGGTGACGAACGGCATAAAGGGTGCGAACAGGCGTAACTGGACGTCCAGCGCAGTCAGCAGGGCGGCTCGCGCCGAGGCCGCGGAGGCGTCCCCTTGGGCACCGTAGGCGCGTTCCTTCACCAGTTCGAGGTAGTCGTCGCAGAACGTCCAAAAGAACTTCTCGGCGGCTTCCAGGGCGGTGGTGTAATCGAAGCTCTCGAATGCGGCGGTGGCGCGGTCCACGACCTGAGCCAAGGAGGCCAGCATCGCCAGGTCGACAGGCTGGTCGATCTGGGCGGCGTCCGGGACGGCCCCACCCTCGGCGGCAATCCCCAAGACGAACTTGGACGCGTTGAGGATCTTCATGGCCAGGCGTCGGCCGACCTTCATCTGCGTCTCATCGAACGGCGAGTCCAGCCCGGGGCGCGCCATCGCGGCACGCCAGCGCACCGCGTCAGCGCCGAACTTGTCCAGGATCTCGGTCGGCACGACCACATTGCCCTTGGACTTCGACATCTTCTTGCGGTCGGGATCGACCACGAAGCCGGAGATGGCGGCACGACGCCACGGCAGGGAGTGGCTTTCCAACTGCGCCCGCACCACACGGCTGAACAGCCACGTGCGGATGATGTCGTGGGCCTGAGGAGCCAGGTCCATCGGGAAGGTCAGGTTCCACAAGGCCTCGTCGCGCTCCCAGCCGCAGGCAATCTGGGGGGTGAGAGACGAGGTCGCCCACGTGTCCATGACGTCCGGGTCGCCCACGAAGCCGCCCGGCACGCCGCGCTGAGCTTCCTCGTAACCGGGGGCAGCCTGGGACGCAGGATCCACGGGCAGCGATGCGGGGTCGGCCACGATCGGGTGGGCGTGGTCAGGCTCGCCTTCGGCGTCGAGCGGGTACCAAACCGGGAACGGGACGCCGAAGAAGCGCTGGCGGCTGATCAGCCAATCACCGTTAAGGCCGTCGACCCAGTTCGTGTAGCGGTGCCGCATGTACTCCGGCACCCACTCCAGTTCGTTGCCGCGCTCCAGCAACGTGGCGCGCAGGCTCGCGTCGCGGCCGCCGTTGCTGAGATACCACTGGCGCGTGGACACGATCTCGAGCGGCTTGTCGCCCTTCTCGTAGAAGTTCGCCATGCGCTGCGTGGGGCGCGGCTCACCGTCCAGGTCACCGGAAGAACGCAGCAGACCGACCATCGCTTCGCGGGCACTGAAGGTCGTCTTGTTGGCCAGTTCGGCGTACGGCTCAGCGTTCACCAGCCAGTCAGGGGCGTCGGCCTGCAGGCGGCCGTTGCGTTGCAGGACCACACGGGTGGGCAGTCGCAGTTCGCGCCACCAGATGACGTCGGTGAGGTCACCGAACGTGCAGCACATCGCGATGCCCGCGCCCTTGTCCTTCTCTGCGGCGGGGTGAGCCAAGACGGGGATTTCGACGCCGAAGACGGGCGAGGTGACGGTCGTCCCGAACAGGTGGGCGTAGCGCTCGTCGTCGGGGTGGGCGATGAGCGCGCACACGCTCGGCAAGAGTTCTGGGCGCGTCGTCTCGATGTAGACGGGGCCTTGTGTGCCGTGGAAGGCCACACGGTAGTAGTTGCCCGGGTACTCCCGGGCCTCCAGTTCGGCCTGAGCGACCGCCGTTTGGAACGTGACATCCCACATGGTCGGAGCCTCGGAAAGGTACGCCTCGCCGCGCTCCAAGTTACCCAGGAAGGCGAGCTGCGCGACGCGCTGGGCCTCATCGGAGATCGTGGTGTAGAGGGCGTTCCAGTCCACCGACAACCCCAGGCGGCGCCACAGATCCTCGAAGACCTGCTCGTCCACCTGGGTGAGTTCGTGGCACAACTCGATGAAGTTGCGACGGCTGATCGCCACCTGACGCTTGGGATCCGGCTTGGCCGGCGGCACGAAGTCAGGGTCATAGGGGATCGACGGATCGCAGCGGACGCCGTAATAGTTCTGGACGCGCCGCTCGGTGGGCAGGCCATTGTCGTCCCAGCCCATCGGGTAAAACACCTGCTTGCCTTGCATGCGCTGGTAACGCGCCACCAGGTCGGTGTGGGTGTAGCTGAACACGTGACCCACGTGCAACGAACCCGAGACGGTGGGCGGCGGGGTGTCGATGCTGAACACCTGCTCGCGGCGCTCGGGTCGGTGGAACGTGTACGTCCCCTCCTCGCGCCAGCTGGCCGACCAGCGACCCTCCAAGCCCTCCAAGGCCGGACGCTCCGGTACGGCCCACGATGATGAGGCGGCGGCAGAGGCATCGAGAGGGTTTGTGCGCATGGACTCGATCATAGAGTCATTTCAAGGTGGAGCGGATCGGCTCGACCAGTGCGCTGAGAGAGACCTCGGCGCGTCCCCGATGGGAAGCTCCGAGGCTCGTCGTGGCGAGGCGCGAAGCGGCCAACTAGTTACAAGGGGCGACCTTCGAGAAATTGGCCAGGTCGTTGATGTGAGGCCACGTGGCCTGACCGACCACGCCGTCGACCCGTAGCATCCGGCACGCCTGGATGCGTTCCACGGCGCGCTTAGTCTTCGCGCCGAAGGTGCCATCGACGGCGATAGGCCAGTCGCTCGTCCGGATACCGGGGTTTCCGTTCATAGCTGCGTTCAGCTCGCATTGCAACTGTCGAACGGCCGTTCCACGTGCACCGGAGGCGAGCAAGGGCTCGGCGGCGGTCAGTCGACAAGTGAAGGTGTTGGCAGCCATGGCAGAGGGCGGCATGGCGATCGGTGTGATGAGGCCTGCGCAGACGGCGGTCGCGACAACAACGGCAGAACGAAGTTTTGGCATGAAGTCTCCTTTAGAGGGTGTTGCGCCGACGCCAGTGCGGCCTAACCGTTCGTGTCAACGGACGAAATAGGTGCCGAAGGCTCCGATGGATGCATCCGGTGGTTGAGCTTGGACTCACCAACAATCAGCGCCAGTCGTCTCGTATCCAGAGATTTACGCGGCGGCGAGCAGTTGGGCCTTGAGAGCTTCGACAGAGACGCGCGGATCAAATCCGCTGTAAACCACCTTGCCGTTAACCTTGACCGTTGGGGTGCCGGTTACTCCGTCGGTGTAGGCGCCCTTGTCAACTGCAGCCACAAAGTCCTGCGTGGCGCGGCTGTCGTAGCAGGCTTGGAACTGCGTGAGCTGTTCGGGTGTGAAACCAAGCTGGGTCGGGATTGTCACTCGAAGGAGTTCATCGCTATAGCCAACGGACCCGCGGACCTCTTGAGCCTCTTGGTTGTTGTAGATCTCCAGGCCGTATTCCGCGTAATGGCCGACCGTTGCGGAGCAGGACGCTGCGATGGCCGCCCTCGTGGAAGCAGTGTTTTGGAGGTTGGAATCCATGAAAGTCATCGTCTTGTTGACGAGTGTCCACGTGCCTGCGGCCGCCTCGCTTTGAAGCATCTCTCCATAGGTGTGTTCGAACTGACGGCACAAGGGGCATTGGTAGTCCAGGTACAACGTGACGGT
>RRZT012255619.1_pt1 | contig 75801 bp, 61 predicted proteins | sample 2165551 | NCBI WGS metagenome assembly RRZT01 (sample SAMN10456910, study PRJNA506462) | wastewater metagenome | biome: wastewater; feature: sludge; material: wastewater sludge; isolation source: wastewater sludge with Escherichia coli K12::gfp cells carrying plasmid... | place: USA: Moscow, Idaho... | reverse complement strand
TATAAATAGCCATGGCATATGGGTGATTAATAATATGCATGCTATAACTGCTATCAGTGTAGCAGTATTTAATAACCTCCTACCTGTAAGGTATAAGATTATTAATATAAATAATATCCACCACATATTATCATCTCCTTTTGAGTTTCCATTTTATGAAATTCAGTTAGAATATTATTTGTCATAATATCCTTAATAGTCAAAAACATTTGGCTCATTTTATTTCCTCCTAGTATTATTATTTATTTTTTTTTTTAATTTATACTTCATCTTCTATATCCATATCTTCAAGATTACTCTTGAATACGGTAAAGAAGATTCTTTTTTCTTTGTCTGTCATAGTTACATTATCTACTGACACTTTATTGCCAGTAGTTGCTACAATGATAATAAGCTTTGCTACGCTTATTACTTCTTGTAACGTATTTTTTAGGATACCTAATGTACCTGCACTACGCTCATAATTTTTATCATTTGCAGCTACATTGATATCTCTTACAATACTCCTATAAGAATGTATCAGCTCATTTGATATATTTAATATATCATACGGTGGATATTTATATAAATATCCAAGCCGTATTAATCTAAGAGTATACTTATTATAGTAATCTCTGAAAAGCGTCGTTTCATATAACTCTTTTTCTAAAGATTGTAGAATCTCTAGGTGTAGCATTAATGATTGTACACCTTGATATCCTAATTTTTTAATCATATCTCTTCTTTTCATTTTACTTTCCTCCTCGAAATTTTAATTTATTATTTTTTTTTTTAATAACTACTTACATAGAAAAAAACCTTTTCTTCTGGTTTTTCTATATTAGTTATGAAACTTTTCAAAGTCTCTATCTGATTTTCATAGTTTTCATCGTACTCCCTAGAACCAAAGAAGAATCCTTCCCTGATAGGCAGATTTTCGTCGCAGAATTGTTCTAACTCCTTTACGAAGATACCAATCTTTGTATCATCAATTGGCGTATTTATATACCTACTTTCTTTAGGTATACTATTTATTTCCTCTGATACTAAATTTACAATTTTTTCTAATAATTTTAAATTCTCGTATGTGAAGAGTATAGTTTCAGGATTATCTCCTTTTCTATCTTCTTCAGTTTCGTAACCTAGAGACATATTATTGTCTCTAATTATATCGTTATCGCAAATGAATCCATGTAGAGTATTAACTTTACAGAAGTAATACTCTTCCTTGTAACCATATTCACTGATTACATCGGTTGCGACTTTGTCATTTCTATCTCTAATATCTGACAACTCAGATACCAGAGTATTTCTATATAATTCTAATGACTTATTATCTTCCTCCTCCTGTCTCATTAAATCGTCGTATTCTTTTATGTAATTATCTAATTTAGCTGTGTAGCATAAATCATTATGCGTTACAGTTGGTATCTTACCAACTATCACCCTAGAATCATTTGGTATTTCTTCCCATGACACAGCAAGTGTCTCTGCTAATGAGACAGAAGATTCTTCACCTCGACGATATTGCTCAATTTTTATTATTCTTATAAAATTAAGTAATCTCGTCTTTTTATTAGTATAATCATTTTGTAATAAGTGGAGTTTTTCATATTCTCCACTTGTGAATTTTTCATTAAACTTTTCTACAGCCTGCACGTAATCTTTTCTAGCAGACATTACTTCCTTTCTAAATCCTTCTTCTTTTTCTTTTAATAAGCTGTACACTACCGCACTTAAACCCATTTTGATTCCTCCTCGATTTTTTTTTTTATTTTATTAAATTGTATCTTTTTTATTCGTATTGCCACCATTCATCTTCCCAAAAATGATGGTCTTCCAATTGATTATAATTAAATAGTGATACATTAGTATTTAGAGCTTTTCTAAATGCTCTATCTCCTTTTATATAACTATAATCCTCTGCTAGACATGTATCTTTGTCATCTAGCATAGCTCCAGCTGTAATAGCTACGTATTCCATAGCTTCGAGTCCACCTAAGACGTTTCTTAAGTGTCTTTTTACTTTTTTAGCCACACGGTTTAATTCCTTATTACCGTATGACCTTCTTATTTCTTGCTCAAGATAGTTCTCAACGTTGTCTGTCACATCCATTGATATCTCGAGCATTAAACTGAGGTGAGGTTATCATAGTCATGTCTTAAATCTAAAACATGACTAAATGAACCTAATAAATAAGCGGGAGCATTTATTGATTTTAATGCCTCTGCGTATATCATATAGTCTTCATCATCTTCTGGATGATTAGACTCAATGACTGGCAATATATCTTCTACCTTTCTGAATTCTGCGATAACGTAATCACAAAGGAGATTCTTAATCTCCATAATGACATTTTTCATTTGCTTCCTCCTCTATTATATATTTACTATCTTTACTTTGATGCCTTTCCTTTTAGCAAAATCTATAGTACTTTTTGTACCTTTAGATTTGCCATCCCAAAAGGCTATTAACCCATCAGCTAAATCAACCATAGCTTTGTTACGCTTATGTCCTGCTGACTTGCCATGAGTATCCCAGTCGGCTTTAAAGACTTGGTATTCAATGTTATACTCTTTAGCGTATCTTCTTACTAAAGAATCAACACCCTTAGCCTCTCCAACTAGGATTTTGAAATTCCGATGTGATAGAATTTCGTTTAACTTAGATTCCAGAAAGTCGTAATCTGTAAAATCACGACATCCTGAAAATACTATATTCATTAAATCATCTCCTAGTATTATTATTTTATTTTTTTTTTTATTTTTTTGCGAAAAATAAAGAGTGCACGAAGCACTCTTTTAAAAAATATTTAATCTATTATCATGCTCCTCGGTGGTGTTGTTACTATTCGGGAAATAACTCATCTTCGTCCTCTTCCTCTCCTTTAGAGATTAGAAGAGAACGTAAGTTTTCTTCTTTATACTTGTTACTAGGACGTGCTGGAGTAGAATGGAACTCGAACCACTCAGAACCATCATACTCTTTTCTGTCCATGTATGTACCATCTTTAAAGACGATTTTCAATGAATCATCTATGATAACAGTTCCGTAGCCGTCATCATAGATGATACCATCTGCAACTTCCAAAAGATGGTCAAACTCTATTTCAGATGGGACGTACTCAGCGTTACTGTCACTAGTTAATTGGTATTCGTTTAATATTACATAGTCCACATCCTCCGTAGATTTATTATTTGATGCAATTGTGTCTAAAATTTCCTCTTTAAAATTTATCATTTTTCTCTCCTCTTAGTATCTGCTTTAAATTTACACCTTAAAGTGTAGTCAGATACCGTTTTAAGCTAAATGGGTTTAGCTTAATGATATCAAATAGAATACTTTGATATCACCTTTATAAAGAGTCCATTTAAGGACTCCTTTATTATTGCATATTAAAAGATAATGATTTATGATGTATTCTACCAGATAATATAAGTTGTAATGTAGCTAGTATACTATCTACATATCTTTTGTATACTACATCATCTGATATGCAATTTTCTAGTGTCTTATCTTTTTCTATTAATTCTTTTTTATAAGTTTCAAAGTCTTTAGGAATAAATCCTACACCTAAGTTATATTTATCAAGAATCTCTTGCTCTTTTTCTAAATCAAAGACTCTTAATATATTACTTCCTTTTTCTAAATAGTGTCTCATTAATTTTAAAGGAATTAATGATTCACCATTCATTCTATGAGGTTCTCCATTAAATGCTTCTATAAGATTAGTATAATTAAATATAGTACGGTATATCTTTCTTGCTGTCGTAGTATACTTAGTATAGTCATTTTCTATTTCTTCATCAAAGAAACCTTGGAATAAAAGAATACCGTGAGGAAGCACATTAAAGAATTCATTTTCTCTTCTACCATCTATACAATACATAAATCTAAATTCCCATGGTAGAATTTCTTTATAATATTTATCAGTAAATTTATTCTTAAATGTAAGAAGTACACTGTAAGCTTCAACCTTAGGATTTTCGTGTGTTTCAGTGTCACTACTTAGTAATTCAACTATCTGATACAATACTTTATAATCTTTAAATTCTTCTGGGATACTCTTTCCTACATATCTTAGTGAACCACATTCAGAAGTTCCGTTCTCATTATTAAGTATACCAGTTCTATAATCAATAGTATAAAATTTCATACTATCCATTTTTAACCATCTCCTCTCTTTTAGTATTCATTTCAGCTACCGTTTTTAGATAGTCTTTCTTTATTCTACCTATTTCTGTACTTACTCTTAGTGAAAGAATTTCTGTACTTACTCTTAGTGAAAGAAATCCGCTTACATCAAAGAACCCTCTTAATCTTCTCTTTCCTATGTATTTATTTTCTATAAAGACTCTTTCTATTTCACGCACATCTACTAGCTTATCAATAGATGCTAAGTATCTTCCAACTTCTCCTGTAAACTTATTAGTGAATTGAGATACTTCGTATTTAGAAATAGGTTCTGAAAAGTTTATATCTTTAGCATATACTATTGAGCCTTCTTTTATTATACTGTAACTAGAACCCACTGATGTCATATGTCCAGTTGCATCAGGTAGAGCACGACAGATTACTCTAAGCTCAAGAGGAGTATCTACACCATCCTTATGTGTTCTATATATCATAGCTCTGTAACTTTTCTCGTAATACGAATCATTTAATGATATCTTACTGTCTTTTTCTATACCCATAGAAATAAGACTAACCTTAGGATTATCAGAAAGCATATGCTTATGACGATTCTTTCTGATTATTTTATCTAATCCTTTTCTCATCATTTCAGCAGCCTCTTGTCCATCAAATATAATTTTATCTGATAACCATAATGGGAATGTAGAACTGACATCATATTTATGATAATTAGCATATTCATTAATTTGATTAAAGAATCTATCTATTATACCATATACTTTTATCATATTAGACCCTTCCACGTATATAGTTTCTTCTTCATAAGGTCTATCGTCAAAAGGTACTGTAGAAATGACATAATCATTATTAGTGTCTAGTCTAAGTCTCGATACTTTTTCTAATTCTGGTACTTTAACGTTTATCTCAACTACAGTTTCATCATCTGATACTATCATTTCAAAGTTAATAGCTTTTGCTGTAGTTTCTTTAATTAGTATCTCTTCAATAGGTTTTAATTTAGGTTTCTTTCTTGATTCATTAATTTCTTCCTCTGTCATCTCAGTTGTACGAGAGCTACCAGATGATGTGTCAAATGTAGTTACTGTATCGTCATTAACGTCGTTATCTATGTCTTCTTGAGTTGGATTAAATTCTGACATTATTTTATTAATACCTTGACATAGATACTTATCTATTCTTTCTATATTATTTACATTTGTATCTTTGGAATGTATTATTCTTTCATCTGCATGAATATCTAGTGTGCTCTCAAGTACTTCCATCTGTAACGCTGTATGTATCTTAAATCTATGAGCGTTAGCTAACTCTAGCATCTTTCTAGCTAAATAGTTTCTACAAGTACTAAACTCTAATTCAACTTCAGCATTCATAGGATTTATTATATTACCTTTTTTATCATGAGTTATAGATACATGTATTTCTTCATGTGTATTATCTATAGTAACATGACTGAAGTTTTTCATTCTAGCATTCATGATAGCAGTACATACTACATCATTAGTATCTGCTTTAAGTACTGCTTCTTTAGGATTAAAACTTTTATTAAGAGATAAAAATATAGTATCTGGTACTACATACTTTGTCATATCCTTAGTTGTACCAACTCTTAGTTCTAATATAAATGCTGCTATAGTTGGCGTTATTACCTTTGCTACATGAATATAAATCCATGAAAATACTGCGTATTTCATCTTTAGTTTGTCCATAAAATTCTCCTTTTTTATTTTTATTTTTTAAGTCCTTTTATAACTTTCTCATAGTTCTCAGTATATGAACTAGCTACACTATTCATAAATCTATCCTCTTTATCATAATCAATAAAGCTATCTAACCGTTCTAATGCTTCATTTATATAATATATAAAAGATGATAGTCCTAGTTCGTTATCTATCTTTTCATTTATGTCTTGATTATTTTCTATAGTAAATAGTCTTTTACTATGTCTTCTAACTATCACTTGCTCTACATCATTTCTATTAAACGATGCTGTCATAGTTTCTTCCAGTATAGGATAATCAGCAGATATAGAGTCATATCTTTTTAAATATACTAGATTGAATTCATTAGCATTTATTCTAGTTAATATAACTTCTCTATTACTTGGTATATCATCACCATCTTCAGATGTGTCTCTAGGCAATAAAATAGCCGGTACGACAATGTATTTACCACTGCCATACTTTTCATAAACTATTTTATTTGCTATTATTATATCACTCATTTAACTCTCCTTCTTATCCATTATAGGAATAGGTAACTCCTGTCCTTTAGGTGTATCTTTTTTATTATAGTTAAATATATCATCTAGTATTCTACTATTAGATAATTTAGCTATATCCTTTTTTATTCTAGCTCTTTTAGATGCATAATGCATTAAACCATATAATACTTCATCTTCTTCTATAGTTGTATTTTCTTTGTCCTTTTGATTAGATAATGATTTTACTTTGCTTTTGATTATTAGTTTATCATCAGTGTAATTAATTATTACATGATTACCTTTTTCATCTACGCTAGTATAAGATATATTATAGTCAAGTAATGTAGAATCAATCTTATCTGATAATCTAACTAATTCTTCTAAATAAGTTCTTGTATCACTTTCAAGTAATTCATTAATTGATTTACCACTAAAATATGAGATTTCTCTGAAGTGATTTTCTAGTCTTTGAGTTAAAGTGCTTTCTTTATTAGCCATGAATTGTATTTTATATAAGAATTCCATTATAGCATCTTTACTTCTAAATGCTAATTCTAGTCCAGTAATAGTTTTAGACTCATCGAAGAATCCCCATACTATTTCATCATTTCTTATAAAGACATTTTGCTTAATTACTATATCTTTATATTTAGCATGCATAAGAGCATACTCGTCTACTCTAGACTTTAAATAAATTTCTTCATATATTTGCTTAGATACATCAAAGAAGATATCTTTTAATGTAGAAAAGAATAAGTCAAGACCATAATCTCTGCCTTCTATATAAAATGGAATAAAATCGTTTATAGCAGATGATAAATAATCTTTTGTAATAAAAGTATTAAATGGAGTTACTGTATCTGAATTTAAGCTTTGGATGCTAAATTCATTTTTACTATAGTCATATGATATTACCATATCCTTATGTCTATAAGGTACTTCTGATTTTTCTTTATAATATTTAGCATTGAAATGAAGCTCAATATTATTTTTATTTTCTACTAGTAGTATATTAGTATCTACAGCATCATATTCTGGTAATTCACTATATTCACTTACTGTAGACATATTGATGCCATCTAATCTTTTTAGTATAACATCTCCTTCTACTTTTGGTAAATCAGTTATTATATTATCTTCAATAATATATTCTAACTTCTCTCCTGAAATATACTTAATATTTATTTCATTATCTTTTGTACAGATACTTGTACCATACGAAAATATTTCCTCGTGGTCTTCTCGTACTAAATGATTTACTAATCTTAAGATATGCTTAAAATCGAATTCATGCACATCGTCACTTTTAAATAATGCTACACCCCAGTTGTATGCATCATTTATTTTCTTATCTGTCATAACCTTTACTAGATATCTAGATTCTACTGCTTGTATTAAATTCATATTATTTCTCCTTTTATTTTTAATTTATAATTCTTTTTATAATTTCTATACATAATAATATAGCATTCTTACCACATATTTCAAAAGAAGCAAGATGAATGCTATTATCTGATTTATCATATTTTACAGATGCATTATTTATGTATTTATTTAGATGAACTGATAATTCATTAAATAATCTAGATGGTAGTATCATATTATTAAGTACTAATAATATACCGTAATCTTCATTTCTTTTTAGATTTCCCTCTTTGTCAAAATTCTTATCACATTCTTTTTCACATAAGTCAAGTAAATCAAATAATCTAGACCTATTATTTTCTTTTATAGCAATACATAAATTCGTTATTTCCATAATGTCTCTTTCGTCTAATGGAGCTAATGCCATTAAATCATACTTAGTATTAGTATAGGGACAATCATAATAATACTCACCATATTTTTTCATAATAAGTTCTGATATAAAATCAACTATCTGTAACTGAGTTTTAGCTTCTCCAGATAAATCAGAAGACTTACTTAGCTTCTCTTTATTTCTGATTTTCTCCATTTGCTCAGTAGATAGTGCTCCAGTTATTATATCTATTATACTTCTATGATTTTCCTTTAATCTTTTTAAAGCCTGTGGAGTTTTATATCCTATTACTACTCTATTACCGTATTCGATATTAAGCATGTCATAATCATTCATATCAATAGTTTTTCCATTAGCTAATGTAATAATATTACTCTTCTTTTCTACTATGTCATCATCATCAAAATCATCTGAGTTTTTATATTGTATCCAAGGTTTATTTCCTCTTCCTATGATATTTTTAGTTCTCATTATCGTTTTTCACCACCTTTTATCGTTTTTCACCACCTCGTTTACTTTATCAGATAAGATAAGACATTGGTCATATTCTATCTTTTGATATTTTTCTAAAGCATTGAATAACTCCTTTGTAGATTTACTTCTCATTCTAATTCTAAAAGAAATATCATTCTTAAACTTTAGAAATGTACCAGTATCAGTTTGATATTTTTCAATTAGAGGATACTTTATACAAGTACCCTCAAATAAATCTTTACTACTACTTCTTCTGAACGTATAGATTGATGCTAAATTAATAAGCATATTAATACTTATTAGTATTATCACCACTCTAGTATTTCTTTTGTATTGTGTTACACGCTCCATAAAATCTTCCATTTTACTTCTCCTACTCGAATTTTTTTTTTTTTATTTATTTACTTGAATATATTCTATTCTTTTTGTATTTTCCATTACCCATTTCTACAACTTCTATAGCTACTTCTGACGATTTCAATACTCCTTTTTTCACAGATGCTATATTTACAAATGACTGATAAGACAAATCTACTTCACGTCCTTTAATATAAGGACCTCTATCGTTTACTCTACATATAGTAGACTTTCCGTTTGTCTTATTAGTTACTCGTATCTTTGTGTCAAATGGTAAAGATTTATGAGCACATGTATTTGAATACATATTAAATCTTTCACCACTTGCTGTAGGACCACCGTGTTCTTCTTTCCCATAAAAAGATACTGCCCCACCTAACGTCTTTACTATTTTACCACTAATTTCTCTTGACAAATCCTTATCTATTTCATCATCTGCTACTACCTCTGCTATAGTTGTTACATTTTTGTATGTAGTATTAGTATCCATATCTTTATTCTGGAAGAAATACTCATTTCCTTTAACCATAGCTACTGCTACATTTTCATCTATTTCTTTGAATGTATTTATTCTTCCTAATCTATTAATATCTCTTTTATCATAGTCTTTAATCATATCTTCATATAATTTCATTTGAGATGATATGCTTTGAGTCTTTTTCTTTTGTGCTGGTAACTTTTCTAAATCTCTGTATCTTAATACTATATCATTTATTACCATAGTATCTTCTATTGTAGCATAAGACATACTACCTTGCTTTTTAGTTTCTCCGTTTGCTGTGATTATAATACTTATAACCATTACCGTGATTATTAAAATTAATTTTTTCATTTTCTTTTTCTCCTTAGTTTTTTTATAAAGTATATAGCAGGCGTCCTAGACATATAGTCTAAGACGCTAAATAAATTACTCTTCTTCTTTTATAGGTAATTGATTTTTTGATACTGCTATATCTAATGCATCTTTTAATACAAGTTTGAATTTATTTAATTCTACTTTTCTAATTAAATCATTTCTTGGTATACTTGTATTTCTGATTTTAGAAACCATCATACGACTATATAATGATAAGAAATTATCATAAGTTTCGTAGTCATCATCACTATTATCAATAGGTTCATTATCTACATTGAATCCTGTGATTACTGATGGTACTTCTGGTTCATTCTTGCGACCAAATACAGATAATGTAATAGCTGAAGTATCTTTATTAATAGGGTCTACTTTTACTGTAAATCCTACGTTTTTATACTCACCTACTACAGTGCCGTCTGCTGAGATTTTGATATTGTATTTCTCACCAATTTTAGTTTCTTTAGGTACAAATTCCCCTATAGAACCTAATAACTCTTTTGCGGTGATACGAGCACTTTCCCTTAGGTTTTCTTTTACATGGTTTTTAATTTCTTTTCTATTATCTCCATTGATAGCTGACTCTAATGCAGTAGTTGCTACATTAGTTGCAGTTGAAGTGAATAGATTTTTAAAAAAGTTCTTTAGTCCCATTTCTTTTTCTCCCTTCGTGTTAAGTGGTTTAGAAGTGTCAGGTAACTACCTGACTCAACTATAATTTTTTCCTTGTTCTTTCTTTTTACCATTTTTGCCTCCTCGAATGTATTTTCCCATATTACTTATCTCTTCTCCGTATAATAGTTTATGGGAAAAATAAGCGTAAAAAAATATTTCTTCCAATAAATATTATTTAGAGGTAGCACTACTTTCGACTGGGATATCGAAAGTAATACTTGATAATGAAAGAAATAAAGATTTCTCTCATCTTAATAATATATATCTTAAATAAAATAATGAGATAAAAAAAAAAATAACCTGCCCCATAAGGGACAGGCATAAATAAAATTATTATCTTACAGTTCTAAATGAACTATAAAGGTTTCTAAGCATAGAATTATCTCTTTTTATCTCTTCTTGTGCTTTAAATTCTTTTTCTTGCTCAAAGTAAACCACTTCAGGATTACTAGGTTTATGACTTATTAGTTTAGCTATAGGTACAGTTACTATACTCTTTTTAGCATTTTCTATTACTAATTCTTTTTGCTTTTCTGTAGTTATAGTTCCTATAGCATTATCTTCGCTTAAAGATTGAAGTTCTTTAGCTCTTTTTTCTGATACATACTTATTAGTAAATGTATCTAGATATTTTAGTTCCATTCCTTTTTCTCTAGTTGATATCCATTGCTTAACTATACGTTTAGCTTTTCTTTGTCCCGTAAGTATTTCTACTCCTTCATTAATTAACCATCTAGTAGCATCTATTCTTATGCCATGTCTTTTAAGTAATATATCAGCACCATATAATGGCATATAATAGCAATGAAGCATCGAGAAAATCAAATCATCATGACAACCAGCGGCATGTTCTATTCTAGTCTTTCCTAAGTTAGTTGTAACGATTAAGTTTTTTACTTCTGATACTATATCAGGACTAGCTATTGCTGGTGTATGCTTTTTAACTAAAGTCTTTAAAAGAGTATCAGTTAATAGCTTTCTACTATCAGTTGTAGTATTAAATCCGAAATCAGCTCTTTGACCATAGTTATTATCTATATCAACTGGCTTACTTAAATCTTTCATTTTAATATCCCCTACTGGATAAGCTATTAAGTATTTTTGTAAGTGTGGATATTTTTTAAGTCTAGCTATAACTGATGTACCAGAGTTATTACGCTCTATTTGAATAGCACATTTAATATTGTGTGGCTGTATATAATTTTCTAATATAAATGATATAAGAAGTGCAAAATCATCAGTATCTATCATATTATTTTTATATTGTGCAAATATTCTTAGGGTTACAGCATCTACGAATGTTAGAGTAGAATAATCATTTCCTGTACCATTCGCCACATCGACTCCTATTAATATTCCATTATTATATCCAAAAGTAATTAAATCTTTTAATGTATTATGATGTAACTCATCGTCTGTAGGATATAATAAGAATGTATTAGTATCATCAAGTTTAAATCTTTTTACATGGAAGTTTCTAGACTTAGCTTCTAACGCTGCTAATTCATTTCTAGTAAATGGAGAGTTTAATACTTCTTCTTCCCATATTAGCATTGTCTCAGACCGTATAGATGCAACCTCCTCATTACGGTTCTTATCAAAAAACCATTTCTCGTCAAATCCTAATTCATCCCAAGAAAACTTTACATGCCAAAAGTTAGATATAGACCTAGCATTAGCATACTCTTCTAATTTATCTGTAGTTAAATCAAATAAAAATAAACTTTCAGAATTAAAAGGAATATATTGATTTCTAATTAAATCATACATCCATTTACCATGAGGTGTCTTTAACTTACCCGGAGTTCCTAATAACCATATACCATGAATTATACCAAGATTTTTAGCTTCTTTCATTTTAGTAGAAGTCGAGTTATTAAGTGAACCGAATGCTATGTTATTAAATTTAATATGAGGAATCTCATCTATTAGATAGATATGTCTACTACTCCCCCGACCTGCTTTATTGGCACTATCTAAACTTCCACCGACTATTACATTTTGTATCTTATTTCTAAATAGTTTATTTTCTAATGATTTAGCATTATCTGATTTAGCTAGTATAGGTTTTATCTTTTGTCTTCCAGTCTTTTTATCAACTTTATCTAATTCATATTTATGATATTGTAGCCATTCTGGTATATTACTAAGTGAGTCTTTAATTAGATTTAAGTTGGCTACAGCTGAATCTGCTGTATGATGCATATTAGCCATATTAATTCTAGTACCACCAAAATTTATTATCCATCCAGATATAGTAGTAAGTAAAAACGTTTTACCTACTTGACGTGATATCTCGTAAAAGAAATTCTGTCTTCTAGTAATAAGAAACGTAACCGAAAAAGAACCTATGTTTAAATCAAAATACTTTTTAGTATCTCCTGATGGAACTCTTACTACTTCTCTTAAGTAATACCATAAGTTACACTTAATCTCATTTTCAATAGCAGCTTTAATATCAGATTTTAGATTAGGGTCATGTGGGTCAATACCTAATAAAGCTGGATTAAATAATTGCAAATGCTCATTACAGTTTTTAACTCCCAGTTCTTTAAGTAGTAAATAAATATTTAAAAAAGACTTATTTTTAGTATTGTAATCATATATTCTAGGTACTACAGGTTTCGTAGCTAAATAATCGTGCATATTTTGTGGATACCCATCATATCCAATTAATTTACCATTTTCGTATCTCATGAGTTCTTACTCCCTTCCTTTATTATTATAATATAAAAACGTTCTTTAAACTAAAAAAGGACAAAATTTACAGGAGTCCAATTAAGGACTCCTGAATAAAAAGGGAATTTAGTTGCAAGTATACGTCATGAGGAAACCTATACTGAATGAATTAAAGTTTTTATTACTCTGGGTTAGTCAGTAGTAATAAAAGCAATGCATATGATTTATAATCAGACATCTTATCTAATTATACATTCTCTTTATGTTATATAAAATATAAAAAAAAAACTAGTTATATCCATCTAGTAATTTTTCATGTAATACATCCATATCTGTACTAGGATATAATACCGCTCCTAATTCAGCTAATTCTTGTATATCAGGTACTACATCTCCTCTATCATGTATAATAGCTATATCATGTCCCGCTGACATGTATTGAGATATTAATGCTTTAAATACCTTTTCTGATATTAAATCATCTTTACTTAAATTTTTATAAGCACTTTTAATACCTGACACATATATTATTACAGAATCTAATTGATATAATAAAGACTCTAATGTATCTTTAATAAGCATTAGTAATGTAGGTTCTTCTAATAACTTATCAAGAAAATTAAGATGTATAAGACGTATATTTAATGTATCAAAATCTATATTATCCTTTACATTAGTATTATCAGTTGCATTTAGTATTATCATAAATTATTTACTCCTTCCACTTCAGCTCTTTCTTTTAATTCCTCTAATATATTCATATCTAAATAATCTTCTAATAATTTTTTAGATAATTTAAACTTAACTAAGTTTTTTATTTCTTCTGTATATTCAGGATTAGCATTTATTATAGTCTCATATGACTCATATACTCTTTGTACTTTATCTAATGCTTCCATTGCTGTATTTTCATCTATCTCTTTAGGACGGCTAAATTCTACCTCTATCGAAAGAGAATCATTTCCAGTAGTATACTTAAGTCTTTTAGTACATAACTCCGACAGTGATAAAACTAAAGCGTTTTGCATAGTAATTACTTTAATTAGAGTATGTGTATTTATATGAGATATCTTTTTAGCAAAATCAATATTTTGTGATGGGTCTAGCATATCAGATGGATACCCAATAGGTAGAGTTGCTTGATTTCTTAAATATCTTAAAAAATCAGTATTATCTCTAGGTTCTTCTAATCCTATAGGAGTTGCTTCTATTGCTTCTTGTCCATCTGGAGTTCTATGTAGTATTACAGTTTGATAATTCGCCATTATAGAGTCAGTTTGCATATCAGGTACACCTACATCAGATAGTCTAGGATAATTGTCTCTAATAGCCGTTAAAGCCATTCCTATAGTATTTCCTGAAGATACATTACCATTATCCGTTACCGAAACTTTTAATCTTGGTTTATTTAAAAATACTTTATTAATCATTTCTGATTTAGCTAATTGAATATGCATTAATGCATAAGTTCTAGATTCAGCTAATAAGCTTTGTCCTAATGGTCCCGGACCTATCTTAAATAAAGTTAAGTATTCTGCTGGGATAAATCTAATTTTAGTTTGAGTTAAATCTTGTACATTATAATCTTGTAATAAATATTCTATATCTTCTATTATATTAGGATTATTTCTTAAAAATGATTTATCTACATTTCTTTTAAGTACTCCACCTATATCTTTTAATAGCATTTCTTTCATAGCTTCACGATGATAGTCATTAAAAGTTATGCCATCATCTAATGCTGATGAGTTAATTACATTAGTTATTGTAGTACTTAATTTTATCTTATTTTCTTCAGGTACCCTATCTAATACATAAGCACCTATAAGTTCATCTTTAATAAATACAGGAAGCACTTTATTATTATCTAATACTTCAAGAGTACTTCCTTTTATATTATCTATTAAAAACTTTTTATTTCTTTTCTTTTTAAGTTCCTCTAGTACTTCAGCATTATTATATAAATTATTACTATTACCTGCATCTACTGCTGGTAATACTCCACTTATATCTTCCTTACTAGCTATCTTATTAGCATATAAACTTACAGGAGATACAGATTCAGTCGGACTTGCTTTAAATGCACTGATATTTTCATTAAATAATAAATCTCCTGATTCTTTCATATATTTCACTACTACGTCTACATCAGTTTCAGAGTAAGGAACTTGAGTTACAAATCTTTCTACATCACTAGCTGATTCTCCTACACCAGTCACATTATTAACTATAGAATCATTTAATGACATATCTGATGTGATTTTCTTATTAGAAGCTAAAAAGTCGTATCTTTCATAAAATGATTGTATAAAACTATTCTTATTTTCTATTGGTACGTAATTATAAAAAGACTCACTAGCAGCGTCATGCTCTTTTAATTTAGATGCTTCATATAATAAATCGGTTACTATAGATTTATATGGTATAGTCGCAACTAATTGATAACCATATGTAGCTAAATTTAAAATTGACTCTTTAGTAAATTCATCTATATCAAAAGAATATATTCTTTTACTTCTCATTGATATAGATATATCTTCATGCGGTCTAAAGTATAAACTTAAATCCGAATCTCTTTCACCTGATATAGCATTATTATTACCTGAAAACTTTAGAAAAATACCACTTTTAATATTAGAGTTAGGAAATACTACATCTTCTGCTAATTGGTTTATAGCAGACTTTATTTCTTGCATATTAGATAGTATGTAATTATACTCAAGATTTCTTAATACACGAGGTCTCATGAATTGTTGCAAATCTTTATGATTCATTTGCTTTTGAGTTTCCATAGAAGCATAAGCTAAATCATTAATTCTTTCTTTAGTAAGCTTATCTCTACCTCGTACATTAAATAATGTATCTTGTAATACTTTGACATTATTAATACCGTAATTGTCTACTTCCAAAGGAGTTATTTCTGGGTTTATGATTTTATCTCTCATTACATTATTATATCCTCTGTAAGCACTAAGCTCATCAACTTTAATATCAATATCTTTCATAATCTTTGCTATTTTTACATCTTTTTTATTAGACTCCATTAATTAAACCGTCCTTTCTTTTAATTTTATATCCCCTCAATGTTACCCCCCTTTAATTTACTTACTAAAATCATTAACTATAATGAATGATTGAGTTATCCTTATGAATCCTTTTCCTAATGGTACACTAGATTTAAAGACAACTTTAAATAAAGTTTCATCTTCTTTCATTCTATATAATTCATAAGATAAGTCTTTACTATTTTTTGTATCAAAGAATAATATATTCTTTACCAAATTAATTGATATATTATCATGTAGCATAAAGTTATATAAAGTTCTATCTGCACTCATGATTTCATCAATTTCTTCATTAGTAAGATGTCTATTAGTAATAAGCTCATAATTAGCTTTATCTACTCTAGGTATAAGTACCTCTTGATAAAAGTCATTAAGATTTGTAAGTTTATTACTTTGACTAATACTACTACAAATAAATCCTTTTCCAGATAGTCCTAAATATTCATTAAATGGTATATCTGATACTATCTCTACTTTAGAAGAATAGTAAGAAAATTCCATAAATACATTATCACTAGTGATAAATAGATTATTGCTTGGAATATTAAATGCTTCCATATCCTTATCATTATATGTAGTTCTATAATTATTTTTCCACAATCTTTTAATAGTTGCTACTTCCTTTTTATATTTCTTTTCATCTATTATAAGTTCTGGCTCTTCATTATATATATTTGAATGTATTTCTTTTTTGATTGGGTCAAGTTTATAGTAATCATTAAATATATCATTTAGTGATGGCAAACTAAATAAATGACTTCCTATATCAGTAATATTTCTATTAATAAATGATAGTGCTACTTTTCTTCCTATATCTTTAGAATCATCATTACCTACTTTAACCATCTTACCTACTAATGTAGTAGTACATCCATTATTTACTTGTATATTATTAGGATACATAGATGTAGCATCTAAATCAGCACAGTTAGCAAGTTTAGCCCAAGTCTTAATAGCTACCTTATAAGTACTCTTACTCATTCTTACTATATCAGCTATTTTATTAGGAGATGTAACTAATCCTCCCTCTATTCTGTAAGGATTTTTATGTCTATCTTTTTTAAACTCTTCTTTAGCATATTTACCAACGGTTCTTAATTGCTTAATTACATTAGTAATACCCGGACTAGATTTTTCTAATTTTTCTACTTCATCTTTTTTAAGGTCCATGTAAATAGGATGTCTATTACACTCAACTTCATATCCTTGTAATTGAACTAAGTTATCAAATGTATTATTAGTTTCCATTAAGCTTCTATTAATAGAACCCCATTCTGATGCCATCTTTAATCTTTTATAGACTATAGCATATGTATCAGATGTAACTAAATCTATAAATAGCATCATTAATACATCGACTATATTATATATAGCAAACTCTTTCCATGCTACATAAGGAAAGTCACCTATCCAGTTACAAAAACTAGAGTAATCTAGCTTACCTACACCTAGTTCTCTATTAGCTGTAGCATCTAAACTATGTCTAGCAAACGTAGCAGCTTTTCTTAATTGATAATATATTAGCATTTGGTCTAATATCTTAGTAGGATTTCTTACATCAAAATGATGAAATCTTTTTTGAAACTCTGGATTTTGATTTTTAGTATTAAAGTATGTATACACACTATTATTTTTATATCTATATAAATCATGTATATTATATCCTAATGCTTCATATCTAGTATTTTGATGATTGATATCAAATTGTGCATTATATATTAATAGAAAGTCTGGAGACTTTTTACTAAATGCTTCTTGCATTACATCTCTAATTACTTCATCTTCTCTATTAGTAAACTCTATCTTAAGTGATAGCATCTCTATTTTACTTAATAAAAGAGCTTTAATATTATTAGCTTTTTTAACTGACTTAGGGTCATCTCCTAAATCAATTCCCTCAATATGTGATTTGATAATATCAATAGCTTCTTTATAAAAAGCTTCTGGATTATCCATAACTTCTTTTTGACCTTTATATTCAGGATTAATAAGAGCTTTAGTGTAAACACTCCAATCTTTTCCATCTATGTATGTATTAAGTATTACTGGCTGAGCTTCTCTATCATCTGAGACATTGATATCAGTTTCTATATCTAGTCCTCCTAAATGAAATGAATCTACTTTAGGAAAGTCCATTATATAACTATCTCCGTCTTTAACTGTAAAGAACTTTACTTGCTCTCTTATTACGTTATCTGCTAGTCCTATATCAGCAGAAAATAGTCTTTTATTTAAGTATATAAAGTCACTCTTAACTTTACCTTCTTTAACTGTGTCCCACCAGTGTTTATATCCAAGTTCTCTTGCTACATTAAAGTCTTTATATTTTTCTCTTACGTATCTTACATCTACTTCTTCTATTGGTATAAATTTAGTATAATCTTTCATATTTTTATTTTTAGCTACACATATTCTATTTCTTGGCTCATCTAGTGTTATAACTCTTTTCTTACCTGTATGTACATTCTTAAAAACCATAGTAAGTACATCATTTTCACGTTCGTAAAAACTATTTATTAAAATTTCGTCTTTATTAAATATTTCTTTTAATCTTTGCATGTCACATTTTCCTTTCTTATTACTACAAGATACTAACTAAGTTTTCATAAGTTTGACAATAAAGATTACATACCACCCAATTAAGGATGGTATGTATTTATTATAGTATTTGTGATATTATATGTCTTATTTCTTTTTTATAATCTTCTTGATTTATTTCATGCAGTGCATTGATTTCATTTATATACTCTTCATATTTAAAAATTCTTTTATCGTTAGATAAAATTAATTGATGAGCATAACCAATGTCTGCTGACTTATAAGCATTTACTGAATCTACTAATGGATATAAATACATAGAAGCTTTAAATGTAATAGCTTTTATATCATCTATCATTAAATTAAATATAGTAGTTTCTAGTAAAGTTTTCACTGTCTCTTTTTTACTTTCATCATAATGTAATTTAGCAAATAATTTTCCATTATTTGTAGCATAAGTTATATCCATACGAGGAATATTAGCATTAGCATCATCACTTACTAGCATTTGAAAATAATGTAGTATATATAGTATAGTACGAAGATGAGTTAATGGAGTAATCTTTTTATTTAATGTAGTAACTTCAGGTAATTTAATTAAACTCTCTACATCTTTAATAGGATGTATTATATCATCACAATCAAATGTCTCAAATGTGATATGTGATACATCATTTCCTTTAACTAGTACAATTGCATTCTTTTCTTGGAATAATTCCTTTAATTTAGGAAGCTCATTAGATACATTAGTAGCATCATTTATCTCTAGTATTGTATCAAATATATTAATATCGGATTTATAAGTATGTAGTAATGTATCTTGAACTCTTCTAGCATCTGAATCTACGATAGCTCTTCCTTTAATATCAAGTACTGCATCAACGTATCTTTCATTTATTTTAGATTCTAAAAATTGATTTATATCAATATTACTCATGAAATTAAATAAAGTTCCTAGTATAGCATTTAATGCATCTCCAGTTACAAAATTAAATTTAACACTTACATAAGCTTCATCTTGATACATAGTTACAGCTAATGGAATAGTGAACTTATTCATAACTATTCCTAAAAGTGATGATAAATAAAAATGACAATATTTTACATCAGTAGATAAGTAACTATAAGGATACATAATCTGAACTTCATATCCTACTCTATCCTCTTCCTTTTTAAACCAGTTTCCTACTTTTTCAAAACCCATGTCTTTTAATACATTAATCATTTATTTCTCCTCTCAAATATTTAATATCTAAATGCCCAGCCATTAATAAATCACTACACTCTATTTCATAAGTAGTATCACCTACTATTATATGTATTAATTTATCTGTAACACACACATCAGTTATTTCACTTTTTCCTATCTTATATGGTAAATGAAAATAGTTAATGAAGTCATTTCCTATTTCTTTATATACGATAGCAAATAAATCCCTTTTTCTATTTTTCATTTTATGTTTTATTAAAAGAGTTGACACTCCCTTTTTGTAAGGGAGCACATCAAATCTTTTTACATCAAGTCTTTTTATAAACTTTAAATAAAACATCAGTGAATGGAGTTCATCTAAAGTTTGACCTTTATTAGAATTCTTCACTTGGTACATCACCTTCTAATTCATCTATTCCATCAATACTTTCAGAAAGACTCATGAAGGCTTTTTTAGCTTCTTTATCATTTACAAAATTAGCTACTTCTATTCCTATACCTATACCAGAATTAGCAGACTTATCAACTAAAACTACTACTTTAGGTTCTAAACTTTCAGATATTAATCTCTCAGTCTCTTCAGCTGGAGCAGTATGTAATATAGTACCATCAGGATTGTATAAAGTAAGTTTTTTTCTGTAATCTTGAAGACGTTGGTTTAATATTTTTTTGTCTATTAATTCATCTTGAGCTTTATATTCAGCTTCCTTTCTTGCCATTAATTCTTCTATAGTTTCTTCCCTAGGAGTACTAGCTTCTTTAACTTCAGTAGGAGTAGGTATTGCTGGTTCTGGTTTAGGCTCAACTACTTCTTTAACTTCGGGTTGCTTAACTTCTTCTGATGTAGATGGATTAGGAACTGCTAATGGTGTAACTGGAGTAACTTTTGGAGTAGAAGCTACATGTACTTCTTCTTTTACTTCTTCTTTATATACATCATTTATAACTTCTTCCATAGTTTTATTATCTACTTCATTTAATTTATCTAATCCTTCTTGTACTTCTTTTGTAGTTTTAATTGTATCTCCATTACCATCTACTAACTCTATTCCTTTAAATTCAGCTTTAGGAGTTTTATCATCTTTTTTAACTTCTTCTACTTCTATACTTTTTTTACTTAACTTATCTACTACATTTTGTGTAACTCTTTTGATTTGGAATATTTCATCTACATTAGTAGTCTCTATCATAAGTGATGAATATAAGTTAGAGAATTGTAGCATTACTGTATTTATAATAGTAATATCAGACATCACTGGAGCTATAACTTTAGTACCTAAAAATGTGAAATCTTCAGTATTTATTAACCCATCTTTAATAGCTTTATCATAAGTAATTGGACCATTTGCATCACTTACTCTAGGAAATAATGCAGGTACTACATCTTTATATGATTCTAATAATAATTCAACTAAATAAATACATACTTCTTTTAATCTAGTATTTTTAAATTCCTTTTCTACATACATATCACGAAGTTCAGTTAAAGCAATTATAGCTCCTACAGAACCACCCATATGAAATCCTGATGTGAATATAGCTGATATAGCATTAGCCGCATCACGGTAAGCATGAGTTACTCTTTCTATATCATTAAGTCTTTTTCCTACATTTATAGCAAAGTACTTTTCTTTTAGAAAGAATAATCTTTGCTTTGCCATTTCTGCTGGTTCAGGTTTAGTAGTATCTTCAGCCATTGCTCTAAGAGATTCTACGTGTTGTCTGAATAATGGATTGTCTACATCTTTATGGTCTACTGGAGTTATAGATAATCCTACACCAGCTATATATCTTATATTAGATAAATGTCCTTTAGTTAATTGTACATCTAGTGCTTCTTGATATCTTCTAGCTCCCCATAAGTCATCTACTACTCTTTTGATTTTATTTTCATCTACTCTAGTAGTTACTTTCCATTTTAATAAGTTAGTATTATCTAATGAATCTACTCCCGGTACTAATGGTTCAGGTCTTTTTTCTACGAACTCTTGTAAGTTAATAGTATCTATAGCTAAAAAGTACATTAAATCTTCACGTCTATTAGCCGAAAAATTATGGTCATGAACCATTTCTATGAAATCAAAAGCTAAAGGTTGATTCTTTTCTAATAATGTAGCTTGAACACGTCTTACCATTTCTTTACATTCAGGGTCCATTCCACCAACTATGTAAACTACTTTTTCACTTGTAGCTGTAAAGTGAGCTATAGCATCTTGCATCATACCATTTAATATGTAATATCCCATATCATTAGTAATTATATTAGATAATAATACTACTCTTACATTATTTAATTCAGTACCTTGTGGATGACATACATATCTATGAGTACCTAATTCCATTCCCGGATTTACGTCTATTGTAGTTTCAGTACCTATTGAATTAAATACACCTATTTCTATATCAGGAGTTATTTCCATTTTAGTATCAATCATCATATCTCTTATTTCTTTAAATGGCTTAACTAATTCATCATCATTATTAACTGAAATAAATGCAGCATTTACTATATCATCATAATCAACTAATTTATTTGCATTTTTATTAAGTATTTTTTCTATATCTTTATTAATTAATTCTATAGCTTTAGGTGTCATTATTCTAGTCATATACTTACCATCGCTATCGTTTTGTATATCTTCAGCGGCTCTTTTTACTATATTAGCTAATATCTTAGCACCAGTAGTAGAACCATCTCCTGAAGTCTTTTTTATTTGTCTTGCAAGACCTCTTACTAATTGTAATACTGAATTATCCATTTCTGAATTAAAAGACATCTTAAGTAATGTAGTAAATCCATCTTTAGTATAACTCATACCCTCAGAACCATTAGTTAAATTAGCTACATATCCAGAGTAAGGTCCATAAGTTTGTGATACTACATTTCCTATTTCAGAAGTGATAGCCGCGAAGTATAGTAAGTTATTTTCAATAACGTTAGGCACACTTGCGTTTAATAAGTTTCCATTATTCAAAGTTACATTTTTCATTTCATTTCCTCCTATTTTTTATTTAAGTTATTTTTGATTTTAATATCTGTGAAAAATTCATCAAAAAAGTTTCCTTTAAGTTTTCTCTCATAATTTCTTATTACTGTAGGGAAACCATAATCTACTAGTTGTATGTAAGTTCCTACATTTTTCATTCCAGTACGAGAAACCCGACCAACTACTTGTGCTGTAGCAGACTTTGAATTTCTAGTTTCAAAATCAACTATAGTATCAAGACCAGTTAAATCTATTCCACGTCCTAATGAATTAGATGTAGATATAATTAAATACTTCTTCATAGCTCCCTCTCTATCCTTTTCTGGCGTATCTGAATTAAGAATAGATATCTCACTAGCATCTACATCATTATCTATAGCTTCAAGTAACTTAGCTTTAAATAATTCAGCTGTAGTCTTTCTTCCTATGAAAAATACAGTTTTAAGCTTATCATCATATCTAGGTTTTATAAAGTTTTTCCACATAGATTTTAATATACTTCCAGCACCAAATTTGGTTGCGGCGTACATATGATATTTAGCATATGAAAAGGTTAAACCATTAGGACCATATTGCATACATTTAGCACTTTCTTTAGATGTAGGATATGAATTAAATAATACAAATATAGCATTTCTTTTTGTATCAGATGCATATTCTTTACCTACGTTATGTACTCCTTTAAATATCTTTTGGAATACATAGTTAGCATCTTCACTACTTTTGTAATCTGTAGCAGATAAATAAAGATTATATCTTATAGATGATAGCATATCCATATTAAACATTGACGCATTCTCTAAATCAAACTCATCATATACTTTAATACCGATACCTAATTTAGCTAGCATATAACCAAATCCTTTAGCTCCTACTTTATCTATAAATAATGCCATACTCTTATGAGTACAGACTATTACATCAGGATTAAATTTATTATCAGTAATCAATTCTTCTAATTCACTAGTATTTTCTATTACCCATATATTCTTAATATCAGTATGCTTTCTAAATGATTCTAACCACTGGTTTCTTAGTTCTACAGTCTTAACCATAATTAAAGCTTTTACCCTAAGTTTATGAATTATATTAGTAGCTACATAAGTTTTTCCTTTACCAGTTTTAAGTGATACTATAGCTCTTGTATCACCAGATTTAAAAGTATCTACTACTTCTGCTATTACATTTTTTTGTATATCATCTATGGGTTCATTTTTCATGTTGTAGGGTTTAGATAAATCGGCATAGGGAATATCTGGCTGTCTTACTATATTAGCTTTAAGACCACATTCTCTTAATGCGTTTATTAATATTCCTTTTGGTATTTTCATACATCTGTAAAAGTTTTTCGTGATTTGATATCCGTAAGGCTCATAATCACCAGTGAAATAATTTGCTATGGATAATACCCTAGTAAATTCAGAATAATATATTCCATCTATTTTAGGTACTTTAAAAAATGTAGAATATTCCTGTACCACTATCTCTTTCATCGTATATCCTTTCTTTTTAAGTTTTTTCGGGATGCACCCACCCCTATACATTATAAGTTATATATAATGCGAAAAAAATATTTTTATAATTACATATAATTATAATATAAAGAAAAGCAAGCATTAAGCTTGCCTCTCTTATTATTTATGTCCATATTTTTCAATAAGCTCGTTAAGCTTACTAGCGATTAATGATATGTAATCATCAATGTCTTTAAGCATATTAGCTTCTTCTTCGTTATAATCATATGCATCTTTATATAACGCACTAAAAGCTTTCATCTTTTCTATATTCTCATTAATCTCATCTCTTACCTTCTATTTCTATTTGTACTATAGATGCAGTATGGTCTTTACTAGATATACACATAGCATTATACACGCCATAGTCACCATAATAACTGTCCTCTACTTTATTTAATATAATACAGTCATAATATTCCTCTGCATTAATTACTACACTGGATAATATAAATAGTAAAGATATTAAAGTGATAAGAAATGATAATGTAGTACATTTTTTATTATTCACTAGAGTTATCCCCTCCTTCGTTTATTATATATTCTTCTATTTTCTTTAAAGTACTTCTTATTATTGAATTGAGTATCCCATTTATTGAATTGAAGTCTTTTATTGAATTCTTCAGTCGTACGCTTATTATACATTCTAAATAAAAAACTAGACAAATCTCCTTCTAGCTTTTTAATCGCTCTACTGGCGTCATCAGATGGGATATTTGCTTGTAGTTGTATCATACTAGCTAATTCTTTTTTTATGTCTAATAACTCTAATCTTTCCACTACAGAGTCAATCTCATGAGGAGCAGTATGTTCCATCATAATACTATATCTTTCTTTTTCCAGCATATTCCTAAATTCTTTAGTTGACTGTAGTGGAACGTTTTTTATAAATTCCCTTATATACTTATCTATCGCATCATTTAATAAACGATTGGTTATAACTATGTGCTCCCCATTACTGACATTCTCATCATATTTTTTGAGGTCTATAATCCTAGTAGCTTCCCAACTGAATTTCCTAATATCATAACTGTAATCCCAATTCCAACTACCCATTATATCCATATATTAATCCTCCCTACTTCTATATCATCTATATTTTGAAATACAGGGAAAGTGTGAAATACATTTACTCCATTCATTTTTATTTCCTCCTCGATTTTTTTTTATATTAATATAATTAATACCACAGTGAACGAAAAAAATAAACTTCCCATGAGGGAAGTTTTATTCTTTAACTCGGTCAGCGAGTTTTAGCTCGCTTCCCTTTATGGAAACAGTGTCACCTGCTTCCATAAATAATAGTGCAGTATTATCTGCTCTATCTCTATTAAATTCTATAATGAAGATTTTCTCTTCACCCTTTAAAACACATGAAGCTTTGTAAGCCTCCATATGTTCTATATGGATTGTATTAGGGGTATCCACCCACCCCTTCATTTGGCAGTTATAAACTGCCTTAGCATCTATATCACTGTAGACGCTAGAATGAATAGCAGTAACTATCATCACTGCTATTGCTATTATAGTAACAATTCCTGCTACCATAATAGTCTTTCTTATAATTTTCTCGATACGAGCTATGTCAGCCTCTCTTGAGATTTTGTTATTATTATTATTTTTCATTACTAATCATCCTCCTCGATGAGTATATTGCTTTGGGTATAATAGGTTATGGGATTTCCTATTAAAAGCATGAATACATATTAAAGATTTTATGTATTCTATATACACTATTATAATATATATCCAAAATATTTTTACAATACGTCTTTCATCAATTTTGATATGATAGATGCATTAGTAATTTCTTCTGTAAATTTTGGGCCATAATATAAATCATCTTCTTTGAGGTTAGCTATAGTTTCATGACATAATTCATACATTGAATCTTTATCATTATACTCATAGCTATTGAGTATTTCCTTTATTATATCACATAGCTTTTCATTTTTCTCTATCTTAAATCCACGCGACTTTATTGTATCAGTAGTAGAGTTTAAATATATAAGCATTCTTTTATTATACTTAAATAAAGAAGTAAATTCTTGCTTTTTTATAAACTCAATATTTTCACTCATATGTACTTTATGTACTGAACGCCCTACTACCCATACAGCGTCATTAGCTATCTCTAAGATATTATGATTACTTATTTTATTAATAGCTATAAACTTTTCTACAGCCTTCTTAATACCGTCACTTCTTATTTTAGATAATTCAGGATTTTCTTTTATCATAAGTCCTATCTGTATATTTCTTTGTAGCTTTTCCATAGATAGTAACTCATCATATCTTTTTTTATCAATTACACCTTTATCATAAAATATAGCCGTACCAGCATTTTTAATATCATATTCTACTATAGGTGAAATAATAACCAACGTCTACTCACCATCCCCACCAAAATCAGATACTATATTACTACTAGCATTCTTATCTTTAGGTGAAAAGAATAGTAAATCAAATACAGAAAATCTTAAGTTCTCTTTATCATGATATCTTGCATTAGTAAATCTACTATAAATATATCCTTTAGGTAATACAGCTGATATTGTAGGCTTAGATGTAATAGCATTATTAACTGATAGTATCTCATATTTAGGATTAGGTATTCTCCAGTTAGGTACTATTCTACCATCTGGTTCTCTATTAATTATCTTATTTCTTAAAGATAGTTCTACACATAAAGCAGGCTCTCCTTTAACTACATGCTTAATAGAGTTATACATGTATTCTATTTGATTATTAAGATAAGGTACATTACCATTAGCTATCTCTTCTGCACTAAATTCTTCTTTAGCTTGCTTTAATAAAGCAATAGTGGATAATGCATATACTTTTTGTAACTTTTTAAATGCTACTACATGCTCATGGTTTCTTATTACATAGCTTACATTATTTTCTTCAGTTAAATATACAGTCATTGATGGAGTAAAGTTTTTATGAACTCTTTTAGGGAATCCTGATAATACAAATGTAGAATTACATTCAAATAGATATGTCTTATCATTATCTTCTATATATAGCTTTCTACATCTTATTTTATCATGCTCACCAAACTCATTATCCTCATAGTTAGTAATCATTGATTTTTTAGTATTCTTTTTATTAACTCTTCTAACTACATCAGCTACTTCAAAATATATTTTAAGTCCATCTTTGAATAATATATTATTAAACTTTCTGTCAAATAAATTAGGACAACTCTCGCTAGCATCATATAAAACTTCTCCTGAGTTTAAATCTATTACTGTAAACTCAACTGGAACTAATTCAGGAGTAGAGTTATGCTTAGGTGATAATACCTTTTGTGATTTACTAGAGTTTAGCTTTCTAGCAGATACAAATCCTACATCGTATCTATAATCATCAGTAGATAGATTCCAAGCTGCATGAGAACCAAAGCATGTAGCACAGACGCCTTCCTCAGACGCACACATCATAGTAGAACGAATCTTAACTGTAGTACCTATTAAGTGCTTATCCTTTTTAGTAATCTCCTTTAGTGTATGATTTTCTTCGTCTGTGACCATGTATCTAAATTCTAATGATGCTAAATCCTTTTCATCTTCTATTACATAAGATTGGTAATTTTTACTTCCACAATCTAGCTCTACTATTACAGTATCTTGTGCAAGTATAGATGCATCTTTATTATGAGTTCCTGATTTCTTCATCGTTTGAGTATTTAATATAGCTGCTAATCTTTGTATACTCATTTCAACGAAATGTGAATCTAGAAACTTAATTCCATCTATCCATCTTTCTGGTATGAATTTAGGATAAATCTCATTCAAATTATCAGATGGCTTTACTCTTAGATATAGACCAAAAAACATGTTCAACATCTGGTCAGGTTTAACTCCAGCTCCAGCTCTCATAAGTTCAGAGATGCCGGGTATTTCTAAGTCTTTCATCTTAATTAATATTTCTTTTCTTTTTCTACTTATTTCTTCTGGTGTCATATCAGCAGTTGCATGTACATCAAGTAATAATTTATATATTTCAGGATTTTCACTCATAGCTTTTGAAATAGATATAAGAGAGATATCATGAGATACTCTACTTCCTGAATCAAAATATATTATTATCTTATTAAATAATGTAAGTACTTCAAGCATTACGTCTTGCATTACTTCTATTGTAACTTCTTGATTGTGCATATTTCTTATTAATGTGTCTACATACTTTTCGTAATTAGAAGCAGTCATAGCATCTTTAAGCATATATGACTCATCATACTCAATATTATACTTTCTAAGTATTGTATCAAGTTTACTATTAAAATAAGCAAACGTAACTTGTGCACTATATTGTACATCATTAAATGTAAACTCTACAATAATGTCATTATAGTCTTTATCATTCTTTTCTATAAGTATTCTTTTCATTTCGCTTTTTTGCATTTTACTCTCTCCTTTTTTATTTTTTATTAATCATTTTATTTAATACATTTTTCATTGTATCTTTCATATCCATTCTAAATAACGAATATAAATCTAACCTTTCTTTTTGTTGTACTTTTCTTTTGATTTTTCTCATAATACTTTTCCTCCTCGAAATTTTAATTTTATTACATAAGTATAATATATACTTTAATAATATGAAACTATATTTGTGATTAGTTGTCTTTTTTTCTTATTTCTGACTGTCTCTAATCCTACTCCTTTAACTATGATAGATGCTAGATTTTCAAATACATCCAAATCATCAGAATCTATAAACTCCGTAATAAAGTCAGGTACTTCTTCACTCTCAAGAGGTATAGCTATCTTTTTAATATCTACTACATCTATTTTCTTATATGTAATACTATTATATTCTCTATGCTCTTTTTTGAATGCACCTAATATAGCTTTAATATCATCGTAATTAGTAGCAGTATCAAGTTTAGCTAATATATCACGTCTAAAAGCATGCTCTTCTAATGTGTCTAGCTCTTCTTCAGTTATATTCTCTTTTAAAAATTTATTACGTACTGACTCTTTATTTGATACAATCATTCTATCTAGTGCTACCTTTTTAAGTATTTCGTATTCTCTAGGATAATTCTCAGCTAATATATCAAGTCTTTCTTCAAAGGTTATATTAGCAACTAGAAATGCTCCGGGTAGTGGTATCTCGTTATTAAATAAAGCATTATATAATCTACATGCTTTTATTCTATGCTCTCCCTCTGGTAGTACTCCATATTTAGATTTAACTTTAAGTACTGTAAATAACTCTATATTTTTAGTAGACTTATACATTCTTTTAATATCATTTCTATATTCTTCTATCTTATTAAGTATAGCAGGTATATCAGGCTTATCTACTTTAGCTATCATATTAATAGATATATCTTGAGCAAGCTTAGATAACTTTTTATTAAAGTTACTTTTCTTCATAGCAAGTCCTTTAATATCTATCTTTTCTTCTGGTAAAAATATACCCTCTTGTATTCCTATCATTCCTAAATAATTTTTAGCAACTATCGTAACTTGAAAGGTTCTGAAAAAGAATTCTTGCTTATATGATATTAATCCTCTATATTTTTCTCCTATATTAGCATAAAGAGTATATCTAGCTAAACCCCAATCTATCATTTTAGAAAAGATAGCTATTACTATACTTCCTACAGTATAATTAAGCATATTAGAATCAAATTCAGTTACTACAGAAGCAAACTCAGGATATGATGATATTTTTCTCATTATAAGTTCTAGAAAGGCTATTAATGAATCTGTATCAGTTAGTACTACTATTTCTCTTTGCATACCTTTAAATATTTCTTGTGTAGAAGTAAGATAGCTTCCGTTAGAAGTATAGTCTCCTTCATACCAATAAAAACCTGTAATTAAATCATATATCATATCTATTAATACATCTAATAAACCTTTTAATTTTTCAGGTACTGACATAGGATTTAAAAATAATATATCTTTATACTTTTTAAATCTTGATGAATCATTAGCATTATTAAGCTCATGTATTTTATAATATTCATCATTTTGTATTTGATATGATTTTAATATTAATTCTTTTACTATAGGTAACTTAGATATAGCATCAAAATTAGATGTATAAAATACTGCTTTTCTTTGTGTGTCAGTTAGTTTATTAATCATATCATTTAATACATTTATTGCATAATAACCATCATAATGGTCTTTTAATAAATGTCTTAGTATTTCTTCATTAGTTGGCACATGTGTTAAATAAACTAAATGCTTACTAATATCCTTATCCTTTGAATTAGTAATAAAGTGTGCTATAGCTCTTACTGAGTATGGTCTATAACTTCCAAAAGCCATCTCTAACGTAAGACCATTCATAGATACAGTACTTCTACCTCTTATAGTAGTAGATGATGCTACATCGAAGTTATAGTACTTCCCGAAAGCATTTAAACTTCCTCCATAATAAGTATTAATAGAAGTCTTATCACTATTTTGCATTAAGTTATAAAATGCCTCTCCAATAGCATCTTGATTTTCTATAGCTTTTTTCATCATAGCTTTTCCATTATTTCTGAATTGCTTTAGAATTGTAATATTAGTTACTATAGGAGAAGTCTTTATTTCATGCTTTAAAAATAGTACTCCATTTTCTACAAATATGTAATTATTAGTCATGTCTCTAGCTAGCTGTAATCCTAGTATATCTGTAGATGTACCATTAGCTGAGTTATATAGTTCTATATTTCGTTCATTATAATTTTCTGTAAACTTTTTATTAAGATATTCTCTATCTTCTATACCTGTAATATCTTTAGTATAATTAATCCAAGCTTCTTTAAATGTATACTTATCTTTGAATATTTCATTCATATTATCTCTCCATTCTTGTCTAGTATAGTCACTTTGGGTGTTTTTAAAAATTGGGCAAAAAATACCCACTTCCCAATTAAGGGAAGCGAGTAATTATTAAATATTTAATTTTCTTTTAAAGCATAATATTGCAGCTTCTGATTTTACTATCATATTATGTGCGTCTTTAATTCTCACATCATTATTAATAGTATCAATATCGAAATTTTCTCCTAAAGCAATAAAACCTTTTTCTTCTGCTTTTAATAACTTATCTACCATACTAGATAAATCACTTTCTGGTATAGAGCATATAGTCTTTTGATTAAACACAGGAAATCTTTGTTCTTCAGCATAAGCTCTAGTAGAGTTGTATTCATTAAATAACTTACGATTATAAGATTCTTCAGACGCTTGTTTTTTAAGCTCTTCTTCATCCTTGTTAGGATTAGTATCTGTATCGTCTTCGTCATCTTCAAATTCACCTTCTAATTTACCATCTGGTATATCAGGCTCTTCTTCAGAATCATCTTCGTTAGTATCAGGTTCCATAGTATCATCATCATCGTTACCTTCTTCTCCTGTAGTATCATCAACTATTACATCAGGGTCTGATAATTCACCACCATCATCTACTTGGTCATCTTCTACTACAGCATCAGGGTCTCCATTAAGAGTATCATCAGTAATGACTTTTTCAGCATCAGCTTTTTTATCTTCTTCAACTTCCTTAGCACGTCTTTCATATTGCTCTTTTCCTTCTCTTAAAAGTACTCTTATATCCTGCTTTAACTCATCATCTTGAGCTCCTTCAGCATATGCTATAGGCTTTGCTACACTTAATATCTCATCACAAGTTTTATTTAAGTATTCTTGCATTTTAATATTATTAGTACCAAATACTCCTTGAGCATGAATTTGAGCTGACTCTAACCTTGCTTGACAACCCTCTATTAAATTAGAAAGTCTTCCGCAAGTAATAGCTGGTGAACTAAATAATTTTGGATTAACCAATGTCTCTCCATCACCGAAAAATGATTCACCCACTACTGAAATACCTATAGTTTCATCTGACATCTTTTTAAGTAGATTACTTTGGTCAGCACCTTGTAAATATCTTCCTACAAGAACTCTACCAATTTTCTGATTCAATTCTTTTAGCATCGTGTATCTCCTTTCATATTTATATTACTAAAGATATAATAGTTGGAATCATATCTTTATTTTTATTATAATATTGGCTAAGAGAGAAAGTTATTTTCCCCTCTCTTTTTAAGATTCTTTCAATGTTCTCATCTTTTTCATCTAGCTTTCTTATAGCATCCATAAACTCTTCTACTGTCTTTGGATACATATGAGATTCTCTCAAGACAATCATAGTTTGAAGCATCGGAAGAGTGAGTCTTTTTTCATTTTCGTTGTTCATTATAAAGTTTCTCCTCTCAGTAATATTATATATCTATGCCGTGTGTTTTTTGCATAAATATAAGTGCCCTTTTTATAGGGCACATTTTTTATTTGCTATGAATTTTGTATTAACTTTTTAATATTAGCTAATATTATTTCTTTCTTTTCTTTTACATTCTTTCCTTGTGATTCTATAAGTTCAAGTTCAGGTGCTTTCATTTTATCTAAAACACGAAAAAAAGGTTTTAATAAATCAGGTGTAACTTCTTTTACTTTCTTTCCTTTATAGTAATTAACTATATTGGAATAGAAAGTTTTTTTCCATTTTGAATCAGGTATCTTATTAAGTCTTTTATACTTAGATGATAATTGATATGCTAAATATTCTTTACTTTGCATTACAATATCTTTTTCTAAAGTTGACTCATCTGTATAATATATATTTATTTCTACATACTCTAATTCAGAATATAATACTCCATGCTTTGTAGTATAGTTTTCTATTACGTGCTCATCTTGTAGTATTATTTGCTGAGACTGAAAGCAATCCCAAGTAACCTTTTCAAAGTTATCATTATCTTTTTTAACTGGTCCTCTCATACATTCACCATCTAATAATAACTTATAGTAATAAGGATACTTATTCTTAAGTAAATCTACCATCTTTTTAGTAAGTTTAATATGAGCATCAATATCTATTCTCATAGGTCCTAATACACATACTTCATTTTTAAATTCAGGGTCTGCATCTTCTAATACCTTATCTATAATCTTCATTAAAATTGCTTTATTAGGATTATAAACTAGACCACCATTAGTATGTCTAGGTCTAGAATCAGATATAGGAGTACCGGGGATTATTATCTTCCAGTACTTATCTAATATCTGTCCATCTTTAAGACTCATTGGTATAGGTAGTATTCCTTTTTCCACCTTAGGTTTAATATGAGAACTAACGAATCTATGCTCAAGTTTACTTTTATTAAATTTCATTAATCGTTACCGAATGCCTCTGCTACTAATCTAACTATATCTTCATCTTCACTTTTGCTATTCATATATGTAGAATTTCTTATAAGATGATTTACTAATCTTTTTCCAGATGGGTTTTTCAAAAAGTCTCTAGCATGTTTTCTAGTTGCTATTCCTATTATTTCCATCTTAGCTACTACGTCATCTAAATCTCTTTGATTAATAAGTCTATTTAAGTCAGTATCAGTCATATAGTCAGATGCTGACATCGCTGCAAGTTTAGTATTTAGTGGTATATATTCATAATCAGATAATCCTAATGTAGATACTACCGTCCCTAGTATTTTTATTGTAGATAATTGCATTATTATTCGTCTCCTTTCACATCTCTAATTTGTGTCATGATTTCACCTTTAGTAACTGATATCATGATTTGTCTATAAGCTTTTTCTTCACCATGTCTTCTTATACCTATAAATACAGTACCATCTTCTTCTAAGTTAATACCAAAAGCATTATCGTCTGATTCTTCTTCTATGGTAGAAGCAGTATTCAACATCTTTTCGACTACATCTTCTTCATATTCATCTATCTTTACATTTTCATCTATTTCTTTTCTTTCATCTAATGTATTATTTACATAGTCTTCCATGTTACTAGGTACTGAGTTATTTTCTTCTTCATCTAACTCATTAGCATTATCTCCGAATATTTCTTTTTCTTGCTCTTTTTCTAATCTATTCATTTCTTCTTCTTCTTCAGGAGTTAAGAATAATATTTTTTCATGTATTATTTCTTTTGCTAATTCTAATGACGAAGTGTATCCTTGTATATTATATCCTGCTTCATTAAATGGACATAATATAAAGATGATTTCTTCAGCACCTTCTCTTTGGAATAAGAATAAGTTTAATACACCTTCAATCAACTTTTCTTCGTTCATATGACTTTCATCATAACCTTCTTTAACTTCTAGCATTTTAATATGAGTTATAGAAGTAAATGCATAATTTATGAATGCTTTCATATTGATATTAGAATCAAACATTGATTTTTGAGTTACTTCCCAAGTGTATTCATTTTCTTTGTCATATAATTTTCTGAATATGTCTGCATATAATGCATCATTATTTTTTTCTTTTTCTTTATCTTCTGGTGTCATCATAGATAATTCATGGTAATATGTAGTTAAAGCATATTTTATTATTGATTTTAATATTTCTTTTTGGTAGCTACTTGATGCTACTGGTAACCAAGCTTTATTACTTTTTGTAATTAACTCAGCATTAAACTCTGTAAGAAATGGGAATTTATTATTTACCATTTCCTTTATATCTTCTGATATGTAAGTCATATCCCCTTTATACTCTGGGAAATTTTCTCTCCCCATAACGTTAAATAAAATCATTGTGATTCCTCCTAAATAAATTATTGTATTTGCTTTATAAAAATATAGTTGTGTAATTATTGTGTAAAATTAGAATAATCTGTCGTAGAAATAGGTTGTCCCATTGGTATAGTCTTACTTGGAATAAATGAAAAACTTCCTTTAACTTCAGTAGTTTTCATATTCCAGTTAGCTTTACCATCTTCAAATCCAGAACGTATTCCATTGATTGTATTATTAATTCCAAACCATACATTTTTTAAAGCTCTTTCTCCTTTATCTTTAAATTCAGCTTTCTTTAAATCTTCATTAAATTTTCTTATTTGCGATGCTGGTATAGTAGTTATATTACGTCCTATTACAGTTGCCATAAAGTTTGTAAATCCTGTAGAAGTCTCAACTGATTTATTAAACCATCCCGGTCTTTCTTTATATAAGTATGGATTTAAGTCAACTACAGTTATAGCTACATCTATTTCAGTAGGTAATCCACCTTCGGTAAGAGTAGTCATTGTCTTTGCTATATTCATTGATGTAATCATTCCATATGCTGTATTAATAGTACCCGGTGAAAATACTTTTAATATAGGAGGAGAAGTTTGAAATCCACCTATTCCTAAAGGTAATGCTAATAAAGATAACTTTATTAAAGGATACATAATATTTAAAAATACAGATACAGGATTTCCATCATGTGTAGCAAATCTAAAGTTTACAGAATAACTCTTCTCAAATGTAGAACTTTGCCATACTTGTGGCATAAGAGGGTTTCCTGTAAAGAATGCTAATGCAGAATCTCCTAAAGTAGAACCTTGTAATCCAGCACGTCCTAATAAAGTACGCATTACAGAAGTAGTATCTCCAAATGTAGATGCTAGTGCTTCTTTAAGTGGTGATTCTCCAGTTGCTGATGTTAGAGTTTGATTTGCTTCTATATTACCATTAACGAAAAATGGAATAACTCCAAAATCGTTTTTAGCATCTTCTGCTGATACTATTCCACCACCTACTATTATAGATGACGACCTATTCGATACCGAGTTTGCAAAAGCAAGTCCTATAGATTTCCATTGCTCAGCTTTCATTCCACCCATAGCATAATGACGTACTATATCTTTAGCATATAAGTTATTTCCTATACTTTCTTCCCAACCAGCTTTAGTCCCCCCTATTTTAGTTGCAAAAGGAAAACCAACATTTTCTAATCTCATTAAATATATACATATTCTACAAGCACGAGCTACATCATACCAATAAGTATCTAATTGCTGAACGTGATGTGACAAATCTCCAGCGAATAACTTAGCCGCTGTACCTGCTACAGCATTACCCGGGTCCGATATAAGTTTACCTATAGAGTCAGAACTTAAGTTCCATTTTAAAAATCCGGGTTTAAATACTATGAAATTCCCGTAAGATATATTGTGTCTCATATAATGATACCCTACAGAATTTGTATTACCAGCACCTGCCGCTGGTGGGTCAGTCGAATGTAGAAATACTGGTGGCATTCCACCTATACCGTACATAGCTTCTGGTCTCATTATATCCATTAAATTAACTTTTTCATTTACATTTTCTTTTTGTAATCCGATTAAGTCCATAGCCTTTGATGCTGCTCCTTGAGCTGCTCCTGTAACTGTACCAACAAATTTGTCCCAAGCTTTTTCTGGGTCAATACCTAATACTTCTTGTATGGCTTTAGATAATGTATTCTGGTCCATTCCACTTGAGGTTGAAGATGCAGCACCATTTTTATTTCCTGCTATATCGCTACTCTTAGCATTTTTATCACCACTACTTTTGGTAGTACCATCTTTCATTTTAACTTCCTCCCTCAGCGTATAATTGCCATAGGAAGTATAGTAATAGCTATCTTTAGCATCCATTTTAACCAGCTCCTTTCTTACTATTATTTAAAAAGAAAAGAAAGGATATAAATCCTTTCCTTCTTTTAACTACTTGTAGCTGTAGTTATTGTAGTTTTTTCAGCTTTCCATTTATCAAAAGTTCCTTGTAAATTAGCAAAGTCTGATAGATACTTATCATATTGGTCCATGGCTTCTTTTTGTGTTTTAGGATTATGCTTATCTTCAAATACGTTTACCACATTACCCATATCTTTACTATCTAAGACTTTTATAGTATCTGCTTGTGCTTTAACTTGCTTTTCTGCTAATTCGTTATTATTCATCTGAGCTTTCAATTGACTTTCAGCTAATTGATTATTCTTTCTCATTTCTTTTAATAACTCTTTGATTGAATTATTATCAATAGATGTGAAGTCACCGTCTGTTATTCCCATAAAGCCTCTTCTACGTTGTTGTAATTTAGACTCGGCTTCAGCTCTCTTTTTGTAGTAATCATCATAAGTTCCTGATGTATTTACAGCGGCTGCTTTTTTAACTGTCTTTATTGCTGAATTATTATGATAATTTTTTCTTGATTTACCTTGTCCTGTCTTACTTGTATTTGCCTTTACAGTAGCTTTTACAGTTCCTTTTTTACGAGGAGTAGTATCTCCACCCATAGATGTAGCACTAGAACCAAAGTATCTCCACATAGTTGCTACTTTAGGTAATGGTGACCCAGCTCTTCTATATACGAACCAATCTGGTTGTCTGAAATCTGACATCCATCCTGCTGGTGTGAACTGTGTTATATGTCCTGTATGTGATAAATCGCTTTGCTTAGCATATACTAATATATCACCATAATTAGGAGTTGAATTTACTGATATCATTCTAAATCCATTTTGCTCCATCCAACTTTTGTTATCCATATCTTTTTGTCCACTGTAATTACAGCTAGTTACTTTAGCTCCTTGATATGTATGAGCATGCCCATTTTTTCTTCCTTTTCCTAAACCTGCGGCAATAGCAGCAGATACTCCTGTAGCACATAAATGTCTACTTTGTGTAGTCTGTGCTGGTGCATAACCTAATCCACTTAGTTTAGTATTATAAGCATCACACATTTTCTTTATTACTCCAGTAGGAGCTTTATTTGGAGCATTTATCACTGGTAACCCAGACTTAACGTCTTTTACTCCTTCTGAACCAATCGAACCTTGTTGTGCATTTCCATTTACTACTCCACCTTCTCCAGTATCTCCAGTACCAGTTGTTACTACAGGCGGTCTATAAGCTCCTGTCATTTCTGCTTTCTTTCTATGATATTTCATTTGAGCTTCTGTGATGTCAACGAAGTTTCCGTCTTTATCATGGAATCCTACTATTGAACCATTTTTAGCTGTTAGTTTTTCTCCTATTCTTCCAGTAGAATCAGCCGCACCTGATGTTAAACCTGTAAGTATAGGGTCAATAGGAGTTTTTCCATCTGGTGCTAATACATCTTTCATAGCTTGCTTTACAGAAGCTGAAACTTCGGCTGTAGTAGCACCTTTTTTAGCCTTAACGTAAGTCTTTGTATCTGCTGGTTTTTTCTTTTTAAATCCTATCTTTTTAGCAGCGACATCTACACCAGCTCCAATAGATTCTCCAATTATTTGTCCTGCTGGTCCTAATGATGATTTTGCTCCTGCCGCTCCTGTATAATCTTTTTGTCTTTTTATTTCTTGTATATCTAGTGTCTTTAATACTACATCTATATCTTTAAATACATCCGGTGTATATATAGATGCAACGAATACTGACTCATTGAATATAGCATGAGAGCCAGTTATTTTAACGATTTCGCCTCTTCCATTTTCAGAAGTAGGGTCTATCAAATAAAAACCATCATTTAATTTTATAACTGCTGTAAAGTGACGAGAGTTATTTAATACAGCTGATGCACCATTTTCTGATAATAAAGACATCAATTCTTTACCATTCATATTACCTTGAATTTTACCACCGAATGCTGTAAAGAATTCATTTTTAGTATAGTTAGTACCAAATTCACGATAGTAATCTGCTACAGTTAAAAAGTCTTTAATTCTACTTGATAAATCTTTTGCTGGATAATACACTGAATGTAATATCATAGCAAGAGACGGTCCACATGCTTCACCTTCAGACCAATCAGAAGATACACTAGCTACTTTCTTAGCATTAAATTTAAGTGCATTATTAGATAGTTTAGATAGTATTGGTGCTCCACCCGGTTGTCCTTTTAATGTATTCCATGCTTGTACCCTTTTATTATATCTATCTGCACCATATTTATTATAAAATTTAGCAGCACTTAGCATTCTATTACCAGCATCATCTACACTTGTTGCCTTAGCTATTCCTGCATCAACTATTCTAGAGTTACCTCCACCCGGTCCACCCTGTACCATTTGGTCAATCCATAGTGCTTGTAATCCTAAATCTTTTGCAAGTGTTGGGTTTATCCCTGTAGTCTTAGCCATACTTCCTGCGATATCATTGGGTTTCGGTAGTTTACTTTTAAGATATTTATTTTGGAAAAAATCCATTTCTAATGCTAGAAATTTATTAGGGTCTTTAGCCGCTAATTCATTCCATTTGTTTCTCATTTGTGGATTATCGTAAAAATTTGGATTATCAGATAGAGGCATTCCAGTCTTAGCCATCCAACCACCTTTTATAAATTCTTTCATTGACCCTACCGCAGTATTTATACCCATTATACCATACGCGGAACCTTTATTATCTTTTACTGCTCCACCTATTGATTTAGGGTCTTTGTAGTTAGGTAAACTATGCTCACCATTTGATATAACCGACATGATTTTTTCCCAAGGTGTATTTCCTACGAAACTTCCAGTAGCACCAGAATTTTCTGCTGAAGTTGTTCCACCCATATTAATAGTTTCTTGTCCCGGGTCGTATTCATACATTGAACCTTCATAGTTTCTAGTTCCACTAGCTTTAGCTAAACTACTAGATTCTTGCTTACCGTTAATATTACTACTAGAACCAGATGAACTACTAGAATCGCTAGTACCAAAACCTATAGTTTTTAAAGCACCTTTAACTAAATTCTTACCAGTATTTACAACGCCTTTCCATGTATCTTCTATAAATCCTCCACGTCCACCTAAACCTGCTAAGTTAGTTTGCATATTAGTTATTATACTTCTTCCAAAGCATATATAAGCTAATCCTCTAGATAACCAAGGATGTCTTAAATCTGCTTTTTGCCAATCTCCTTGTTCTGGGTCTCCTAATAATATAGTTCCACCATCATTAACGAATACCACAAAGTGATTTGATTGACCCATACTAACTAATACTACAACTGCTGAACCTTTAGTATTCAATGTATTATCTACATCATTTCTTGATTTAGTAGAACGTCCTCCTAAATAAGATGTAAAGAATTCTGCACTTATAGATTTATTTCCTAATACATATTTCTTACTTGCATTAAGTAATGTAGAGTCATCTACTTTTTGTCCTAAGAATGTAGTTACCATTTTAGCTACTGCTAATGCACATCCTACATCTTGCATTACTCCACCAGCTACTGGTACATTTTTCATATAAGAGTTTTGAGAATAAAATCTTGCTCTTTTATTAGATGAACCACTTGTACTACCATATCCTCTACCACCGTAACCTTGACCACCAGTTGCACTTGCATCTGCTGTAGCACTACTTGCTTGTGATTTAGCTTCTTCAGCAGCTTTTTGTGCAGCTTCTATTTTATCTCCAACTGAAGTTAATTTACCATCAGCTCCATTTTCAACAAATCCTCCAAACTTACCACCAAATATCGAAGACGTTAAACCTAGTTCGCTCATCATCTTACCCATTTCAGCTTTAGCTGCATCAGTTCTATTATCGGTTGCTAGATTATCTGATTTTTGACCTTTACTTTTCTTTTTACCGTCTTTTTCATCTTTAACCTTACCGTCTACTGATTCATAATCCGAACCACCTGTAAGCTTATTTTCAGCGTCTCTTTCTTCATCTTGTTCATTAGCTATCCAACTATATACCTCTCTTATTAAAAACCCTTCAAATACGATTCTTAAAGGTATCATGACCCATCCTACTCCGGGTATGATTGCTTCGATTAAGGATAGTACACCTGCTGTAAGTCCTGCCGCTAATTTATGCTTCCAAGTTAGTTGCTCATTTTTTAATCCGAAAGTTTTAGGTGCATCTTTAAGTGCTGAGTATATATCATAAGCTGCTATTCCTATATTTACTAATGTACCTATTCCAACGAAATTAGATAATGTACCTTTAATAGTTCCTGATGCTGTCTTTTCTGCAACTGTCTCTCCTGCTTCAGCTAAACCTTTTTTAGCAAGTCCCGGTAGTTTTTCCATAAGTTTAGCTACATATTTACTAGCTCCAATTTTTTTACACCATTTTCCTACTACTGGTAACTTTTCTACTTTAGAAGCTATTTCTCCTGTAACTTTAGATAACTTAGCAATGAATTTTTCAAGTAGTGCTCCCATGCCTTTAGTAGCTGCTTCTCCAGCCGCACCTTTAGCCGCACCTTTAACTCCACCTTCCACAGCCTCTTGAGCTACTTCAGTACCACCTTTTGTAGCAATACCAGCTACATCATCGGCACTATCAGCTACAGCTTCTCCAGCTTTCTTAGTTCCTATACCGAAAAATGAAGCTACTTTATCTAGTGTATTTTTCATAGCGTTAAAGCCTTTGAAAACTTTACTAACTCCTTTTATTACACCTTCTATTACTTTAGTTATTATACCTCTAGGACCTAACTTAAATAATGCTAAAAGTCCAGTTCCTATTGATGGTAGCCAACCTTTAATTTTATCCCAAATACCTTTTTTCTTTTCTTTACCATCGCCATTATCTTTATTAGCTAATTTCTCTAAGTTTTCAGCATTTTGTTGTTCTATTTCTTCTTGTCTATCTTGGTCTTTCATTTCACGTCTAGCTTCATTAGAACGTTTGAAAAAGTTCTTAGCTTTATTGAATACTGATTGACCTAGCTCTGATGGAGTTTCTCTTTGTAAAAATTGCATCTTTTGATTATAAGCTTCAGCATCTACTGCTCCTATAACTCCTACAGCATCTAAATGTCCACCTACTACATTAACGTCAATAGCGTTTTCCTTTTTACCACCTCTTGAGCCACCTAATCCTTTTCTTTTCTTACTATTAGGAAATAAGTCTCTTAACTTTGAAAAAGGATTTTTACTACCGTCATCACTAGGAGATAATAAGTTTCCACCTTCTACTGATTTTTTCATATCTTCTTTTTTAACGTCAGCTAATCCTTTTGTCATAGTTACCACAAGGATTCTGTCAGATGATATTAATGCACCAGCCATTGATACTTCTATATCTTTATTAAGTAAAGGGTCAAAACACATTACACGGTCACCACGAGTTGCTGTATGATATAAAAGGAAATGGCCATGACTTATACCCATATGAGCTATTACTACAGTATTTTTATTTTTTAACATATCAAAAGCTTTAAGTTCTCCACCTTTATAATCAGTTACAGTAAACTTATTCATAGTTTTTAATATGTCAGTAAAATAAGTCATCTTAATACCGTACTTATCATCAGATAAATATTCTTTTGCTTTCTCATAAAAATCTTCTTTTTTAGATTCTAATCCGAAAAAGAACTTCATTAATCTTGACATAACTGAAGGTGCACAACTTCCTGCACTGTAACCAGTTATTTTACTAGGTGCTGCTCCTCCTGACACATCTTCTAATGAACCATCATTTTTAACATTTATTTTTCCATCTCTTCTAAATGCTTTAAGAGCACTATCAAAAGCTTTTTTAACTTGTGTATCCCCGTCTTGATAATACTTTTTGTGAGCTGCTATAAACTTTGCGGCAGATAAACTAGTTAAGTCTCTTACACTTTTTAATTTATTTTTAGCAAGAGTTACTTCTTCTTCTACTTTATCATCATTAGCTTCTTCTTTTAAATCCTCTTCCGGATTAGGATTAGGATTAACTGATTTTACATCAGAGTATTTAGATTTTAATAACTTTTCTTTACTAGCTAATTCTTTTTCAAGTTTAGCTCGCTTCTTACTTCCTTCTGGTAATAATGATATAGCTCTTCTAATATCTGAGATTTCTTTTTCTAGTCTATATTTTTCTTCACCACGTTCCTTTATTTCTTCTTGCTTTGAATTAAGGTCTTCTCTAGTTTTAGCTTCTTTAACTAAGTCTTTAGTTTTATATTTCTTTTTATCCCATCCTAAATACTTATTTCCAGCAGCTCTTACTGTATCACCTATAGGTGCTAACATCTTTTCAATTGCACCTTTAAATAATAGTTTATCAAGTCCTTTACCTATAAATGATATTGGCTTGAATAAACCTCCAATCAATTTTTTTACAAAGCCCATTTTAGATATAGCATATACAGCAGACCCTACTCCAAATCCTACGATAGGTCCAAGTATACCACCAAATCTTAAGTTATTTTTTAGAAACTGCGATGTCTTAATTCCTGTAACTGTAGCAAATCCTGTTGGTAGTAATGAGTTAGCTAAGTTTTGCATTAAAACTTCTCTTTTAGTTCTTCCACTACCATCATCTACTTGCTCATCACCTAAAGTAGTACCCATTACATTTATAGCTCCATTTAATGTACCATTCATATGCATAGCTCCAGCTGTAATAGCTCCTAATATTGGTGCCATGATTGGTCCTACTCCAGCCTTTTTAGCTATTAATGTAGATACACCAAATACTGTAGCTCCTTGAACTCCTTTTGATACTGCTTGTCCATTTTTAGAGCCAAGAAATGTATTAGCAAATTCAGATACTTTCTTAGGGTCAGTTACTTCATCTATTCCTAATTTAGCTCCACCGAATTTATTAGTTTTCCAGTTATTATCTACAAACTTATCATAGTTGAAATTATCCATAGCATCTTGCATATCTTTATCATGACCTAGCTTTTTAGATAACTGCTCACGTCTTTTAACTTTTTCTTCTAAAAGCTTTTCTAGTTGCTTATAAACCCAACCACCATCTTCACCTTTAGATTTAAGTATAGCCATTCTATCTTTAGTATCAGTAATAGATGCATCTATAGTTTTAATTGATAAAGGAACTACTTGCTGACCATAGCAGTATAATGCTAACTCTTTCATTTCATCTTCAGAGAACTCTATTCCTTGGTCGAATAAACTATTCATTTCAGTTAAAAAGACACCAGTATCGCTAAGAGTTTTTCCTCCACCAGTTGCAGCTTTTATCATATCAGTGTAACTATGTACAGCTCCACCTTTAGCAGTACTCCCACGTTTTTTAGGTCGTCTTCTACCAGATGAGTTTTTACTTCCTCCAGTATCTGAGTCTGGACTATCACCAGCATCACTACTATAGTGACCACCAAATATTCCTAATGCTCCTATAGAATTTTCAGCATGTGAATTTATAATGCTAGATGCTTTTTCTATCTCATCTTTGTAATCTTCTGTAGTTGATAATAAGTCTTGATAAATATCCTTTATTTCTCTATCTTCTATTTGAGCCATTTTATTCAAAAACTCAGCTACACCTATCATCATAGCTTGCCCTGTCTTACTAGACATTATTTTTTTCTTAGCTTCTTTTGGAAATATATTAACTACATGCTCAGGTCTAATACTACCAGATGCATGCATTTCTTTTAATGATAATCCATTTCTAGCTAATGCTTGTAAATACATACCAATATATTCAACAAATCTAGCACGAGTTGTTGGGTCTTTAACGAACATTTTTAATTCTTTTGGTAATGCATCTGCTAAGTATGTATCCATAGCAATTAAAGAGTTATCAATTTTACTATTTACATTACCACGAAACTTTTTCAATGCATCATTACTATTATCAGTAAGATTCTTTTTAGTTTCACTTAGCTTTTCAAATCGTTGTGTAGCATAGTTATAATGAAGCTCTTCTTGCTTTGTTGCGGCGGCTACTAACTTACCTAATTGAAAAGGTATTATCTTAGTTAATGCTACATGTGCAGTAGAATCAAAGCTAGCACCTTTATTAGCTTCATGCTTTTTCTTAAATGCTTCTAAAGGGTCAAAGTTAGCTTCAGTTTTTTTCTTACCTATACCGAAAGCTTCTCCTAGCATCTTTAATAAAGGATTATCAGAAAATTGAGATTTAGTTGCAAATGATTCAACTATTGAAGCTGGGTCACTTAATAAAGTGCTTAATATAGTTGCACCTTGACCACCTAATAAATGCTTAGCTCCCATTTTTCCAGCAGCTTTAAGACCAGTTTTAAACATACCATCTTTCTTAACTCCACCTAAAGCACCAGCTAATACGTCTTTAACTAATTCTAGAGATGATAAATCAAATCCTGAACCAGCTGTAGCATTATTAATCATTGACATTAATCCGCCTTTAAGACCTTTTTTCCAATCTCCACCAAATAGCATTCTAGCATAAGATTCTCTTTCTTGTCTATCATCTTTTTGCCCATCTTCTTTGATATTAAACCCTATCTTTAAAAGCTTAGAGATATTTTGCATTTCAGATAGCATGCTCTTTTTATATTCAATAGATTGTGTATAATATTGTGTCTGTACGGTTAATCTAAATTGATTTCCTTTAACTGCTTCTTGTAATAATGATTGAGTAGCTTGTATTTGCAGTTTATGCATTTTTGCTTGTGCTTCTAACATTTTCGATTGTGCTTTATTAGCATTATCCATCATCATTTTATTTTGTATCATTTGCATTTTACTATCGTTTAATTTTTGCTGATGTGTAGATTGTGATACACTAAATGTGGAATTATCGCTATTAAAATTTTCTTCTGATAAACTACCAGAAGGTTGACTGTCGGGAGAACCAACTGTCGCTTCGCCACCTACTACACGTTCGGTAATACTAGAATTCATTCTTCTCATTCCTATATTAACGCTTGTAGCATAATTCGATGGTGCATCTCCACGTCCACCTAATGATGCTGTCGTATTATTTACGCTTCTAAATACAGCATCAGTCGCACTTCTATTTTTTTGTGTCGAATTACTAGTAGTTGTAAATACACCTGATGCAATGGCAGTGTAATTTACATCTTCTAGATTCGTGTTTACCTGATTAACGACTTTTGACATTTCTTCTTACTCCTTTCCTTTTCCTATTAATATTATACCGTTGTCCAAGAGCATTTTTACAAAAAAAAAAACTATCCCGAAGGATAGTCTTTAAAATATTCTCATTAAATCATCACTGACTTCTTCTGCTCTTTCAGCGTACAAGTAACCAGTTCTTACATCAGCGGCATATTGCTCGAATACATCCATATCTTTTTTCATGAATGGGTCTGTACCTCCTGATGAAACTATATTACCATTAATATCTGAATTACTACAGTTTTCATTCTTACAACTATAGAATCCACCTTGTGATATTAATTTATTTTTTATTTTTTCTTTTCTAGCTAATCCACCACCGTTATAGTAGTCATCAGCTATATTTACATATCTTAACTTTTGACCACATCTAGGACACTTAGGTTCAAATCTAGGGAACATTTTTGGAAGTGCATATCCTAAATCTAATACAGTTAAGTAATGATGATTTCCTATTTGCTTAAATCCAAAATTGAATCTAGAGAATAGTACGTTTAAATCAGCTATTACAAATAACTCATCTAAATAATTTACTAAATCATACATCTGTAAATGTAATGCTTCATTACTTACTACAGCACTGATTACAGCAGACGCTTTAGAGGCATCACTAAAGTTGCCATTTTTTATCTCAGCTAATACGATTTCTGAATTTTCTATAGGTATTATTTCTTCTTGTATTAGTATAAACCCATAGTCATCGTACTTTTTAGTTACTGGTAATAGCTTTGATAATCTATCTGCTGATATTAAGTCAGGATTTTTTACATGTAAGTTCTTGGTATAGAAGTATGCAAATTCCTCACGTAAATTATCTTTTCCTCCAGTAGATAAATTATACGGTATCTTAACTACTACTGGCATAGTATTGTCTGTGAAAGACATTCTATTTAATAAATCTCTTGTATCAGCTAATAGTTTAATACATATTCTATTAGTACCTATTCCTTTTATTTCTATTTTTCTTTCTGCTGTCATTCTTTCGATAGCGTCAATAATCATATCACCTGATAGATTTCTTTGTATAACTATATCTATCACATGACTAATTTCTGCTAATATATCATAAGCATTTACGCTTGAATAACTTTGCTGAGTTCCTATTCCTCCTACTGATGTACTTAATTCATTAAATTTTCCAAAGTTCATAACTAATTCCTCCTAATATTTTTTTTTTTATTTTTTTTTTATTAATACCAATATGAATAAAAGAATACTTTATTTTCTCCATCTTCCATATCGTCTATTACTCTTAGTATATCAACTACACATACAATATACCAATTATTGTATTTACTAGTACCTACCGTCATATCGTCGTATTCACTTATATGTAGTAGTGACTCGTATTTTCTTATAAGCTCTTCACTAAATGCACTTTTATTTTCATTAATAGCTTTATGATATAGCTCCAACACCTTTTCAGCTTTGTCAGCTATTTTTATAAGTTCTTCCCATTCTATATATACAAATGATGGTGGTGTAGATACTTCTTCTAAACCTAATTCGATATTTCTATCTCTTATTTTTCTATCTTCCATTATTTGATTATGTAAAATATTATTCTTTCTGAAATAGCCTGCTTGCTCATAGTTGTAAGCTTTCCTTATTTCTTCTAGCTCTTCACTATGCTTTTCGTATACTTCTTCTTCATCCTTTAATTTAGCATCTCTCATATTTCTTATTTGTACATCTTCTATTAATAATTTATTAGTAGTATATATAGCATCACGAATTGCTTCCAAATTAAGAGAATCAATTACACTAATACCCCCTAACTCTTCACTATCTTTTTCAGATATAGGGAATATGAAACTCTCAGCAGGTCTATCCTCTTTTTTCATATCAGGATTTTTCATAGCATACTCTTTTTCGTATTCAGTTATTAACTCGAATATACGATGGAATTTTTTAAGTTCATTATGAAGTTGTACTCCGTATTCGTAAACCGGTCTGTATTCTCCTGTAGCATACTTTAAAGAAATATCAGTGTATTTTTCTTTAAGTTTATTATCTCTATCGAGTATATTTATCTTTTTAATAAACTCCTCTTTGTCTTCTTTCTTGATACTATATAACCATGCATCTAACCCCATATTTTCTCCACCTTTCTTTGAATCAGTTTTGTCAATTTGCTTTCCTCCTCGTTTTTAAATTAATACCGAAAAAAATATTTCTAATAATAAAAATATTTTTTATAATTAATAGCAACCTAGATATAATGGTATCATCTAGATTACTATTAATAGTATTCATTTTAATAATATATATCTATTATATATTATCCTATCTTTACGACTGTATTTATATCAGTCATTGATTCTAAGAACCAGTATACACCTTGAGGTGTATAATAAACTATGTCATTTGGATTTGTATCATTTATTATTTTCTTTAATTCTTTTATACAAAAAGACAATCTACTAAAATCAGTATCTACAATATAACTCATATCAATATTGTCAATTGTATCTTTCATTTTTTGTAAATCCAATATTTGTATTTCATCAGTCTTTCTTTTTATCATACAGCTATTTAAGAATTCGTACATTGCATTCATTGCTACACTACCAAGAGAGTTAGATACAATGAATACGTCGGCTATATCAGCCAATTCAGTAATTCTATCATATGCTATATCGTAGTCTGGACCGAGTGATAAAAAGTTCATGCTATTTTTTAAAAAGTATGCTTCAGCTTCTTCCAAACTTTTATCTACATCATAAGCATATTGTATAAGTCTTTCTACTTTGTCAGCATCTTCTTTATCAAAGATATATAGTGCTAATCCACTTAGAGAATATATTTTACCATTTGAATCTGCTTCTAGATTTCTCATTTTTATTTCCTCCTAATATTATTTTTTCTAATACTGAATAGATATTATCTTTTAGTGCTAATTCTCCCTCGATTAACTTATCATGAAATAAAGAAGTAAGCTCTTGTATTTCAGAGTGAGGTATTTCATCTTGACTACCATTGAACCTAGTAATAGTGTCATGTATTAGATAAGGTATACCCATGCTTGTATTCGCACCATTAAATGATATACCTACTCTATTTATTATATCATTTTGTCCTCTAGATACTATACACGTAGGAATATTATCTACAAGATTATCAAGAGCTATAAATAATACTATATCATTATCATCTATAAGATTAGTACTATTTATATCATTATTAAATGTGATAAAATTACTATTTAAAAATCTTACAGCTACTCTCTTATCTCTAGTAGCACTGTGACCATCTAATACCTTTTTAAACTTCTCATAGATTTCTTCCTTAAGCTCATTACTTATATCTTTTACAAAATCAAATTTACGTTTTTCTCTTTCTCTTATAAAAGATAATCCTAACAAGAAAGCATTGAATAAGTTTTCGTGATGAGCTTCTAATGCGAAATTTTCTTTTCCATTTAATAAGCAGTATACATTATTCATAGTATCTTTATTTGCTGTATCCCATATACTACTCATTACTAGTGGCTTACTAGCAATTACTGTGCCACTATTAAGAATGAATTTACCATCTTTCTTTTTAAGTATAGACATACCTGCTCTATTTCCAGCTACATCTTCTAGTAAGAATAATATATCACAATCATCATATCTACTGTCATTAGGATTATATGAATCTTTATGTATAAGTTCTCCTTCGCTAATATTTAGTATCCCTTCACTTTCTTTTTCATAATTAAATAGTACTTTTCTTCTTGATTCTTCATTACTTTCATTAGACATTCTGTCTAATATATATTCAATTAATTTCTTTTCTTTAGTTAATGCTTTATTATATTCTTTAATTGATTCTACAATTATTAAATATGCTTTAGCAAGAAGCATACTAGCTTCATCTACACCATTACTAAAGTCAGTGCTTTGTGCACCGTGTATGCAAAATGCTATCATATCCATTACATCTTCTGCATCAGCTAATGTTTTTGATAAATTGATTTCTTTATATGTAATATGATTATCATAATAACTAGTACCTCTTAATAAAAACAATGGAAGCCCTGATACAGTTTTAGCCTCTATTAACTCTACGATGAAATTTACTTCTTTATTATATAATCTTTGCATATAAGATGGAATAGGTGACATAAGATTATCATCTAACTCTTTTTTTATTCCAAAATCAAATGTTATATTCTTATGATTAGTAGCTGTATTTAGTAGCATTTGGATTACTTGCTTTATTCCTTTAATTCTAATATCATTATTTTCCATTTTTATTTCTCCTTTATTTTTTATTTTTTGTCAATATAAAAAAGCTACTTATCGTAGCCTTTTTATTAGTCTTTTAAATTAATATACATTACTTTTTCCTTACTTCTATCTACTAATGTATTAGAAGTTTGTATAACGTTTCTAATTGTAGCAGTATCACTTTGTAATGAACCATATCCACCTACTGCACTAGCTGTACTGTAACTAGTAGTTCCTTGTCCTGTAGAGAATAATCCAGCGGCTGGTTTATTATATTCAACGAAACCGTGAGTACCAGCAATTACATTAAATATTTTAGCTGGAGTTCTTTTTCTATGTACTGCTCTAAACTTATATTCTTCTTCTACTGCTTGTTGGTTTATATACACTGAACCATCATTATTGTAGTATAAATCTTTTTCTGGGCTATAGAATACTCCATCAAATGTAGGAGTTGGAGATGCACATTCATATACTTTTTCTCCACACAATGTAACTAATGGAGCTCTTCTTGCTGTCTCCATTAAATCAAATGCTTTATCATAACCTGCTCTATCATTTGCAGCTATTGCACTATAGTCAGGATTTTGTGATACTACTCCGTAAGCCGAACCTAATTCTAAAGCTCTTTTATCTTCTAATACTGATTTTAATGATTTACCAGTATTATATGTGCTAGCATTATTTCTTAATTCATGAACGTATGGTGATTGCGAACTAACTGATACAGGCTCAGATGTAAGCCATGCATTTTTATTTCTGTCATACGCTGCATATCCTCCACCTACAAAGTTTATTACTAAGTTTCCTCCTAATGGTGGAATGAAGTCAGTATTGAATCTTTCTTTTTCTACTGGTGTACCAGACTCTAAATGAATCTGCATTTCATTTATTGATGCTATTGTAACTGTGTGTAATCCTTCAGTACCTACAAATTTATTACCATAAGTTCCAGTATCTAAATTAATAGTATGTCCTGTATTATGTCTTACTGGATTAGCTGTAGTGTAGCTATGTCCACTTGCTTGTTGTGCATTTCCCATTACTCTAGACCTAACTGCTGTACTTTGCTTTTTAGGTATTTCAAAAGTCATGTATCTCTCATTACCTATTGCTGTAGTAATGTGATGTACTTCTACACTAGAACCATCTCCGAAGTATTCTATATGAGAATTTTCTACAGATGGTGCATCACTTATTTTAAATGAAGCTATTCCTCCTAAATTTTTACCTTTTTTAACTTCATCATAAAACTCACTCATAATTTCATCTGCTCTCGGTATTAAAGTATTATTATTAGCTGTACTGTAGTTGCTTGTATTGTAGTTGCTTACTGTATTAGATATACGACCGAAAGCATCAACATTAACTACTTCTACAGCTTGTGATGCATCATTTCTGTAGTCAGGTATAGTTGATACACCACGAGCTGACATAATCATTCCTTGCCCATTACTATCATCTAATAACCCATATCCACTATTAGTAGTAGTATTAGCAGTAGTGAATGTATTATTAATAAATGTATTATTAGATACTCCACCTGCTGGTCTTATATAATCAGATGCTACACTTGCTATTCTTGCAAATTTAGTATCTTTCATATAATCTTCATAATTGAAGTTATTTGGTAGTAACTTACTATTTTTAAATGTATTAGCTATTCTAGCTTCTATTTCAGCTGGAGTTTTTGCATCTGATATGTTATTCATTAAATTAATATATAATTCTGGTATTACCATATCCATATTCATACTAGATGCATTACTTGTAGTATCTTTTCGCTCTAATTCTTTTGCTAATATTTTATTTACGCTTAATGCTAAATCTAAGTTAGCAACTATCATTGCTGGTGATAAGTTTAATGCGTCTGCTCCCGGCATTAATAATTTATTGACTGCTGAGTATTCTCTTTCAGTAAGTAATTTTGTACTAAGTAATATATCTATTCCTCTATTACCGTATACATCTTTTCTATTCAATGCATCGTATAATATTGTCGTAGCCTCTGCTAAAGTCCCCGGTAATCTTTGTTGCATTGTATTTGATGTGATTTCATCATATAATGTAAATATTCTATTTACATCATTTATATAATCTTTAGATACATCTAATGTACCTTTTGTATTATCTGCTATTATATCTTCAGGCATAAACTTATATTTTGGTGATGACACTGATAAGTTTCCTATAGCTGCTTGTATTGGTGATACTATATCAATCATTTTAGTATTTTGCGAACTTCTTTCTTTTACCTTTAATAAGAAAGAATAAAAAGACATTCTATTAATTAAATTTACTCCTGATTCCATTACTTCTGTGTATCCGTTTTCTGCTTTTTGTCTTGGTAATGATGCCATTATATCAGCTGCACTACTTGATGAATACACCTCTTGACTTCTTAATTTTTGTTGCTGAGCTCTTAAGTCTGCTCCATTATTATACGCTGTCGACGTTTTTACTCCTAGTAATCTTGACATATTTTTTGCCTCCTAATATTTTTTTATTTTTTTTTTTTATTTGATATTTTAAATATCTTAAGTTTTTACCATTATCCTTCCTCCTCGAATTTATTTTGACGAAAAAATAATTTTTTGTATTTTACTTTATTTATCAAAGTTATATAGCATTCAGAAAATGGTTATCTGAAAATACTATATTAAAATTATTCTATCATTCTAATAATATATATTTATATTTCTTTTACTACTAAATCCGAAGATGAAGTTTTCTCATCTTTATTTTCTTCCGAAACTATAACTACTTCAGCATCATTCATTTCTCTTTCCTCTTCTTCTTCCATGTCCATTACATTATAAGCATCTGAAGAAGCTTCCCATTCCTTTATGCTTGATGCATAGTTATTTCCTAGTCTTGATGAATGCACCCATTGTTGTGTCTCATCTGACCATATGGTTTCTATCTTTACGCAGTAGTGTACTCTAGAATCTCCACCTTTACCACGTTTAGATAATTTCTTTCTTTGTGCTCTATTTTTTGGATTAGCTTTATATTTAGCTACATTGTCTCTATCTTTATCCACAACTAGTGAGAAATAGTAGTTCTTCTTCCCTTCTACTTCAGGGTCGTCTACTCCAAATTTATAGCAGAAATATATATGGTCTGGTACATTCGTTAATGAATGTGCTTTTCCTATACATATTGGCGTAACTCCTTTAACGATATCTTCATACTTAGCTTTATGAAGTCTTCCTTTAAGTGCATCTTCTCCAAGCTTATTTAATTGAAATCCAGTTATTACTGGAACCCTAAATTCTTTCGCTAAGTCTTTATGGTCATAAGCCTTTAGTGTGATAGGTTCGTCTCTTTCACGTTCTGATGGAGCATCTGATGCATTAAATGCAAACTTATCTAGATAATCTGTAAAGACACCTACTATCTTAAAGCCTTGCTTTTCATATCTTTGAATAGCAGTCTTTAATTGATGTATAGTGAACTTTCTTTTAGTAGAATCCTCAGTTAAATATATTACTGGGATTTCTGACCCATGTTTTCTTAACATGTCAACAAGTCTATCTTCAAGTCTATTACCACTTCCATTACCGTTAATGATGTATTCGTAATCCTCATCATAAAAGCTAATCTTACGTTGCAGTAGTTGCTTTTTTGACATTTCCAAGTTTACGTATAATAGGGCAGGGGTTGTACCTACAGGGAAATTAAAATCTTCTGGCTTCATAGCCATTGATATTTCTTCTGCGATATTTTGTAACCATAGTGACTTGCCGCCACCTGATATACTTCCTACCATATATAGTAACTGGGGCTCGAATCCACCTCCTGTAATATGGTCCATCCAAGTATTAGTTCTTAACTTATTCTTACCAGTTTTAACTATCTCCTCTTGAACTTTATCTAAACCATATGTAGTTGTACCACCTACATCATTTATATTTACAACAAAGTCATGAAAGTCTGCCGTATCATTTGTGAACTTTCTTGTAGCTTTAGTTAAATTTTCTATAGCATCTATAAATGAAGATGTATCGGTTTGGATTTTTGATAAGGACGACTTTGATAGCTTATCCCATTTAGTATTCATATAATCAATGAATCTATTAATTTCTCCATGGTTAGCTAGATTGGCAAAGTATGACACATAGTCATTTTGTATCTTTTCAGATACAAAAGTATTCTTTTCAAGGATAAGTTCTTTTACATCATCTGGTATAGAGCACAGTGCAAAGTAATTGAGTGCTCCTTGCGATGTTCTTATCTCTCTTGAGAATATATCTGATGAGAATGTCTTTACAGCTTCTACGAGCTTTCTGATTTCTACATCATGAATTTCCTCCGTATTAATATCTTTGTACGCATCATGTATATTCGAGCATAATTTTAAATTTTCTGTAGTCGTTAGAAGTAACGACATAGCAGTCATATTTATTGCTTTATTATTAAAAAACATTATTTTTTTTCCTTTCATATGACATTTATTTTATTAAAAATACTTTTAATTTTTCATACTCTATAGTTACAAAAAATATACAAAAATTTTTACGTGGATAAAGATTACCCCCATCTCCATTTATAGGAGACGGGGGTTAGATTTAATATTAAATCCGACGATATTACTATCATCGTGTGTATAATATATATTTATACATATATTACATTTTTAACTGTCATCATGTTCTTCATTGTATTCACTTACTCTCATTAGTACCATGTGTATAAAATAAAAAACCCATAGTAAAGTTATATAAGGTCTAGTACCTACATAATACCAAATGTATATTTGAAGTAATGACCTCATAGCCCATAATGATGAAGCTATATTGCTTTTTTTATATTCTGCTATTAATGCTAAAGCTAATAGTACTATACCAGCACCTTCTATTTCAGGATATACAGAATTTACTAATCTTAAATAATATACTGTAATAAATAGTGCTCCTACTATCATAAAACCAAAGTATACATTAAATAACCATCTAGAACCACATTGTGAATTTCTTTGTCTACAGTTATCATGTATTCGTGCTGTATCAAATAGTATTACCATATTAAAAGGAATTGCTACAAACATGTTAGCAAACTCTTCTCCTATTAAATTTAGCTCTTTACATACTATTGCAAAATATAATGAAGATATGACGAAAAAAACTGATGATGAAATAGTATATTGCTTTATTAAATGTGAGCTAGCAATGGCTAAAAAGCCTGTAATAAATACTATTACATCAACTATTATTGAATCTTTTGGATTATACAATAAGAATGCCACTATAAATATAAGAAAAGCATTAATGAACTTCATACCTTCTATTGTCTTATTCATTAAATCAACTTCGATTTAGCCTGAGATAATATAGAATCATTATACATCTTTATTAATAATTCCGCTTTACGTTCAGAAGCCGATTGCCAATCTTCTATTTTAAGGTTTATATTTCCTAATCCCGAGTTTATTGATTCAATATACTTAGCCTCATTTTGATATATAACTATCATTACATTTAATTTAGCTAATTCATAGAAAGTATGCTCACGACCTACTTCTACTCCACAAAGATTATTAGCACAGTTAGTCATTATACTCATTTCAACGGGAAGCATCTTACTACTTCCAGACCAGTTCATTCTACTATTCCATACAAATTTCAATCTATTAGGTTTTTCAAATGTGAAAGTATTTACATAGTTTATAAATATATCACTAGCACCATAACTTCTCATCTCAGTCATACCAGCAAATGCCATATTCGTGTCCATTCTATCCATTCTATCTGCTACTACACTTCCTAAAGCACTTCTATCTATTACTTGAGAATTCCATCTAGCTTTATGAATATCTTCAATCCTTAAATCGCAATCTTCTACTTTTTTAGTAATCCAATCAGGAAGTAAATAAACATTATTCCCAAGGCTATGAGTTAGCGTTACTATACCTACTTCTACTTTTGGTTTAAAGTATCTTGAGTATTCCACTACAGCATGGTCAAATATTATTTGAGCTATATCATGGTCTGTAAATGAAGTTTTATAGTATCTTGATAGACCTAAATCATCTTTTATCATTTTGACCAGTTTATTTATATTCATAATAATCTCCTATCTACTCAAAAGAACTAGCTCTTAAGCTAAATAAGTTATCTAAGTCCTTCTCTTCTATTTGGTCAACTATAGCAAAACGCCCTTTTCCTAATGGTATCATTGATTCTCCTTGAGCCATTAAACCTTTTTCTAAAAGTACTGATTCTCCAGATGCTTTCAATCCATAGTTATATTTTCCTGATTTCAAAGGTGATTCCATTATATTAAATGAGCTAGCATCTTTAACGAATGAATCAGGATTTCCCGGATATCTAACCCAGTCAATAGACATAAGCCATATATTAAATAATTCAGCATATGTACCAGATTCTGATACTCTATTTTCTCCTAATACTCTTATACTAAAAGATGGGTATTCTCCTGCTAAAATACACTTTCTAAGTAAATCTCCGTTTATAGGTACAGTTTGTATCTCCCCATATAAAGCATTGCCTTCAAAGTATAATTTTGTCCATTTAAAAGATGTATTATTCATATCTATTCTAGCCCATCTGCTTGTATTCTCTGGATTTTCAGGATGGTCATGTTCACCATATAAACTTCCAGTTTTTAATTGTTGCTGTATCATTTCTCTATTTACAGCTGCTTTCATTTCTTCTAATGGATATAATATTCCATTTCTAGTAGGACCCGGTAAATCTATTACCTTTACTTTAAAAGTAATCATTTCAGCATCTTTTATAACATCAAAAGGAACTGATGATTCCCCTAATCCTACTGTAGCCATTCCATATCTTACCATATCTATTTCTCCTTTCAGATTTATTTAACACTTTGTGTGATTTTGAAAAAGTCATTTAATCCTTTTTGTGCTGTATTACATATAGTCATAAGAGATGCATTATATGTATTAGCTACTTGATGAATACAATGAGAGTAATTAATAAAGAATTCTTTTAGATAGTTAAGCTCTTTATATAGACCTTGTCCATCTATTTTAGAAAAGTCAGTTTCTTTTGTATTCTTATCAGTTAAATCTTTAATCTCTTTATTTAACTCATTCTTATTATCCTTATAATTATCCATGTCTTTATTCAATTCATCGACTCTGTCTTGTCTACTACTACTATTATTACTAGGTTGTGTAGTACCAGCTCTAGCAGGAACTTTGGGACTATTATTAGAATCATCTTTACTTTTGAATAACTCACCAAAAGCATTCATTTCTTCTAATATTCTTTGATTTTTATAACTAAAGCTTTCCATAGCAGTATCTGCTTGCATTAGTCCATTACTATTAGTAGCACTGTCTTTAGCTTCAGTTTTAGATTGTGCTGTAGCTCCATTGATATTTACTTTATTTAATTTTTCAACATCATGCTGAGCTTTTTCTAACATTTTTATTTCTCTATTAAGTAAGTCATTAAACTTTACTGTACCAAAAGAAAATAATATCATCTGTAAATCTTGTAGATTGACTACTAAATGCTCAAATGCTTTATTATCAGCTGTCTGTATCTTTCCTACTGTAGGATTTTTCACATATTGTATCTTATTTTTATTATTAACTTGCTTTTCATTTTTAGCATCGTATCCTACAGAAAACTTTTCTTTTACCATTTGTCCAAATTCTTTATCGCTTTTAAAGTTAGTATAACTTTTAGCTTTCCATCTTTTAGCTGCATTAGGATTTACAAAAGGTCCTTTATTTACTGTAGCTATTGCATCAAGAGATTTTTTAAGTTCTTCATCACTACCAAAACTCAATTGTTGTCTAAATGACCCACCAGATGAATCTTCACCAGCATCTTCTCCTGATGGCATAATCATAGTCATTAATAATTGAAATAAAGGTGGTTCTTTACCATTTGATTGCGGTAATACATTTCCTTCTTGTCCTAAATCTTTTTGTAATCCACTTCTAGATATAGTAGATATAACTGGAGGTAATTTATCAAAATCTTGTATAGGTTCTCTTGTAGCTAATGCTTCTTTAATATTACTAGCTATTTTAGCTGCATGCTTTTCAGCATTGAATAATGATTTTATTAAGTTTTGCATCATTGAAATAAACTTAGTTATGCATCGCTTAATAAATTGTACTGTCTTTGTATTTTCAAGTTTATTAACTGATGCTTTAGTTCCTCCTACTGCTGTCTTAGTAGCAGAAGTAGCAACCTTAGCTCCTTTAATTGCAGCACCCGGAGCTTTAACTACTCCTTTAGCTGTAGCACCTAATGCTTTACCAGCACCCTTTATAGCTCCACCTATAAGTTCACCATATGGTTCTAATGATTCACCGTAAGAGTCAAAGCTAAATAAATAATCAGTAAGATTATTTTCTAGAGTTAATAAAGCCATAGATGAATCTATCTCGTACTTTTCAGCATTCAATAGGTTATTTAGCATATCAAATCTATTTGATTTAATTTTACTATTCATAGTCTCTCCTTTCATTTTAATTAATCATCGAATAAAGATATTAATGCGTCAGCAGTTTTCACAAAAATCATTGTATGATTTCGTATTAACGCATTTGCTTTATTAAATCTATCCATTAATTCAGTTACAACTTTTACATACAATGTGAATTCAATATTAGTATCTACATATTCTATTGCTTTAACTGAATAAATAAGTCTAGATGCTTGTCTTTTTAAAAATGCTGAAAATGATTCGCATTTTAAGACACTATTATTAAAGCTAGTTAAGTACTCAGATAAAGATGTACATTTTACACGAGATACACTATACTCATCATGAGATACTTTCGATAATATATCATTATATTTTTCATCTGACATATTTCCACTTAGTATTTCTGCAATAGCTTCCTCTAATTCAAAATTATTATATTCATGAATAACCATTGGTACTTCAGTTACTACCTTTAATTCAATATCTTTATCATCTTTAATAATACTGAAATCATGTATTAGAGTATCAGCTATTTTTACATAATTTTCATTTATTTCTTCAATATGTAATTTAATAAAATCTTTAACTAAATTAATAAAGTTTTCTTTTTCCATATTAATATCACTAGATTCTCCTCTAGCTATTCTAGGATTACTATTTATCATTTTGGTAGCAATAATTTTCGTAATCACTTCAGTTTTATTACTAGTCATTCGACATACCTCCTTTCATTACTATATTATATTATGATACGTTTACGGACAGTAAAATACCCCATACTCCCATTAAGGAAGTATGGAATGTTTAAAATTATTATTATTATTTCTAAGCTCCTAATTTGTTAGCATCTTCTACTAGCATATTACCAATTGATAAAAATACGCCTGTGACTTTATCTGAGAACATTTTTTGTCCATTTGTTAGTTTAACTTTTGCTGTAATACATGCTCTATCTTTTTGATATTGCTTAGCTCCTTCTTCTGACTTGTCTTTAGCATCTTTAAATTCTTTTTCTAACTTTCTTTTTTCTTCAGTAAGTTTTCTTATTTCTTTATTTAATGCTGCTGAGTTCATATTTTCATATTTTCTTACATCATCTAACCCCTCAATTAATATAGTTAAAAAAACAATACAAGCATCTTTCACGTCTTTTGTCTTTGTCTTTTTTGAAGATTTTTGCGTTTCTTTAATTGCTTCGTTTAATTGACTAATAACTTCTTTCAGCTCAGTTAAAACGTCATTAGCTATGTCTAATATAGAAGAAGCATCTTCGTTGGCTGATTTACCTAATGAGTCAATCTCGCTCATTACTCCCTTGTATCTCTTCAATGCATCAACAGACTCTGAGTTCGTTTCTTTAGATATATCTTCTATTGTATTCATTATTATTGTATAATCCTTTACAGATACTTCTGCGTCAGGATTTTTAAGTGTCAAACTATTTAATTTAGTTAATTTAGCTTTATATATAGGTAATTGCTTACCTATTTTTTTCTCATTAGATAACCAGTAAGCTACAGTTTCTGTAAAGAATCTTATTGCTTTGTCGTATAATTCTATTAGTATCTTCTTAACTTTAGCAACTCCTTCTTTTACTTTATCTTTAATATCATCTATTGAAGCTTCTCCTTTAGCGTTTAATTCTAATAAAGTATTTTGAAGTGATAAAGAGTCAATAGTCGCTCTTGATGGGTCTAATAAGATGTGCTCATAAGCTTCTGCATATGCTACAACATCAAATTCACGTGTATTACTAAAACCAGTGAATCTAGAATGATTGCTTTCACCAAAGCCTACTAATTCTAAAAAACCATTCAAATTTTCCATTATATTCCTCCTTTAATTAATTAATAAAAAAATAAATATGCCCATTTTCAGGGCATATATTATTCTTATTTTTTTTTTTTACTATGCTCCTATTTTAGCAGAATCAGATATCATCATATTAGCTTGTGCTAAGTATACACCTATTCTTTTATCTTTAATTGCTTTGAAAGCATTTGTTATTTTAACTTTTCCAGTTATAGCAGCTCTTGCTCTTTGGTGAGCTTTAGCTCCTTCTTCTGACTTGTCTTTAGCATCTTTAAATTCTTTTTCTAACTTTCTTTTTTCTTCAATAAGTTTTCTTATTTCTTTATTTAATACCGAAGCATTTTCATTTTCAGATTTTCTAGAGCTTTCTAATTTTGTCTCTAAGTCTGACATAAGTTTTGATAATACAGTCTTCGCAGTACTTTTATTCATTTCTGCACCTGTAGAAGATTTAAGTTCTTTATTCTTTTCTACTTCTTCTTGGAATTTTTCTTTCATACCTCTTATTATCTCAGTAGTTTTATCTAAAATAGAAGTATAATCATTATCGCTTTTTCCAGCAAACTCGTCTAATTCGCTAGTATATGCATCTAATTTTTCTTCTTTATTAGACATCTTCTGAGCATAATTTAATTCATCTTTATCTTTAGATGTAGTAAGAGCAGTAGTAGTTTCATCAGCTTCTCCGTATGCTCTTCCTCTATTTCTTCTGAATGATTCTCCTGCGGCAGAAGTTATGCTATAGTCTTTTAATTTTATTTTAGCAGTATCTGTATTTTTGATAGTCAATCCATCTAATTTTTTATGCTTAGCTTTTAATACTGCTAATTGCTTACCTACTTTTCTTTCATTAGATAACCAGTAAGCTACAGTTTCTGTAAAGAATCTTATTGCTTTGTCGTATAATTCTATTAATACTTTCTTAACTTTAGCAACTCCTTCTTTTACTTTATCTTTAATTTCGTCTACACCTTCTCCTCTAGCTCTTATACCTTCGATTTCTCTAGTTAATTGTGCTGATTGTAAGTTATTTCTTAATTCATCTTTAACTATGAAACTGTAAGATTCGCAGTATGCAGATGCACTGAACGTTTTAATAGTTGCGTTTCTTCTTCCTCTCTTTGGAGAAAAACCTTCTCCAACTCCTAATCCAGTAGCTTTTAAAATTTCATTTATCGAATAATTTGTACTCATTATATTCCTCCTATTATTTTTAATATTTTTTTTTTATAACTTAGTTATTCTTTTTACTTACTATATTATACTAGTAGGTAATTCTGAGAATGTAACTCTTCCTACTACTTTATTCATTCTTAATACATCGAATCTGTGAGCATATAATAATGATGCACTGTAAGGGTCTTCTGATGAACCAGTACCTTCTCTTAAGTATTCTTTACCAGATACGAATAAGAATGTATCTTTAGTTTCTTCAAAGTTAGGTATGATTGTATAATCCATAGTATCTACTATAGCTTTCTTACCAGCAGGTATTTTTCCTATTGGTCCGTTTATAGTTTCCTTTACAGGTACTAATCTATTAGTAGTTATATAGTTAGCTTCATATAATCCACCTACTGTACATCTTATGATATCATAAGGAGTAGTTAATCCAGCTATACCGTCTTCTACTGAACCTACGATATTGAATTTAGTAACGTTTGCTCCGTATGGGTCTTTTAACCATTGTGCACCTACTGAAGGAGAATACATTGTAAATCTTCTTTCTGTAGGGTTCATTTTTCTTTCTAATTCATTACATACTTTAAATAATTTATTAGCAAGTAATAAGTTATTTCCAGTAATTGAATCAGTATATCCAGCATCAGCTGCTGACATATCTAATTTTTCTTTAACTAATAATTTTCTAGATGGGTCATCGAAATAGTTTAATGTATCTCTATAACCATTAGATGGTCTACCTAATTCTTCTATAGTTTCGTCAACTACTTTTAATGCATAAGCATCTTTTCTAGCGTTAGTTATAGTAATAACTTGTGTATTAAATAATTCTAATGAATCTTTTCCTGTATAGAAAGTATTGTCATCTAATAATTGCTCATTTAAACTCATGTTAGCTTGAGCAGTTTGATTGATATTTTCTTGGAATTTACCATTTATGTAAGCTACGTTAAATGGATTTTGAGTTCCTACTGGTGGTAAGAAGAATGACATATATATCTTCTTAACGTTAGCATTAGTAGAAGTTAAGTTTACTGTACCATCTACATATACTCTTCCGAATACTTGTATAGGAGTGCTTCCTGCTGGTGCTCCATCTTCTGGACTTAAAGTTAATTGAACTACACCTACTGAGTTAGATATTTCTCCTGATTGAGCATGATTTTCAGAAGATACGAAGTTACATGGAATATTTTTAACTCCACCTGCCGCACCAAAATCATAATCAACTGAAGTAATTTTAAATCCTCTATTGATATAGTTTCTTGGCCCTGCTATTTGTTGACCTGTACCTACTGATGCATTGTATTCATCTATTACGTTTACATTTATTTCTTTATTAGTAAATGGAATTGAATATACTACTGCGGCAGTTGAACCAGAAGTCAATTCTAAAATTTTCTTATTATCATTTATTACATTAGCCAAGTTATGTGATTTACCATTGTGGTCTAATAAAATTGGATAACTTATTGGTCTTTGGAATATAGGTCTAGCATCTACTACAGTTTTGAATATTTTGTTGTAGCTTGATTGTACTACACCTTGTACTAAAGCAACTAAATAAAATTGCTGATGAGTTGTAATGTTATTTAAAACTCCTGTAGAAGATTGAGTAGCTAATAAAGAGTTTTCTGCTCTTGCTACATATTCTTTCTTTATTCCTTCAGCAACCTCTAATCTAAATTTATTAGATATAGCCACATCAGTAGCTAAACCTGCTGATTCTCCAACGGCTAATCTTTCATTTTTGAATGCAGTATTTCCTAAAAAGTTTATTGCACTCTTAACTGCTTCTTTAGTTGGAGAATGCCAAGCCACCTTACCGAATGATGTACCTTCTGATATTCCCAATCCATTTTGAGAACGCATATAAGCATTCATACTTTCGCCGATAGATAATAATCTTTCAGTGTCTTTTACGTCACTAATCGTAGCTACCGAACCTACGTTATTTAAGTTTACCATATTTCCTCCTTGTAATTATATTATATATTTTCATCTACTGCGATAGATGTAAATCATATGACAGATAAAAAAAGAATATTTAGCACTTCATATGTCATAAATATCGCTTTCGATTGTTATAAATTGATTTTTTATTGATTTGATTCTTCTCCATTTGAGCCTATTTTTCTAGTTAATGCGTTAATACCTTTATTAAGAGTATTGAATAATGCTTTGAATTGTATAAAAGACTCTATTCTAGTAGATAAAGGTTCACTATCAAATTCATCCTTTATATATGATTTTAATGTATCAAAAGATATCTTATATCTATCTACTAATTTTTTTAAAGCTTCACCTTCTTCTGATGATTCTATATTAGATGATGATATTCTTTCTAGCTCTTGCTGTCTTTCATCATAAAACACAGTTATCTGAGCTCTCAAATCTTTTGCTAAATACTTTTCAGAATCTTCTACATTATCCATAGGGTCTTTAATAACTTCTTCACCCTCAGCTCCTTCTTCATCTTCAGTATCATCAAATCCTGTATCATCAAAACCAGTGTCATCAGAAACTTCCATTTCTTCTCCACCTTCTTCTACTACAGGTCCATCAGGTCCTAGTTCACCAGTTGGTATATCAGGTTCTTCTTCACCTGCTTCTGAATATGCTCTTAATTTAGATATATCAGCTGATTCAGCATTTGCTGTAGTAGCTTTTGTAGTATTATATAAATCAAGTATACTTATAGTATTATTCATGCTCAGATTCCTTTCTAGCTTTTTCTTCTCTAGCAGCTTGTATAGCTTTGAATTTCTTTTCGTAGTTAAATAATATATTATCTATTCTTTTCACTACTCTTTTATTTCCTTCAACTTCATACTTTACTTTTAATTTTTCTAAATCTTTTACTTCATCTTGTAATTGAGCTTCTAACTTTTTAATACCTTTTTCTTCAGCATTTTTAGATTTAAAATTAAAATCATATAATAATTGTAATACTGTAAAAGAAATTCCTATAATAGGACCTAATAATATAGATAACCCTACTGATGGTATAGCATACTTAATTACTGTAAATACATTTTTAAAGAAATTAGAAATATAAGATAAGTATGTAATAGACTCATCTGTATTTTTAATCTTAGTTACTATTGCTTTACCCATGCTCATAGTGTCTTTAAATGCTCTTACAGCCATTTCATCAACTCTAGCTAGTCTATATAAGTCTTTAGCTTTAATCTCTTCTTCCATGCCATCTTCTGCAAATGTAGCTAGTTTATTTGAACATAGTGATGGGACTAGCATTATACCACCCGGAGTAAATACATCATTAAATGATTCAGAACCCGGAGTAAATAAAGGTATCTCATTTATACCAGCTTCGGTAACTTCATAGTCGCATTGTATTTCTCCATCTACCTTATTATTTTCAAATATGATATTACCCATAACTATAGAACCATCTAATTCATGTACCATTATAGAAAATGCTGGTAATATATTTCCTAATGGATTTACTACAACTGCATTTAATGTCTCATTTGCTAAGTACTCATCATAAGACACTCTTTTAAATTTATTATCTATAATATCAGTAACTAATATCTCAGATACTATAGTAGGTAAATCTACTTTAACGTCTCCTGTAACTGGCATCTCATCACAAAAAATACTATCATCATTAATAAATCTAGTATCTAATTCTGGAAATTGTATTTCTGTAGCCTTTTTAAGATTTTCACTAGGATAATATACTACATATCTACCCGGCTTAACTACATCAGATACTCTAGTTAATATTATATCATTAACTGTAATTACTTCATTAATTATATTAGCTACATCACGTATAAGTTCATTTGAATTTTCTAAACTAACTAATCTAGCATCTTTTGACATTTGTAATTCTGATAGTTTAAATGAATAAGGTACTACTAATCCTTTAAGACAACCTTCTTGAGTTTCCACTATTAATAAAGGAACTATATAATCAACTAATTTATCGCTTTCTTTTCCTGTAAAATAAAAATCATTAGCTAAAGATATATGTAAATGATACACATAATAATACTCAAAGTCATACCCTTCAGTAACTCCATTATGAAATTCTACAAATTTAATATCGTTTAAATAATAAATCACATCCGTACCATTTTTATCAATAGTATACCAACCAAGTACGGTTTTTTTAGATGTAAGAGTATCTTGTAATTTTTTAAGCCTTTTATTAATCGCTACATTCTTATCACCGTCCATAGATGGGTTTTCGTATTCTTCCAATATCTTATTAGGATTAATCATTGAAACCATATTTCCTCCTAATAAAACTCCTTCTCCTGAAAATATACCTTTATTCTCTTTAATAAAGTTACAAAATCTCTTAGTAACTACTCTTTCTCTTAAATGCACATCTGTGTTATTTAAAATATTACTTTCCTGTAAGTTCATAAGTACTTCCCTTCCTTTCTTTTTTATATATTTTTTATTAACTATACCATATAGCTAAAATAGTGAACTCGTGTTCAAAAACAAAGTATTGACCATATTCTGGCTTATGTAGCAGCATAATAAAAAAAAAAATCAAAGGAGGAATACAAAGTGATAAAAATTATTAAAATGAAAGAGAAGCCTACACTTAACTTCTCAAAATTCGAGCAAGGGTCTTTTAATGGAAAAATAAGACCATTATATCTTCAGCATGATGCTTACAATGTAAATTTTATTAGAAGAGACGATAGGGTTATACCAAGAGCTGATAAGCAAACTATTGTATCTAATAAACCATACGTAGTTAAAATATCTGGTGAGATATTAAAATTAACTGATGCACAATTACTTAGTACTTTAATTAAAGCATACCCCGCTTCATTTATTAAAAAGTCATTATCTTTTAGTAGAAGCGATGATACACGTGATAAAGTGTATGATGCTTATGCAATGCTATCTAGTTTTTCTAGTTTAGTAGATGATAATAAAGATGATGAATATGAAGAATGGTGTATCTTAATACATAAGGATGCAAAAGAAGTTTTAAGTAAAGCTTTTTCTAATACTTGGGAAAATATAGTATCTGATTATTTATGTAGTAAGATAATTGAGATGCATAAGCATTATGAGTATAAACCTAAGGCAGAAAGAATGTCACAAAAAGCGTATTGGGAAATGTATAAAGTTTTAAATACAAATGATGATTCTGGAGTTCAAGTAGCTTTAGTAAGTCCTAAGTTTTCAGGTATAGCTTGTCTATTATTAGCTGATTATTGCTATGAGACTATATTTAATGGAGAGTCTGAAATAGACTCTGAATTCATTAGAGGTCGTGAAACTATGACTGATAGAAGTAAGGCTATAATAAATGTATTAAGTGGATTAGGAAAATACTCAGTTAATTATAGTACTTATCATGCAGTTAATAGCGTATTAACATTAGCTAAACCTAGATTAGGATTTTTAGGGTTATCAGCATGTAATTTACTAGAAGAAAGATATATGAAAAATAACTACTTATCTTCAGTAAGTCCTGATTACATAGAAACTGCACTTAACATGAGAAGAAGCGTTACTAAAAGAATAAGAGATTTATATTTAAACTATGCTTATCTTAATGATGAGAATAACTTAGTTATGGATACTTATGGAGAAAATTTTGGTATAGCAACTCCTGCTTCAATAAGTGTATTATCTGAAAAGATAGTTCCTGAGAATGCTATTGAGTATGATTCTATAACTCAAAATACAGTAGACCAAGGAAGATTTAAGTTTGATGGTATACATGTAGACTTTAATAATAAAGCTATAATATTATTTAGAGATTTATCATATAAATTATCTGACTTACAAGCAAGATATGAAACTATTAAAGAAAATGATTTACCTAGAGATACTATCAAATATGATATTAAAGGTCTTATTAATGAGATAGAAGCATCAAGATTATCTTGTGGTCATAAAAAAGATGATTATGATTTTGATATACTTATGAATAAGTGCATAGATTTATTAGCTTTAATAGAAAATGACGAAGATGAAGCTGCATCTAATATAGGAGAAGCTTTTGGTGTATACAGTGAAGCTATGATTAAAGTTCCTATGATAGTTAAAAAAGGAATAGCAGAAGTACAATGGACTGGAGAGAGTATAAAAAATTCTAATGGATATAACTTCTTTTTAGGAAAAATGCATCATGTATTTGATATAATAGGATTAGGATTCTTATGGGATGCTCAACATGAAATAAGAGATGTGGCTAGAGGTACATTTGGAAAAAATAGAAGAGGTTGGGAAGGTAATAGTAGAGATACTAAAGCTCGACGTGATAAAGAAAAGGCTGACTTCATGTCTAAAAAAGGATTAGGTCCTTCACCATCTAGTGTATCTGAATCTTGGACTAGAAGAGTAGAAGCAATGACTACATTTGAAATTGTAGTAGGGGCTAATCAAAAGGATTATTTTGTAGGTAGAGGTGAGAAAGTAGATATAGTACCAGCAGGTATTAAAGTATGGGTTATAGGTCAAATGATGAATAAAATGAAACCTATGTATAAAACTCTTTCTAGTGATAACTCTAAAGATGCTAGTGAAGCTAGAGATAAGCTAACTAATGTAAAAGCACGAATAGATAAAGCATTACCTACTATTAAAAATGAAAAATTAAGAGTTAAATTAGAGGAATTCAAAAATGAGCTAGAAACGGCTTTAAAAGACAAACCAAAAGACGATGGTGGTTTTAATGCTAAAACACAAAAAGATGGCAGTAAGACAGGAAATATCGTGTCTAAGACTATATCGGGAAATACTTCTACAGATGATAATAAAGAGCAAGTGCTAGCTAAAAAGTCAGAAGCATTTTTCGTATTACATGGTTTAGAAAAAATAATAGATGAAAAGTTTACTACAACTGATGGAAGAGTTTCTTTTCTAAATGCTTTCAAAGAGAATTATTCTGATGTATTATCTGAAAAGCAAATGGGTAAGATAGATAGAGTAATAAGTGAAGTAATAAACGGAAAAAAGTAGATACCTCATATGGATATTTAAGTATACCAGCATATGGGGAAAAATTTGAAGTTAATAAAGGGGTATACGAATTATATGGACCAGAAGAAAGAGCTTTTAATGAAGCTAAAGATGTAGTTAGTATGTGCTATAGATTATTATGGAATTTAAAGAATGCAGGAAAAATAAAAGAGTTTGATGAAGTTACTAAGATGACTTTCTGTAGTTTGAATTCTAAATTATATGGTTTAATAAATACTACTAATGGTCCACATGTATTCGACTTATCTACGGTCTATACAGCAATACCTACTACACTTAATACTAAAGAATTTGATGTATCACCAGAGGGTCATGAAATAGAAGTAGTAGTCAATCAAGGAATGGATGAAGTTAGAAAGTTTTTATCTAATCCTAATAAAGCAGTCAGAGATGATGCTAATAATAAAAATAAACCTGTAGGAGATAAAGATAAAGATGAGGTTACAGCTGAGGTAATAGAAGAAAAAGTAATCAATAATGAAGATATAGAACCAGAAGAAAAGCATGAGCTTATAGATAAGTTTTCTGATAATATATTAGATAAGATGAAAGACCAAGGTTTAGATATGGATGAGATATTAGAAAAATAAATTATTTGCCTGTCCCTTATGGGGCAGGTATTTTTCACCCTTTATTTTATTTAAGCTATATATTATATAAGTGTAATTAATTCAAAGTTAATTATGTGGTATATTAGATTATCCCCTTAGTCTATTATACCACTATAGTAAAACGGTATCTGACTACACTTTAAGGTGTAAATTTAAAGCAGATACTAAGAGGAGAGAAAAATGAGCAGAATTTATCTAGTAATCAAGGATAATTATAAAATAGAAAGGGGTGCTATCTTAATCGAGAAAGCATTCCTTTCTTCGTCTGCGGCAAATAAATACGCCGTGGAGAACGAATATCTATTCGTTCAACCGATAGATACTATCGGTGATTCCATGATAAGTGGAAGTGTGTATATCGTTGCCGAGGACTTGTTCTTCGGTAGCGATAGAGATGATATTAGAAGTGTCATCTCAGCACACACTGACAGAGATTCTGCTGTCAGTGCTATCGTAGCTATATACGATAGGAATGATGGTACGGTTCTTCGTACTGTCAGAGTAGAAGTAAAATAAAAAAAAAAAAAGAGTATCTGGATGCACTATAGGTGTAAATTTAAAGCAGGTACAAGAGGAGAATAAAAATGGATAGATTAGAATCATTAATGACAATAACTCACTACGAGGTAGTAGTGGGGGAATATGGAACTTACCACACTTACGCTGAGTGTGGTACTGCTGAGGAAGCAGAAAGAATAGCGGCGTCGTTAGAAGGTTACGATGACGTCACTATCGTAACAATATCAAAAAGAAAAGAGCTAGGGATACTTAATACAAGTATCCTAACTTCGACTGGAACATTCCAGTTGGAGGACATTTCTTTAGAGGAATCTAAAGAAATACTAGAGTACCTCGGAAAAGGAGGTGCTTTCACATCTGCTGTAGGACATCAAGCGACAGCAGAGATACTATCTACTTTACTGGAAGTAGAAGTACCTGTAAACCGAATCCAGTACGAACAAGGACTTGAAGATGTAGCACTAGTCTTTAAGCTCCTTGGTAGAGCTCCTGAGGGAGTAATCCTTACTAGAGAAGAGGTTGAAGCAATAGGTTACAAGTTCCAACTTCTTACTCGTATTAAGTAAGGAGAAAAAGAATACCGCCCCAATTACGGGACGGTTTTTTTTTTGTCTATTTTCTCATATACTCTTCTAGTGCTGATGGTAATGCTGATTGCTTATCAAATGGTTTCTTTTTAGAATAATACAATCCTTTCGACCAATCTTCAAATGTCATTACGTTAAATGTATTTTTATGAAGTACTGATTCATTTACTGAAGTTATTATACCAAAGTCATTATTACTACTAAATCTAGCTGGTTTTTTCTTACTAGAATCTAATGATAATTCTGATATTAATATTTCATATAATACTTTTGGTACTCCTAATTGTCCATTTATTTTTTGTGCTTCCATTACTATATCATAATACATATGATAAGGTATTAGAGAAGATACGTTACCATGAGTTATATTATCAACTATATCTGCTACATACTTTACAGTCGTAACTACAGTTTCATTTTCTATTATCTTACTTCCTTGTGCAAATGAGATTATGTAATGCTCATCTTCATCTTCAAACCATTGGTCTTGTGAATATATAGCTAGCTCAACTCTAGTAGGTAAATTTATTGTATACATTTTAGTACTCGTTTTAGGGTTGTGTACTAATACTACAGAACCAAATAGCATACAATCAAAATTACCAGATGGTAATTCTACTATATTTCTTTTACTTATTATAAATTCCATATCTACTAAAGCATATATAGAACCATCTTTATTTTCTGTAAATTTACTATGCATATTATATCCTTTCTTTAATAGTTAAATCCTATTAAGTTCTTTTTAGATTTAGTTGCTATCTTATTAAATATGACTGGTTTAGTCTTATTAAGAGATACATATCTATGTAATACGTCATTACCTACTATGTATACTATAGTAAGTTTAGGTAATTTCTTAGTTATAATAAATCCTCTATAAGTACAATTATTTACAGTTAATTGTAGTACGGTTGGTTTTTTCTTTTTAATATTAACCAAATAATCTACAGCAACTAAATTACATCTTACATCACTGTACGATTCAAATTCTCCATCCTCTACTTTATCTTTCATTACTGTATTAAAAGTAGTTGAATGCCATGATGTACTTCCTTTATATAGATTTAATATGTCATTTTCTGAATAAAATATCAAAGCTGATGATGATACTATTAGTATATATAAAACTAGTATTCCTGCAATAAATCTCATCTCATCAACTCCTTTCTTTCTATCTTAAGTTATGTCATTAATATTATCTACTAAATCTGTAGCTACTCTCATACACTTATATAGTACATCTACATACATAAGTGAATTTCTGGATTCTGGTGTTTTTGGTAGTTCAGCTAAACTAAATGTACCTTTTTCACGTAATAATAAATTCATCTCCTGCTTCGATAATTGGTTATCACTTCTAGGTGATAATAATTCAGATAGCACATTGTCCATACCTAATGAAGCCATTATAGCTACTTCAGAATCCGTAAGTTTTGAAGTTCTAGACTCTCTTGTAGCTTGGTTTACTTTATCTCTAGTTGAAGCATTTAAACTTGAATTTGATTCAGTTGCTCCAATTTGTTGCATTCTTCTCATCTGTATAGGTAATACCATCATCTCATTTAAAGATTCAGCATTATCTATTTGTGGATACCTTATCTTTTCAGATATTACAGCACCAGTTCTTTTTACTAATACATCTAATTTTTTATCTGATATCTTATCGTCATCAGCATAAATTCTTAAATCATTTTCTTTAAAATATTTTACTATCTCATCATCAGTATATGTACTAAATTTATTATTATATGCTTCTACAGTGAGTGGTGATATATCTGAAAAAGTATTTCTAATATATTCTAATACATTATCTTTAATTTTTCCCATAATTTATTCCTTTCTTTTAATGAATTTTATTCATTAATTCTCTCGTTTTTAGTATAGAATAGTTTCGTAACGTTTTTGAAAAAGCTACTATTTCTACATTAGTGTCAAGTTCTGGTGTATCAGTATCATCATGTAGTGCTTGATATTCAGCTAAGTATTTTTTAGTATCTTCTAGTATTTCTAATTCTATTCCTTTAAGTTCATCATTAGCTAATCTTCCATTAATAGATTTAGTAATGAAACTTCTCTTCATTTCATCATAATCTTGAGAAAAATTCTTTACAAAATAATCTATATAAATATTACTTATTCTATCCATATATTTCTTCTCATAATCTAAGTATATCTTTTTGCATATATATTTTTTAGCTGGAGTATTTATTCTGAGTGCTCTTAATAAATCTAAATCTACATTAGTTGGTCTATAATGAAGTATTACTCCTTTTAGATTAGATATTATTACTGAATTATTTGTAAGTGATATATTATTACCGTCATCTTGTAATTCTGTTTGAGTGAATAATACTTTATCGCTAGTATTATAGTATTGCTTAGATAGTGCTTTCATAGTACCATTTATACTAGTCGATATTCTATTTACTATGTATTGTGATTCATGGTCACCTTTTAAATTACTAAACTTAGATTTAAGTTCTCTTGCATTTGAATTTATTATTGTAGTTATTTGGTCTTGTACTGTAATAAATAATCCACCATTTTTCTTAATAGAAAACTTATTAGACAAATTCTCTAATACATATTTCATCTTAGCCGGATTAGATACACCATGCTTAAAGTACTTATGAAATTTAGAACCTATTTCTGCTATTGCTAGCATATCTAAAAATATTCTATCTCTTGTATCTACATATGAAGTAAATAATAAAGCGTATAATAAATCATCATTGACTTGATTAGTAAGAAGCCCTTTATTAGCTTTAATAAAAGCTTTCCAGTCATGCTCATTTAATTTGTATACTTCATAAAATCTTTCTCTATTCGTATTTCCAAATATAATAAAATCATTAACTAATCCATCAGCTAATGCATCAGCATTATTAGATAAGTATTTATTAATAACCTTTATTACTTCTTTATCTCTATCTCTATATTTTTTCGTACTAACAAAATCATAAATTTTCGTAGACATTTAGTCTCACCCCTTTTTCATATATTTTTTATATATTGATAGTTTCCAAGCAGAATTAATCCCTGCCCCAATTAAGGGACAAGGAAATAATTATATTAAAAAGAATGATGTGGTGTCCACATAGCATTTCTATCAGTCAATACTATATTTGTACCACTATTATATTTTTCTACATAGTTATAAAATCTTTTCTCTGCTGTACTAGATGAACTACCATTATAGTAACCATCGTAAAATCCATAAGCTGCATACTTAGACCACCATTCAAAATCTGCTGTATATGGCGGACTGAATTGTTGTGATGGTAATGTTGGTGATATAGTAGACATGAATGCATATTGAGTTACATATTCATCTAATCCTATTATACCAGTTAAAACACCTGACCCAGAAAATCTACTCATAGGAAAAGGATAAGTAAACCAACTAAGACAAGGAAGCGTTGATACTAAATATCTAGTATAGTCTTTATGACCGAAAAACCATCCTACATGATTAGAACTAAAATAAACTCTACTAAAATTACTGTAGTTATTTAATACGTTAGCTCTTTGCATATATGTATTATCATTTCTTTTAACACCATCTACTCCATAACGGCTATATACAGGAATAGTACTCGGTAATGGAGATTTTATATATTGTATATCTAATGAATCTAGTTTACCTCGTACATCTACTCTGAAGAAGTATCCACCATCTATAGCATATCCTTTACCACTAGCTTGATTAGGAGTTAGAGATACAAAATAATAGCAATTATGATAAAAAGGTGTGTATCTTTCATTACCAAGAAACGTAGGCGAATCTGGGTCACTTTTATTTACATTAGTATACCAGTATATTAAATCGTTTTTATACGGAGATGATTTATAAAAAGTACTTAAATTCCATCCATTAATTCTGCTACTACCATTATTACCATATCCTTCGACCTCTAATTGATTTATATCGACATATTTATTACCTATATATCCTAACCCTCTCGTTATAATATTTTCGTAATTAGTATTATATATAGTATTACCAGCTGTAGCTTCTTCTTTATTTAAAAATAAGTTTTTAATATCTGCTATCGTATAATAAGATTCTTTATATACCCTATTAGAATTATTAGCTATAGTAAATTGTATATTCATAGCATATTCTCTTTTCGCTTTAGGTACTACTTTCAAGTAGCTACCATCTTCTGTAGTAACCATTTGACCGATGTGGTCAGGTTCAGGATACTCAGAAATTGTATCACCATCATATGCTAATACATAAGCATTATGAATATACATTCCTACTCCGGTTTCTACCTCTCCTATATAATCATTTGTACCATTTATTTCATCAGACATAACTGGAAGTGGAGCATCATCAAATTTTACAATAGAACTATATACGTTTCCATCACTAGCATAAAAAGTGTATTTTACAGTTACACCTTGTAAGTATTGTACTAGATAATCATCAGCATCATTTTCTATTAACTGATTTCCTCGTTTATTAATCTTATATACTGGATACATTTGATATTTCTTTTCTCTATTTGATTTTATTATATTGCTATTATAGACGGTTCTTGTATTTCTAAATATCTCGTTTTCTCCAGTATAATAATACTTGTCATCTAAATCACCAAATAAATCATATCTGAAATTAAAGAAGTTTTTACTAGATGTAAGATTATCATCAAATCCTTTTCTTTTAAATGGGTCATTAGTAACGTCTTGATACTCATTTATGATTACTTTTTTTATAATAAGTATTTGACCATTTCCACCCCAAAAATCATTAGTACTGATATTAGTACCGTCTAGACTAGCACTTATACCAAGTGCTGGAGATTGTAGTATGGCAGATGCTCTAGCAAACGTAATTCCATAACCTCTAATATCTTTTATTGTAGGAAACTCAATAAATGAAGTATTTAATTGCATATTAAGGTCATCTATAGTTGTAGTTGTAGGAGTTAATGATGTAAGTAATGCATATGACTGATTCTCAAATGCCGGTCGAGATTGTATCCAACTAAACCAAGCATACTCAAATGTAATTACATAAGTACTTGTGACATTATATGGATTTTTTAATCTGTGCATCCAGTTGTGTGCTGACATAATATATTCAAACGTCATTACATCATCAGCTATATACATAGTATCCCGTCCAACATAACATGCTTTTAAAACTATACCAGAATCTCCCGGTAAAATTTCCCTTTCTCCTGTATCTGTATTTTCATAAGAAAAGAATTTATTATCCATTACTTGATTTTCATCGGCATCAGCATCTGAAAAATATGCTATCTTATTATACATAGTACCCTTTACATCTGGTATTAGATTAAACTCAGGAGTAGTTTTTTCAAATCCATCTGATATTTTACCCCAGTAATAAGAATGCTTAAAGCTTTCTATATCATCTGATAACAATTCTGCTTCTGAATCTAC
>RRZT010505101.1_pt1 | contig 76726 bp, 72 predicted proteins | sample 2165551 | NCBI WGS metagenome assembly RRZT01 (sample SAMN10456910, study PRJNA506462) | wastewater metagenome | biome: wastewater; feature: sludge; material: wastewater sludge; isolation source: wastewater sludge with Escherichia coli K12::gfp cells carrying plasmid... | place: USA: Moscow, Idaho... | reverse complement strand
GGCGACGGCGCACGTCTGGGAGAGCAGCAGACCGACCAGCACCAGCACCTGCACGGCGCCCCCGGTGGCCAGCAGCACCCCCACGAAGGCGCCCAGGAGGGTCACCAGCCCCGCCGTGCGCGCTTGATCGACATTGGGCAGCAACGCATCCGGTGCCGACGCAGAGATCACCATCAACCGTGCATCGCGGTCACCGAACCCCAGGCTCAGGGCCGCCCCGACCTCACCGATGCGGGTCTGCAGCGCCGCCAGGGCCCGACGGGCCGCCACGCGATAGTGGCGGGGTGGTCCGGAGCATCTGCTTCCAGTACGACTGGCGAACGCCGCCATGGCGGTGGGTGCGCGTTGCCAACGAGGTGACCGGCACCAGCCGGGAAACCTGGCCGCTGCGCTGGTGCATGATTCGCGCGCTCAGAGAAGTGGGCGGCGACTGACGTCCCACCCGGGTGACCCCCGGGCGCGAGGTGGTGGCGGCCTGAGCCGAGGAGGCTCTACAGTCCGCAGTCATGGGTCGGCACGCGGACATCGGCAACCAGCGGCGCCGACGGCCCCTCGACCCGCAGCGGTGGGGCATCGCCACCCGGTCTGCCGTGGTGTCGGCCGCCGTGGTCCTGCTGGCCCTCCTCCTAGCCGGTGCGGGTCTGGTGGCCGTGCTGCAGAGCTCGTTGACGTCGGCCGTCGACGAGGCCGCCAAGATCCGACTGGCCGAGATCACCGCCGCACTGCAATCCGAGCCGGAACGTGACCTCAGCGATGCGTTGCTCGCAACCAACCAGCGCATCGCCGCCGTGCAGATCATCGACGGTGCCGGAAACGTCGTCCGCCGATCATCGGGGGCGCCCGCGGCCGCAATGACATCTGATCCGAAAATTGCTGTGGTACAAGCTGATCCGGCTGAGCTCGACGATACCCGGATCACCATGCAGACGCTGCATACGCCGACCGGGACCTACACCGTGCTGGTGGCCGGCGGGACCGAGGCAGTGGAATCCGCAATCCGAACCGTCGCGAGCCTGCTCGCCCTGGCCGCGCCCCTGGTGATGGCCCAGACGGCGTTCGTCAGCTATCTGCTGACCAAGCGTTCGCTGCGCTCGGTGGATGCCATCCGCTCCCAGGTGGCCGCGATATCGGCATCCGATCTGTCCGAGCGGGTTCCGGTGCCGCCCACCGGCGATCAGATCGCCGCCCTGGCGACAACGATGAACAAGATGCTCGAACGCATCCAGACCAGCCACTCGGCACAACGTCAGTTCGTCGGCGACGCCTCGCACGAGTTGCGCAGCCCGTTGGCCACCATCATCGCCACCCTCGAGGTGGTCGACGCCCATCCCGAACTGCTGACCAACGCGTTGGCCGCTGACACGCTGTTGCCCGAGGCGCACCGCATGCGCGACCTCGTCGACGATCTGCTGATGTTGGCCCGCGCCGACGAACAGGCCTTCGTCCCACCGCGCGACGTCGTGCACATGGACGCGTTGGCCACAGCCGAAGCCGGCCGGATCCGCGCCGAGACCTCTCTGGAAATCGGCGCCGACACGAACGCGGCCGTCACCACCGGCGATCCGCGCGCACTGGCCCGCGTGCTGCGCAACGTGCTCGACAACGCCGCCCGGCATACCCGGACGCGGATCGACATCACCACCCGCACCGTCGATTCGAATGTGCTGCTCATCGTCGCCGACGACGGACCGGGCATCCCGGCCGCAGACCGATCACGGGTCTTCGACCGATTCGTCCGCTTGGACGCCGACCGATCGCGACGCTCGGGTGGCGCCGGCCTCGGGTTGGCGATCGTCGCCGAAATCGTTGCCGCACATCACGGTACGGTGCACCTCGACGAACGCCCCGGCGGCGGTGCCCGCGTCACCGTCACCCTGCCCACGGGTGGATGACACCTTCAGCGTCCGCTCAGCAACGACATGGCATCGTGGCGAACCGTGCCCGGACACCACCTCAGATATGTCGAAGCCATTCTGGTCGGCGCCTGCCAGGGCGGGGGCTCTCCCACGAGGACGCGGCCCGCTTCTCGTTCCTGCTGGCCACTCCGGTGATCCTGGCCGTCGGGATCCTCGAGGTCCCCGACCTGTTCGGTCCGCTCGGTCAGGGCATCGGTGGGCAGGTGCTCGTCGGCAGCATCGCGTCCTTCGTCAGTGCTTACCTCGCGGTGAGATTCCTGACCCGGTATTTCGAGACGCGAACTCTGACGCCATGTGCCATCTACAGCACGATCGTCGGCGCCGCCAGCCTCGGGTGGCTCACCCTCCGGTGACCCCCGTATACCTCAGGGCAGGAGGCGGTATCCGACACCCCTGAGGGTCTCGATCGTGTTGGTGTCGAACGGAATATCGATCTTGCGCCGCAGGTAGCCGACGTACACCTCGACCACATTGATGGGCCCACTGAAATGCGCATCCCACACGTGCGACAGGATGTCGGTCTTGGTGACAACCGCGTCCTTGTTGCGCATCAGATACTCCAGGAGCCCGAATTCCCTTGGCGTCAAAGATATTTCGGTTCTATCCCGCTGGACCAATCGGCGCGACGGATCCAGTGTCAGGGTCCCCGCCGTCAACACCACCGGTCGTTCCGGAGCGCCGCGCCGCACCAATGCGCGCAACCGCGCAACCAGGACCTTGAACGAGAACGGTTTTGTCAGATAGTCGTCGGCCCCGAGATCGAACGCATCGGTCTGGTCGTACTCGCCATCCTTGGCGGTCAGCATGATCACCGGCGTCCACACCTGCGCCGCCCGCATCCTGCGCAACGCCTCGTAGCCGCTGAGTTCGGGCAGCATGATGTCCAATACGACGACGTCGTAATCGTTCTCCAGGGCCTCGTGCAGGCCCTCCGCACCGGTGGCGGCTGTCACCACCACGAATCCCTCCGCGCGCAACCCCATCGCCAGCGAGGCCGCCAGCCGCTCTTCGTCCTCGACGAGCAGTACCTTCACGGCCTCACCTCCCGGGGTCGCAAACATCAGTGGGATCCAGCTTGACAGACGCCACCGGTGCGGTGTTATTGCCCGGGCAGGTCAGGGACATCCCCCGGCTCGGGTACGTCGATGGCACCCGGCACGTCCGGTGTGTCACCCGGCTCGGGAACATCGGCGGCGGCCGGGGATCGCGGGGGCGTCACACTGCCAGGATGAGCGGCTGCCACCGCAGCGCCGGTTCCCAGCAGCACCACCGCGCCGGTCAGCGCGATCCCAATCGCATTGCGGACATTCATCTCGTCTCCTTATCTCGGTGCACCCCTGTCGGGCACTCGATATCCACGATGCCGACACCGCACTGAGAGGACGCTGAACCGCGCGGCCCTTCTCAGCGTCGCCACATCCGGACACCGCGCAGGGTGTCCGGGCGTATCGCGCGGCCGCCAACGACGTGCTCGCCGGGATCCTCGGCGAACTCAGCGGGCCGGAACTCCGGCGCCTACAGGATGCCCTCCAGCCACTGGAGCGGCGGTTGCATCGGGTGCGCGGTATCGATTCCCCGTATGGGCCAACGGGCACGAGAACTACCGAAGTGCGGCCCGCAGTGAACTCAAGGTCTGCGTTTCGGCTGCACTGTCGGGCTTCGCCGACCGCACCGCGTGCAGGGCGCGATCGATCTGGCTGTCGAGAATGGTCCAGCCGTTGGCGTCGAGCGGCTGCAGCGTCGGTTGCTGGTCGTCCCATTCCGTTTCCAGATCCTTGATCCGCACAACCGCACCGTTGTGGTCCCCCGAACCGACCAGCGTCAGGGTGTCCTCGACGATGGCGCGCAGCTTGGCGACCTCGACCGGGGGAAAGTTCGCGGTCGCCGATTGTCCCGGCGTCAGCGTGGCGATCATGGGTGCGGACTCCCCCTCGTCGGCGGCCGCCGGAACGGTGTGCGGTTGGGCCGCGGCCCACACCAGCAGGCCGGCGGCACCGGCCGCCACCGCGGCGAAGTAACCCAGCATCACCTGCTCCCGACCGGAGCCCTGGGCGCGGACCTTGTCCACCTGTTGACCGATGACGTCGACCCGGCTCACCGACAGATACACCACGATTCCCAGGATCGCGGTCAGGAACAGCAGGCTGGTCGGGCCCACCCCGACGCCGAGGCCCTGCTGATCCGGCGGAAGCCCCAGCCAGTCGCCGATATTGGCCCCCAGCGGCCGAGTCAGGATGTAGGCCAGCCAGAACGACAGCACTGGGTTGGCGCCCAGCCGCCAGCCCAGGGCGATGGCGGCGATCAGGGCGGCCGGCAGCAGCACCGACCGGCCGGGGCTCCATCCGGTGAGCTCCAGCGTCCAATCGCCGACGGCCGTGCCCAGGGCGAAGGTGATCAACACCGCGACCCAGTAGAACGCTTCGCGCGCCGGGGTGGTGATGCTGTGGATCGACAGGGTCCGTTCCCGGGCGTACCAGACGGCGAAGACCACGGCGAGCAGAACGGCGAACAGGCTGCAACTCAGGGCAAGTGGCACACCGATCTGGTCGGTGAGGATGTCGGTGTAGAGCGTGCCGGTGACGCTGAGCACCACCACGGTCAGCCAATAGACGGCCGGGACGTAGCGATCCAGTCGCATCTGCCAGGTCAGCACGACGAGCAGCACCACCGTGAAGATCGCTGCCGTGGCCGGCAATCCGAGGCCGAGCGTCATGTTGATCCAGTCGGCGAAGCTCTCCCCGACGGTGGTGCACAGGATCTTGATCACCCAGAACCACACCGTGATCTCGGGAACCTTGCTGAGCATCACCCGATGACGGCTGCCGGGTTTCGTCGTTTCGGTCACGAGCGCCGATGCTAGAACCGCGGCGCTGAGGACCCGCTGAGAAGGCTCAGCCCGTCGGACAGGTGTCCGCCGCCTGCCGCAGCCGATCGGCCGACGGCTGATCGACCGGCAGGTGATAGCCCCGCAGCACCTCGAGGAACTGCAGCGAGTACTGGCACCAGAACGCCTGGTTCGGCGGCATCCAGTTGGCCGGTTCCTGATCGCCCTTGTCCTGATTCGCCTGGCCCTGCACCGCAAGGAGATTGGCCGGGTCGTTGGCGAACCGCAGCCGCAGTTCGTCGGGCCAGTCTCGGGCGCCCATGTCCCAGGCGTAGGCCAGCGGCACGATGTGGTCGATCTGCACCGACGCCCCGACCTGGTTGCCGCGGACGAACGGGATCACCGAGTTGGTGTAGGGGTCCCGTAGCGTTCCGGTGGCCACGGCATGGGGGCAGCGCTTGATCGCGACGAAGGTCTTGTCGATCAGGTCACGGTCGAGGATGTCGTTGCGGGTGTCGCACCCGTTGTGCCCGCCCGGCGCGTCGTTGTCGTCGTCCCAGGAATCGCCGAACGCCGCGCGCCGGTAGTCGTGCCCGCGGATCCGCAACGGCACCAACGGAATTCCGGCCAGGACGTCAACCCCGGGAGCAACGGTGGGCGCATCGGCGGAGGCAACGAAGGCTTCGTGCCGACTGGCCAGCACGGTCTGCACGGCCACCACGACGGCCAGCACCGCCGCCAGCGACAGCCACACCCAGCTGCGCCGGCTCATGACTTGTCCAGATATTCCACCCGCTCACCCTCGGTGAACGGCGCAGCCAGCAGGGTCAGGCCGGGGTGGTTCGGATCACGCTGGTAGGTCTGCTCGCAGAACATCCGGGCCGCTTCGATGACCTCGCGATCCTGCGCCAGCGACAGCAGCCGCAGCCCGTAGGACCGGCCGGACTGGTTGCGCCCCAACACATCACCCTCCCGGCGCTCGGCCAGGTCGCGATCGGCCAGCTCGAAGCCGTCGAGGGTGGAGGCGACCGCCTGCAACCGCTCGCCGGCCTTGGAACCCCGCGAGAGTTCGGTCACCAGCAGACACAGGCTGGGATGTTCACCTCGGCCGATCCGGCCGCGCAGCTGGTGCAGCTGACTGATGCCGAACCAGTCGGCGTCCATCACCAGCATGACCGTCGCGTTGGGCACGTCGACGCCCACCTCGATGACGGTGGTGCACACCAGGACGTCGATGTCGCCGTCCCGGAAGGCGGACATCACGGTGTCCTTCTCCTCCGCCGGCAGCCTGCCGTGCATGAGACCCAGCCGCAGCCCGGCCAATTCGCCGGCCCGCAGCTGGTTGTAGAGGTCCACCACGGCGGTGGCCTTGCGCGGCGGGCCGTCGCGGGGATCGCGGTCCATCCGTTGCACGGGCTTCTTCTCGTCGTCGTCGATCCGGGCGGCCACCACGTAGGCCTGCCGGCCCGCCGCCACCTCCTCGCGGATGCGGGCCCAGGCCCGGTCCATCCACTTCTCCTGCTGGCCGGCGAAGATCACGCTGGTGGCGATCGGCTGCCGGCCGCGGGGCAGCTCCCGCAGCGTCGAGGTCTCCAGGTCGCCGTACACGGTCAGGGCGACGGTCCGCGGGATCGGGGTGGCCGTCATCACCAGCAGGTGCGGCGTGATCCCGCCTTTTGCCTTGGCGCGCAATTGATCCCGCTGTTCGACGCCGAACCGGTGTTGTTCGTCCACCACCACCATCCCGAGCTGGTGGAACTCAACGGCGTCCTGCAGCAGGGCATGGGTACCGATGACGATGCCGGCCGCCCCGGAGGCGATCTCGTCGCGCACCGCGCGCTTCTGCGCCGCCGACATCGAACCGGTCAGCAGCGTGACCCGGGTCGCGTCGTCGGATCCACCGAGTTGGCCCGCCATCGCCAGCGGACCAAGCACATCGCGGATCGAGCGGGCGTGCTGATCGGCCAGCACCTCGGTGGGCGCCAGCATGGCGCACTGGTAGCCGGCGTCCACCACCTGCAGCATGGCCAGCAGTGCGACCACCGTCTTGCCGGACCCAACCTCGCCCTGCAGCATCCGGTTCATCGGCCGCGATGCCGTCAATTCCGTTGAAATCACCGACAATACGTCGTTCTGACCGTTGGTGAGCTCGAACGGCAGCCGGTTCAGCAGCGCTGCGCGCAGCCCATCCTCACACGGCACCGCGGACGGCCCCGTCTCGGAGAGCTCGCCGTAACGTCGACCGACCAGCGCCCACTGCAGTCCGGTGGCCTCGTCGAAGCGCAGCCGGTCGAGGGCACGGTCGCGTTCGCGCGCATTCTCGGTCAGGTGCACGGCCCGCAGCGCCTCGTCCTCCGACATCAGGTTCCGTTGGCGCAGAACGTCTTCCGGCAGCGGCTCGGGGACCGGGTCGAGCACCGCGAGAACCTGGCGCACGCAGGCGTAGATGTCCCAGCTCTGCAGCTTGGCGGTGGCCTGATAGATCGGGAAGAAGTCGCGGTCGAAAAGCGCGAGGTCGACATCGCCGCCGTCGGAGTTCGCTTCCACCATCTTCTTCAGCGACGCGGTGCCCTTGCCGCTGTCGAGCAACAGGAACGCCGGGTGGGTCAGCTGCATGGTGCCCCGGAAAAATCCGACCTCACCGGACATCATCACCCGGGCGCCCTCGACCAGACCGCTCTTGAGGTACCTCGGGTGGAAGAAGGTGGCGGTCACGCCGTTGTCGAGCGTGACCACCAGGAACTCATTGCCGGTCTTTCGCGCGCGGTTGGACCTGACCTTCGCGACGTTGGCGATCAGCGTGATGTGCTCACCCTCGTCCGGCGGTGCGTCCCCGTCGCCGAACGCCGTCGAGCCCTTGCTGTACTTGCGCGGATAGTGCCGCAGCAGGTCATCGACGGTGACCATCCCGAAGTGTTCGCCGAGCGCGTCGGCCGCCTTCACCCCGATCACGTACTCGAGCCGGTCGGTCAGCTTCGCCACGTGCTCACTCCACCCCGATGAACAGTGCGTCGCCGTCGTGTTCGGTGTCGTAGGTGACCAGTTCGGTGCCGAGGTGATGCCGGTGCACGTGCTCGATCAGTGCCGCGGCCACGTCGGGCGCCGACGCGCCGAGGCCCGCACCCAGCAGCACCGTCACCAATTCGCCGCCCACACCCAGCATCAGGTCGATCAGGCCGCGCGCTGCCGCGGTCACGTCGTGGCGCACCACCAGCACCTCGCCGCCGAAGATGCCCAGGCCGTCGCCGGTGTGGCACGGACCCGCCCACGTCAGCGCATCCTCGGCGGCCATCCGGACCGAACCGATCCGGGTGGCGCCGGCAGCCGCGGCCATGTTGTAACCGTCATCGACGGCGGGACGCCCGACGTCGTGCACGGCCAGCGCCGCCAGGCCCTGAACCATGGACCGGGTGGGCAGCGGCACCACGTCGATGCCCCACCCGATGGCGGCGGTGCAGCCGGCCACCAGCTCTTCGGCGGCCACAAAACCGTTGGGCAGCAACATCACCGACGCGGCGCCGGTGTCGACGAGCGCGCGCAGCAGCTGCTGGGCGCTGACCACCGGGCCGGCCCCGGGTCCCTGGACCTGCAGCACGCAGGCACCCTCACCGGCGAACAGCCGCGCCGCGCCCTCACCGTCGACGACGGCCAGCACCGCGCGGTCGCGGCTCCAGCTGCCCGGCGCCGGGCCGGCGGCTCCCCCGGTCAGCGTGGAGATCTGGATGTGGCTGGGGGTACCGAAACGCAGGCCGGCCTCGATGGCCGCGCCGGCGTCGTCGGTGTGCACATGCACCGAATGCCCGCCGGTGTGCGTGGGTGCCAGGGCCACCGATTCACCCACGGCGTCGAGGTCCTTACGGAGGATCTCGGCCTGTCCGGCGCTGCACGGGTGGACGTGGTACATCACCTCGAACTGCGGCGGCACGACGGCCGTGAGCGCCGGGCCGACCTCGGCGGGCGGTTCGTAGACCGGGCGGACCGGGACGCGGCCGGTGACGGTGCGGACCAGGGCGTCCAGCAGGACCAGCAGCCCCCGCCCGCCGGAGTCGACGACGCCGGCATCGGCGAGCACCGCGAGCTGACCGGGCGTCTTGTCCAGGGCGACGGCCGCGGCGGCGGCGGCGGCGGTGACGGCGGCGGCCAGATCACCGGACGCGGCGGCGTCCTCGGCCGCCCCGGCCGCCGCCTGCAGGACCGACACGATGGTGCCGGGGACGAGTTCGCCGCCCATCGAGGTGATCACGAGATCGATTGCGTGCCGAAGGGCGGCGCCGAACTGCCCGGCGTCGATGTCGGACTGCGTCACGTCGGCGATCCCGCGCAGGATCTGCGACAGGATCACCCCGGAATTGCCCCGGGCTCCGTGCAACGCACCGGCGGACAGTGCGCGCGCGACAGCCGCCGCGTCGCCCGCGCCGCCGTCGTCGGAGTCCACCCGGGCCAGCGCTGCCCGCATGGTGAACAGCATGTTCGTGCCGGTGTCGCTGTCGGCGACCGGGAAGACGTTGAGGCGGTTGATCTCGTCGACGTGGGTGATCAGGTCGCCGACGGCGGCGTGCGCCCACTGCCGCAGCGCGGCGCCGTCGAGGGCCGAACGTATGGGCCGTGAGGTCGGCTCCACCATCGGGCGCCTCCCCAGCTCGGACCACTTCCACTACTGCAATACCAATGCGGCATGCCACCACTGCGGGCGCCAGCCTAGTCACACGGGCCGACACCGCGTCTGCACTCGTCCGCAGGCCCGTATCCGGCGGTTTGCGGCGTTTTGGAGTTCACCACGGCCGACCGGTATCCTGGTCCGGTTGTCGAGTCACCCGCTACCGCGGTCGTTGGCTCAAAGCACTGACTTCGAGGAGTTACTCACTATGGCTGCCGTATGCGATATCTGCGGTAAGGGCCCCGGCTTCGGCAAGTCGGTGTCGCACTCGCATCGCCGGACCAGCCGGCGGTGGAACCCGAACATCCAGGTCGTGCACTCCGTCGACCGCCCGGGCGGCAACCGCAAGCGCGTCAACGCCTGCACGTCGTGCATCAAGGCCGGCAAGGTCGTCCGGGGCTAGTCCACTCGAGATCCGGTGACCCGAGTCCCAACCGACAATCCTCGCCGGGTAGCCGACTGGAACTCCCCGTCCGCTGGTTACGCTCAGCGAATGGCTGTACCCGACACCGTTGTACCTGAGTACCTCTCATTGCGGAGCGCCTGGGCGACTGGAACGCAGCTCGTCGCGATCCATCCCTGTTCATTACTGTCGCCGACTACGGTTGCCGGCCAACGTGCTGACCAGTGGAACCAGAGGTGAAAGACCCATGACCGAGACGAGCGCGTCGCCCGCTACCGACGAGCAATTGGTGTATGGGCGTACGATCTTCATCAACCCGGCGGTGACACGGCAATGGGTCAGCATCAAGGTGTTCGTCTTGCCGGCTGATGTCGATGATCGGACCGCGTTAGCGATGTTGGTCGCCCACGTGCGCTACCGCGACAGCTATGCCGGAACTGGGGACAACGACATGGTCACCATTCACGGACCGTACTGGTTGCGCGCGATCACCCCAAACACCTTCACCGTCGCTGATCCAGCAGCTGTTGAAACACTGATCCGAACGTGGGCAGAGTATTACGCGCCCTGGTCAAAGGCTGACCGTGATGCCCTGCAGTGCGAGGTCTACAGCCGGGTGGCTGCCGCCACGAGGGTCTACCAGTTGCCCAATATCCGCGCCACCGCGCAACATGACTGGGGTGAGGTGGTTGGCGGCGACGGCTTCCACGAATTCGTGGTCATCAACCGCACCACCGCCGAGTTGGCGTTGATCGTCGCCAGCGACGACTAACGACCACCCGCCCCGGGGGACGCCATCAGGGCCGTGAAGGTGTCCTGCACGGTGCGGGTCAGCACTTCGAGGTCGTCGGCGAGCTCGCGGTGGTGTTGCTGCCAATCCTTCAGCCTGAACATCCAGCAAACTCACGGCCGCCGGTGTAAGGACGAACCTATGGCAGTCGCCAGTCAATGGGCTCGGCGCCCATCTCGGTCAACAGTGCATTCGAGCGACTGAACGGCCGTGACCCGAAGAATCCCCGGGATGCCGACAGCGGCGAGGGATGCACGCACTCGATCACCCCGACACTGTCGCCCAGCATCGGTTTGAGGGTCTGCGCGTCGCGTCCCCACAGGATCGCCACCAGTGGCGTGCCGCGGGCCACCAGCGCGTTGATCGCGCATTCGGTCACGGCCTCCCACCCCTTGCCGCGGTGTGACGCCGGGTTGCCCGGCCGCACCGTCAGCACCCTGTTCAGCAGCATCACGCCCTGGGCCGACCACGGCGTCAGGTCGCCGGTGGACGGCTTGGGCAGTCCCAGGTCGGATCCGTACTCGGTGAAGATGTTCTCCAGGCTGCGCGGCAGCGGCCGCACGTCGGGGGCCACCGAGAAACTCAGGCCGACGGCATGCCCGGGGGTCGGGTACGGATCCTGGCCGACGATCAGCACCCGCACCTGATCGAAGGGAAAAGCGAAGGCGCGCAACACGTTCGCGCCGGACGGCAGATAGCCCCGACCTTCGGCCAGCTCGGCGCGCAGGAACTCACCCATCTCGCCGACCTGGGCCCCCGCCGGTTCGAGGGCCGCCGCCCAGCCGCCGTCGACCAATTCGGTTAGGGGGCGCACCGTCACGAGCGACCAACTTAATTGAACGAGTCCCAGCCGGCGCAGCCGGTCCACTCGGAGCCGTCGACGCGCACCCCGGCACCGTCGACCACCGTGCCGATGAGCCGCCAGCCGGGTGGCACCGCGCCCGGGAAACACGCGACCAGCGCGTGGTCCTCGCCGCCGCCGAGCACCCAGTCCCACGGGTCGGCCCCCAGCACGGCGGCCGCGCCGGCCACGGCATCGTGATCCGCGGCCAGCCCCGCAATGCTCAGATCGACGCCGACGCCCGAAGCCTCGGCGAGGTGGCACAGATCGGCAACCAGGCCGTCGGACACATCCGTCATGGCCGTGGCCCCCGCATCTGCCGCCGCACGGCCCTGCCCGTAGGGCGGTTCGGGTACCCGATGCCGGGCGGTCAGCTCCGGGAACGCCGACGAGCCCGCCGCCAGCAGCGCGTACCCGGCGGCCGAGCGGCCCAGTCCCCCGGCCAGCGCGACCTGCTCGCCGGGGCGCGCGCCGCCGAGCCGGACGGGCGAGCGGCCGCCGAGGTCGCCGAGCACCGTGACACTGATCACCCAGTGCGGGCTGCGCACCAGGTCACCACCGATGATCGGGGCGCCGCAGCGGGCCGCCTCGTCCCACATTCCGGCCGACAGGGCGCTCACCAGGTCGGCCGGGGTGTCGGCAGGGGCCCCGAACGCCACAACGAACCCGGTGCACTGCCCGCCCATCGCCTCGATGTCGGCGGCGTTCTGCGCGATCGCCTTGCGTCCGACGTCGTGCGGGGACGACCAGTCCAGCCGGAAGTGCCGGTCCTCGACGAGCATGTCGGTGGACACCAGCGCGCGGCCGTCGGGCACGGCCAGCAGCGCCGCGTCGTCGCCGGGACCGACAAGGACCGACGCCGGCTGAGTGCACGCGGCGATCAGCCGGTCGATGACGGCGAACTCGCCGAGACTGCCCAGCGTGGGGGCACCCTCCCCAGCTGCATCGTCGGCCATATCACCTCTCGTCGGCTCCGCGCCGACCTGAACACTCCCGCTACCTGCGGTAGCTTTCTTGTGCACGGACACGTCAGTTTATGAGACCAGGCAGGAGAACCGGGTGGTCGAGGCCTTCATTCTGATCCAGACGGAAGTGGGCCGCGCCGAGGTGGTTGCCGGCGTCCAGGCCGTCGAGGGCATCACCCGCACACTGACCTGTCCGATCGCGTCCGTGGCAGGTGAGTGATCCCGAGCGGGACGGTCCACCGCGCGCGGTCCTGATCGCCGCGCTGCTGATCGCCGTGGCCGCGGCCGTCACGGTCATGGCGATCGCCGCACACCGCAGTTCGTCGCCGCCGGTGCCGGTTGCCGCGGTCCGCGCCCCGCATGCCGCCGAGCAGCCCTGCCAGGATCTGTTGGCGGCCCTGCCCGTCCGGCTCGGCGATTACCGGCGCACCGATGTCGCGTTCCCGGCACCGCCCGGGGTCGCCGCCTGGCGCGCCGGCGCGGGCGCCGAACCCGTCATCCTGCGCTGCGGCCTGGAGCGGCCCGACGACTTCGTGGTCGGCTCGCCGTTGCAGATGGTCGGCCAGGTGGCCTGGTTCCGCGTCGCCGAATCCGACCGCACCACGTGGTTCGCCGTCGACCGGCCGGTCTATGTGGCGCTGACGCTGCCGGCCGACTCCGGGCCGGCGCCCATCCAGGATCTGTCGCAGGCCATTGCCACGTTGCCGGCCCGGCCGATCGATCCGGCCCCGCCCCGCTGACTTGGTCGAGTGACCGCGTCGAGGCGGTACTCAGAGCGAGAAATCCGCGAAAACCGCGCTCTCAGTACCGATTCGCTGACCAGTGGCCTCAGCGCAGGCCGGTGCCGCGGGCCAGCGCGGTGTCGACCATGGTCGCCAACAACGTCGGGTAGTCCACGCCGCTGGCCGCCCACATCCGCGGATACATCGAGATGGTGGTGAATCCGGGCATGGTGTTGATCTCGTTGACGACAGGTCCGTCGTCGGTCAGGAAGAAGTCGACGCGAGCCAGGCCCTGGCCGTCGATGGCGTCGAAGGCACGGATGGCCAACTGCCGGATCTCGTCGGCGACGTCGTCATCGACCTTGGCGGGCACGTCCAGCTCGGCGGCATCGGCCAGGTACTTGGTGGTGAAGTCGTAGAAGCCGTCCTCGCGGCCCCGCACACCGGCGACCCGGATCTCGCCAACCGTGCTGGCCTCGACGCGGCCGTCGGGCAGTTCCAGCACACCGCATTCCAGTTCGCGCCCGACGATGGCGGCCTCGACGATCACCTTCGGATCGTGCGCGCGGGCGGTGGCCACCGCGGCGGGCAGATCGGCCCAGGAGGTCACGCGGCTGACGCCGATCGACGATCCGGCGCGCGCGGGTTTGACGAACACCGGCAGATCGAGCCGCTCCTGCTGTTCGGGTTCCAGGGTCTCCTGACCGCGGCGCAGCACCACGTGGTCGCCGACCGGCAGCCCGGCGGCGATCAGCAGCTTCTTGGTGAACGCCTTGTCCATCCCGGTGGCGCTGGCCAGCACACCGGCCCCGACATAAGGGATGCCAGCCAGTTCGAGCAGACCCTGGATGGTGCCGTCCTCGCCGTACGGGCCGTGCAGGACGGGGAAGACGACGTCTATGGACTTCAGGGAACCAAGCGCTTCACCGGCCGTGCCCAGCGAGACCAGTTCACCGCGGCGGCCGGGATCGGCGCTGAGCGCCAGGGCTGCACCGGATTCCGCGGTGACCGCGGGCAACCGGCCATCGGTGATGGCCAGGGTGGCCGGGGTGGCATTGGAGAGCACCCACGCACCGCCCGGTGTGATGCCGATGGGAACGACCTCGAACCGCTCCGGGTCCAGATTGCGCAGGATGCTGCCCGCCGAGACGCAGGAGATGGCGTGCTCGGAGCTGCGGCCGCCGAAGACGACGGCGACGCGGACGCGGGGTTGGCGGGGGGCTGTCACAACGTCAGAGGCTACCCGCCGAGCCGACGATCCACCGCGTGCGCGGTGGGGAGGAGCGAGGCCACACAACGCACCGAACAGCTCAGTTCTGGTCGAGGGCCTGCTCGAAATCGGCCAGCAGATCGTCGGTGTCCTCGATGCCGAGGGAAATCCGCGCGAAACCAGCGGGCACGGCATCGCCCCAGCGGGCCCGGCGGTCCACCGAGGTGTGGATGCCCCCGAAGCTGGTGGCCGCCACCAGGAGTTCACTACGCCCGACCAGCTGCGCGACGGCCTCGGCGCCGGCCAGTTCGATGGACACCAGGCCGCCGAAGCGGCGCATCTGGGCGACGGCCACGGTGTGCGCGGGGTCGTCGGGCAGCCCCGGGTAGCGCACCGACCGCACCGCCGGATGCCGGCTCAACGCGCCCGCCAGCGCCATCGCGTTCTGGCACTGCCGCTCGTAGCGCAGGCCCGCGGTGCCCAGGCTGCGCGTCAGCAGCCAGGTCTCGAAGGCACCGAGCACCGGGCCGGACAGCAGCCGTTCGCGGGCCACCGCGGCCATCAGCTCCGCATCACCGCCGGCCGCATAACCGGCCAGCAGGTCGCTGTGCCCGGCCAGCGCCTTGGTGGCGCTGGCCACCACCACATCGGCACCCAGTGCCAGCGGCGACTGACCGAGCGGAGTCGCGGTGGTGTTGTCGACCACCAGCCGCGCGCCGCGGCCGCGGCAGATGAGCCCCAACCGGTGCAGATCGGTGACGTCCAGGCTGGGGTTGACCGGGGTCTCGGCAAGTACCACATCGGCGGAACCGGCCGCGTCGCACATCTCGGAGCAGGACGCCTCAATGACGTTGACCCCTTGCGGCGCAAGGTATTCCGAGGCATAGGCCCGCACCTGGTAGTAGCCGTCGGCCGGCACCACCAGGGTCGAGCCCGGCGCCGTCAGGGCCCGCAGCACCGCGGTGATGGCCGCCATCCCGGAGCCGAACACCAACGCCGAAGCGGCGCCCTCGAGTCCCGCGAGCGCCGATTCAAGTTGTCGCCAAGCAGGATTCGAGGCGCGGCCGTAGAAATCGAGCCCACCAGCAGCATTGTCGGGGTTGGACTCCAGATGGAACGTCGTCGCCGGGAAGATCGGCGGCGTAATCGGGTCCCCAGGAAAAGCTTGGATATCAACGGCTTTCACCGTCCGGGTAGAAATCCCGAACCGGCCCGGTTCAATGCTCATCGAGCGCACCTCACTCCGGCTTGGTGCTGCGGCCGAGCAATGCGGCCACCGCCTCGATCACCGACAGGCCGCGATGGCAGACCCGGTGCACCGCATCGGTCAGCGGCATCTCGACGTCGTAGCTGGACGCCAGCGCCAGCACCGATTCGCACGACGTCACGCCCTCGGCCACATGCCCGCCGCCGGCAAGCTGCGCGGCCTCCAGCGTCTCGCCGAGGCCCAGCCGCTCACCGAACGCCCGGTTCCGCGACTGCGGTGAACTGCACGTCGCCACCAGATCCCCGACCCCGGCCAGGCCGGCCAGCGTCGCACCCTTGGCGCCCACGGCGATGCCCAGCCGCATGATCTCGGCCAGCCCGCGGGTGATGATGGCCGCGGCGGTGTTCTCCCCCAGGCCGACGCCGGCGGCCATCCCGCAGGCCAGCGCGATGACGTTCTTACAGGCGCCGCCGATCTCGGTGCCGATGACGTCGGCGTTGGTGTACGGCCGGAAGTAGCTGGTGTTCAGCCCGCGCTGCAGGGCCACCGCCCGGCCGGAATCGGCGCAGGCGACGACGGTGGCCGCGGGTTGCCCGGCGGCGATCTCACTGGCCAGGTTCGGCCCGGACAGCACCGCCACCTGGCCGGGATCCACACCGGTGACCTGCACGATCACCTGGCTCATCCGCATCAGCGTGCCCAGTTCGATGCCCTTGGCGAGGCTGACCAGCGTCGCGCCGGGCGTCAGCAGCGGTGTCCAGTCCTCGAGATTCTGGCGCAGCGTCTGCGCGGGCACGGCACACAACACCGTGGTGACACCGGACAACGCCGCCGCGGCATCGGTCCCGGCGGTGATGTTGGCGGGCAATTCGACGTCACCCAGATACCCGGTGTTGCGGCGGGTGGAGTTGATCTCGTCGGCCACCTCAGGGTGCCGGGCCCACAGCCGCACATCGTTGCCGGCATCGGCGGACACCTTGGCGATCGCGGTGCCCCATGCGCCCGCACCCATCACCGTCACCGTTCCCAACGCGCTGGACACCCGGCAAGCCTAGACGAGCCGCGCTGGCAGGATGGACACCATGAGCACGGGCGTCGGCCTGATCATCGCGGTCAAACGACTCGGCGCGGCGAAGACACGGTTGGCGCCGCTGTTCGACGACCGGACGCGCGAACGGGTGGTGCTGGCAATGCTGGCGGACACCCTCGCCGCGACCGTCGCAGCACGGGCCGTGCAGTCCGTCACCATCGTCACACCGGACGCCGACGAGACCGGGGTTGCCGCACTCGCGGCCGAACTGGCGGTCCGTGTGCTCGCCGACCCCACCCCGGCCGGGCACTCCGATCCCCTCAACAACGCCATCCGTGCCGCGGCCGCGGTCGTCGGCGCCGAGACAACGAATGTCGCAGCGCTCCAAGGTGATCTGCCCGCATTGCGCAGCGTCGAACTCGACCAGGCGATCGCCGCCGCGCACGTCTACCCGCGCAGCTTCGTGGCCGACCGGCACGGCACCGGGACCTCGGCACTGTTCGCCTTCGGTGTTCCGCTGGATCCCAACTTCGGAACCAATTCCGCTGTTTCCCACCGAAATTCGGGCGCAATCGAACTGTCCGAACCGTGGCCCGGGCTGCGTTGCGACATTGACACACCCGACGACCTGGACGCGGCCCGGCGCTTCGGCATCGGCACCGCCACCGCGCGCGAGATCGACATGGTCAACGGTTCGGTGAGCGGTGCCGCTAGCAACCCACACTGCGATAGGCGATGATTCAACGGTGACCGACATCGAGACCGACCAACCGGCCGCCGTGGCTGCTGGGGATGACGTGGCCGCGGACGGGCGGCATCAGTCCCCCGAGGCCCCGCCCGCCGCGACCTCTCCCGGTCTGGACATCCAGGAACTGCCGGAAAACCGGTACCTCAACCGCGAACTGAGCTGGCTGGACTTCAACGCGCGTGTGCTGGCCCTGGCCGACGACTCGTCGCTGCCGCTGCTGGAACGCGCGAAGTTCCTGGCGATCTTCGCGTCGAACCTCGACGAGTTCTACATGGTCCGGGTGGCCGGCCTGAAACGCCGCGACGAGATGGGGCTGTCCGTGCGGTCGGCCGACGGCCTGTCCCCGCGCGAACAGCTGCGCCGCATCGGCGAGCGCACCCAGCAGATTGCCAGCCGGCACGCGCGGGTCTTCCTCGACGAGGTCCGTCCGGCGCTGGCCGCCGAGGGCATCCTGGTGGTCGGCTGGTCCGACATCGACCAGCACGAACGCGATCGGCTCGCCTCCTACTTCAACGAGCAGGTCTTCCCGGTGCTCACGCCGCTGGCGGTCGACCCGGCGCACCCGTTCCCGTTCGTGAGCGGGCTGAGCCTCAACCTGGCGATCACCGTGCGCCAGCCCGAGGACGGCACCACGCATTTCGCGCGTATCAAGGTGCCCGACAACGTCGACCGGTTCGTCGAACTCAAGGGTGACGAACGGGAGGACGGTCACCACAACGTCCGGTTCCTGCCCATGGAGGAACTGATCGCGGCGTTCCTGCCGGCGTTGTTCCCCGGCCTGGACATCGTGGAACACCATGCCTTCCGGATCACCCGCAATGCCGGCATGGCGGTCGAAGAGGACCGCGACGAGGACCTGCTGCAGGCCCTCGAACGCGAGTTGGCGCGGCGCCGGTTCGGTTCGCCGGTGCGCCTCGAGGTCGCCGACGACATGACCGAGAACATGCTCGAATTGCTGCTGCGCGAACTCGATGTCCATCCCGGCGACGTCATCCAGGTCCCCGGACTACTGGACCTGTCGTCGCTGTGGCAGGTCTACGGCGTGGACCGGCCGGCGCTCAAGGACCGCGCGTTCGTGCCCGCCACGCCGCCGGCGTTCGGTGAACGGGAAACGCCGAAGAGCATTTTCGCGACGCTGCGCGACGGCGATGTGCTGGTGCACCATCCCTACGACTCGTTCTCGACGACGGTGCAGCGGTTCATCGAGCAGGCCGCAGCCGACCCGAACGTGTTGGCCATCAAGCAGACCCTGTACCGGACCTCGGGTGACTCCCCGATCGTCAACGCCCTGATCGACGCCGCCGAGGCCGGTAAGCAGGTGGTGGCCCTCGTCGAGATCAAGGCCCGGTTCGACGAGCAGGCGAACATCACCTGGGCACGCAAGCTGGAGCAGGCCGGCGTGCACGTGGTCTACGGACTGATCGGGCTCAAGACCCACTGCAAGACGTGCCTGGTGGTGCGGCGTGAGGGTTCGACGATCCGCCGCTACTGCCATATCGGCACCGGCAACTACAACCCCAAGACCGCGCGACTCTACGAGGACGTGGGTCTGCTGACCGCGTCGCCGGACATCGGCGCGGATCTGACCGACCTGTTCAATTCGCTCACCGGCTATTCGCGAAAAGTCAGCTACCGCAATCTGCTGGTCGCCCCGCACAGTGTGCGCAAGGGCATCATCGAGCGCATCGAGCGGGAGGTCGAGGCGGCCCGCGGCGGCGCCGACGGGCGCATCCGGCTGAAGATGAACGCTCTGGTCGACGAGCAGGTGATCGATGCGCTCTACCGCGCCTCACAGGCGGGGGTGCGGGTCGAGGTCGTGGTTCGCGGCATCTGCGCGTTGCGGCCGGGGGCGCCGGGGTTCTCGGAGAACATCGTGGTGCGTTCGATCCTCGGCCGGTTCCTCGAACATTCACGCATTATTCACTTCAGCGCCATCAACGAATTCTGGATCGGCAGCGCCGACATGATGCATCGTAATCTCGACCGCCGGGTGGAGGTGATGGCGCAGGTGAAGGAGCCCAGGTTGACGGCTCAGCTCGACGATGTCTTCGAATCGGCGATGGACCCCGCGACGCGCTGTTGGGAGTTGGGCGCCGACGGCCACTGGACCGCACTGCCGGATGAGGGCCAGTCGGTCCGCGATCATCAGGCCTCCATGATGGACAAGCACCGCCACCCGTAACCGGTCACTCGTTATCACCGGCACATCCGGTCCCCGAAGGGCGCCGGATTGACCTGCAGGAGTTGAGGTGTCCAACGATGCGCCCGGCCGTCCCGCGCAAGTGCGCGCCGCCGGAGCGGTGCTCTGGCGGTACCGGAATGCCGAATCGGACCCGGCGCTCGAGATCGCCATCGTCCACCGCCCGCGGTACGACGACTGGTCGTTGCCCAAGGGCAAGGTCGATCCGGGTGAGACCGAGGCGGTCACCGCGGTGCGCGAGATCCTCGAGGAGACGGGCTACCACTGCCGGCTGGCGCGGCGGATCCTGTCGGTGAGCTATCCCGTCGGCGACACCGTCAAGAAGGTCGTCTACTGGGCGGCACAGGCCGGCGAGGGCGAATTCAGCCCGAATGACGAGGTGGACCAGCTGATCTGGCTGCCGGTGCACGATGCGCTGGCCACATTGACCTATCCGTTCGACCGGAAAGTATTGCGCAGGTTCGCCAAACAGCCGGCGGACACCCAGACGGTGTTGATCGTCCGGCACGCGACGGCGGGCCGCAAGAGCCGCTACAAGGGTGACGACCGCAAGCGGCCGCTGGACAAACACGGCCGGGCGCAGGCGGAATCGCTGGTGTGGCTGCTGCTCGCGTTCGGCGCCACCGACCTGCACGCCGCCGATCGGGTGCGCTGCCACCAGACCATCGAACCGTTGGCCGACGAACTCTCGACACGCATCCACGATGAACCGGCGCTCACCGAGGAGGCCTACGCCGACCGGCCCAAACGTACGCGCCAGCGGGTACTCGAGATCGCCGCGAAATCCGGCACGCGGGTTATCTGCTCACAGGGCAAGGTGATTCCGGATCTGATCGCCTGGTGGTGCCAGCGCGACGGCGCGCGGCCCGACAAGTCCCGTAACCGCAAGGGCAGCGTGTGGGTGTTGTCGATCGCCGACGGCAAGCTGATCGCGGCCGATCACATCGGCAGCCCGCTGGCGGCGCCCGAGAGTTAGCACACAGCGAAACGCCGCGGGAGTGATGCTCCCGCGGCGTTTCGCTGTTCAGTACCGAGTGCGGGTTACTTGCGGCCCCGGGCCGGAGCCTTCTTGGCGGCGACCTTCTTGACGGCGGCCTTCTTCACGACGGCCTTCTTCACCGGAGCCTTCTTCGCCGGCGCGGCCTTCTTCACGACGGCCTTCTTCACGGCGGCCTTCTTCACCGGTGCCTTCTTCGCCGGCGCGGCCTTCTTCACGACGGCCTTCTTCACGACGGCCTTCTTGACGGCCTGCTTCACGACGGCCTTCTTGACGGCCTTCTTCACCGCGGCCTTCTTGACGGCACGCTTGGCGGCGGTCTTGCGGACAGCGCCGCCACCGACCGAGCCGCGCTTCACCGCGGGACCATCCGAAGGAAGCTTCTGGGCCCCGGCCACAACGGCTTTGAACTGAGCACCGGGACGGAACGCGGGCACGGACGTCGGCTTCACCTTCACCGTCTCTCCGGTGCGCGGATTACGCGCAACACGGGCGGCGCGCTTGCGCTGCTCGAAAACGCCGAAGCCGGTGATGGTCACGCTCTCGCCCTTGTGCACGGCACGCACGATCGTGTCGACGATGTGCTCGACGGCGGCGGTCGCCTGCCGGCGGTCCGAGCCGAGCTTCTCCGTGAGTACGTCGATGAGCTCCGCTTTGTTCATGCAAACCCTCCGAGATTGAGCGGCCCTCCTTGAGCCGACTAGAGGACACGGTAAACCTTGGCAAGGCTGATTTCCAAGTGCCACGCGCAGTTTCACCGATTCTGGCGAACTTTCTGCCGACCCGGTCGGCAATCCGGTTGGGCCGCTTGACCCCTCGAATAGGGCTCGGAAAGGGGTTCCGGAGGTATCAGGTAGCCGGCAGAGTTCTCGGTTTCCATTCCGGGCGGGCCGATTCGAAAGCCTCGATCTGATCGAGTTTCCGCAGCGTAAGGCCTATATCGTCGAGACCTTCGAGCAATCGCCACGCGGTGTAATCGTCAATCGTGAACGGCACCACCGCCGTTCCGGCGGTGATAGTCCGATCTTGAAGATTGACAGTAATTTCCAGTCCTGGACTTTGTTCGATCAACTTCCACAGGAGTTCGACATCGTCGTGGCTCACCTGTGCTGCCACCAATCCGGCCTTACCCGCATTCCCGCGGAAAATATCGGCAAATCGCGGCGAGATCACCACCCGGAATCCATAATCCATCAGCGCCCACACGGCGTGTTCACGCGATGATCCGGTGCCGAAATCCGGCCCGGCCACCAGAACCGAGCCCTTGTCGAACGGGCTGAGATTCAGGATGAAGCTCGGATCGGCGCGCCAAGCGGCGAAAAGCCCGTCCTCGAAACCCGTTCGGGTCACCCGCTTCAGGTAGACCGCGGGGATGATCTGGTCGGTGTCGACGTTGGAACGCCGCAGCGGGACACCGATTCCGGTATGGGTGTGAAATGCCTCCATCAGAGCTCCTCCAGGTCCTTCAGTTCAGATCCGCCGGTGACGACAGCGTTCCGCGCACCGCCGTCGCGGCGGCCACCACCGGCGAAACCAGGTGGGTGCGCCCGCCCTTGCCCTGCCGGCCTTCGAAATTGCGGTTCGACGTCGATGCGCAGCGCTCGCCGGGCGACAGCTGATCCGGGTTCATCCCCAAGCACATCGAGCAGCCCGCCTGGCGCCAGTCGGCACCGGCGGCGGTGAATATGTCGGCCAGACCTTCGGATTCGGCCTGGGCACGCACCTTCATCGAGCCGGGCACGATCAGCATCCGCACGCTGTCGGCGACCTTGCGCCCACGCAGCACGTCGGCCACTGCCCGCAGGTCCTCGATCCGCCCGTTGGTGCACGAGCCGACGAACACTGCATCAACGGGGATCTCCCGCATCGGAGTGCCGGCCCGAAGGTCCATGTATGCCAAGGCCTTCTCGGCGGCCTGCTTGCTGTCGTCGTCGGTCATCAGCTCGGGATCGGGGACGTTGCCCGACAGCGGAACACCCTGTCCGGGGTTGGTGCCCCAGGTGACGAACGGGCTCAGGCTGGCCGCGTCGATATAGACCTCGGTGTCGAATTCCGCTCCCGGGTCGGTGCGTAACGTGTCCCAGGCGGCCACCGCGTGGTCCCAGTCCGCGCCGGTGGGCGCATGCGCGCGGCCCTTCAGATACTCGTAGGTGGTTTCATCGGGGGCCACCATGCCGGCCCGCGCCCCGGCCTCGATGCTCATGTTGCAGACCGTCATCCGGCCTTCCATCGACAGCGACTCGATGGCGCTGCCGCGGTATTCGATCACATGGCCCTGGCCACCGCCGGTCCCGATCTTGGCGATCACGGCCAGGATGATGTCCTTGGCGGTGACGCCGGGCGGCAGCACACCGTCGACGTTGACCGCCATGGTCCTGAACGGTTTGAGCGGCAGGGTCTGGGTGGCCAGCACGTGTTCCACCTCGGACGTGCCGATGCCCATCGCGATGGCCCCGAACGCGCCGTGGGTCGAGGTGTGGCTGTCGCCGCACACCACCGTCATTCCCGGCTGGGTCAGGCCCAGCTGCGGTCCGATGATGTGCACGATCCCCTGCTCGGCATCGCCCATGGGGTGCAACCGGATACCGAACTCCTCACAGTTGCGCCGCAGCGTCTCGACCTGGGTGCGGGACACCGGGTCCGCGATCGGCTGGTCGATGTCGACCGTCGGGACGTTGTGGTCCTCGGTGGCGATCGTCAGGTCGGGGCGGTGCACCGGACGGCCGGCCAGCCGCAGTCCGTCGAACGCCTGCGGGCTGGTGACCTCGTGCACCAGGTGCAGATCGATGTAGATGAGATCGGGTTCGCCGTCGCCGGCCGCCACAACATGGTCGGCCCAGACCTTTTCGGCCATGGTCCGTGGTCTTTCGGCCGCCCTTGCGTTATTGGACATCACATCTCGATTCCCCCGCAGCCGGAATTCACACGGGCTGGCTATCTCAACATGCGGGAAGCTAATATCTCTCTGTGAGACAGGATAGCGGCATCGGCGTTCTCGACAAAGCCGTGGGGGTGTTGCACGCGATTGCCGACTCCCCGTGTGGACTGGCCGAACTCTGCGACCGCACCGGACTTCCGCGCGCCACCGCGCACCGGCTGGCCGCCGGCCTGGAGGTGCACCGGCTGCTGGCCCGCAGCGGGGACGGCCGCTGGCAGCTCGGGCCCGCCCTGACCGAGCTGGCCGCCCACGTCGACGACCCGCTGCTGGCCGCCGGGGCGGCCGTCCTGCCGCGCCTTCGCGAGATCACCGGAGAGAGCGTGCAGTTGTATCGCCGGGACGGCACCTCCCGGGTCTGCGTGGCTGCCCTGGAACCCCCTGCGGGACTGCGCGATACCGTGCCCGTCGGAACCCGGCTGCCGATGACGGCGGGTTCGGGCGCCAAAGTGTTGCTGGCCTTCGGCGATGCGGCCACGCGGGATGCGGTGTTGCCCGCGGCGATGTTCACCGACCGCGCGCTCGCGGAGGTCCGCCGCCGCGGCTGGGCGCAGAGCGCCGCCGAGCGCGAACCCGGCGTCGCCAGTGTGTCGGCGCCGGTGCGTGATTCCACCGGTGCGGTGATCGCGGCGATCTCGGTGTCCGGCCCGATCGACCGGATGGGTCGCCGGCCCGGCGAACGCTGGGCTACCGACCTGCTGGCCGCGGCCGAGGCGCTGACCCGCCGCCTCTGACCCGCAACAGATAGAGCACGGCCCCCACGGCCAGCAGCCCCGACCCGGCCAGCACCGAGGCGGTCGGCAACGTGAAAGCGACTGTGACACAACCGATGCCGCCGACCGCCGGAACCAGCCGAGCCCGCCCCAGGGTGAGGGCGGAAGCATTGGCGATCGCGTAGTAGGCCAGTACGGCGAACGACGAGAAGCCGATCACCCCACGCAGATCGGCGCTCACTGCCAGGACCGCGACCACCGCGCCGATCGCGATCTCGGCGCACTGCGGCACCGCGAACCTGGGGTGCACGACCGCCAGGATGCGCGGCAGGTGACCGTCGCGGGCCATTGCCAGCACGGTCCGGGACACCCCCAGCAGCAGCGCCAGCAGCGCACCCGTCGCGGCCAGGGCCGCACCGCCGGCCACCACGGGAGCCAGCCGGTCGGCACCGACCGCGCGCACCGCGTCGAGCAGCGGAGCGCTGGCGGCGGCCAGCCGCCCCGGCCCCAGAACGCCGAGCACGGCGACCGCCACCGCGAGATACACGCCTAGTGCGATGGCCAGCGCCAGCCGGATCGCCCGCGGGATGACGCGGGCCGGGTCGCGCACCTCCTCGGCCAGGGTGGCGATCCGCGCATACCCGGCGAACGCGAAGAACAGCAGCCCGGCCGCCTGCAGGACGCCCGCGATCGACCCGGGAGCGCCGTGGCTCAACCGATCCGCTTCCCAGCGGCCCGAGTGCACGGTCGCAGCGACGACGCCGGCCAGCACGGCGAGCACCAGCAGCACGATCAGGCGGGTCACCCGGGCCGACTTCTGCACGCCGGCACAGTTGATGACGGTGACCACGACGACCACCGACAGCGCCACCAGATGTGCGTGTGCGGGCCACAGGTAGAATCCGACCGTCAACGCCATGGCCGCACAGGACGCCGTCTTTCCGACAATGAAAGCCCAGCCGGCCAGGTATCCCCAGAACGGCCCCAGCCGTTCTCGCCCATAGACATACGCGCCGCCGGAGACCGGGTAGCGCACCGCGAGCCGCGCCGACGAGACGGCGTTGCAGTACGCGATCAGCCCCGCGACCGCCAGCCCGGCCAGCAATCCGGACCCACCGGCCGCGGCCGCCGGCCCGAGGGCGGCGAAGATCCCGGCCCCCAGCATCGCGCCCAACCCGACCAGCACCGCGTCGAACACCCCGAGGCTGCGTGGCAACTCGCTCGACGGCCCCGACGGAGTCACCCGGCCGAGGCTACTGACACACTCCACTGCATGGGAACCAAACAACGCTCGCAGATCGTGATGTCCGAGGACGAGATCACCGACTTCGTCACCAACAGCCGCACTGGAACCCTTGCCACCATTGGGGCCGACGGTCTGCCGCACCTGGTGGCCATGTGGTACGGCATCGTCGACGGGGTCGTCTGGCTCGAGACGAAGATCAAGTCGCAGAAGGCCGTGAACCTGCTCCGCGACCCGCGGTTCACGTTCATGATCGAGGACGGCGACACCTATGACACCTTGCGGGGTGTGTCGTTCGAGGGCACCGTCGAGATCGTCGATGACCCGGACACCATCCTCGCGGTGGGAATCAGTGTGTGGGAGCGCTACACCGGCCCCTACACCGAGGAGATGCGCCCCGGGGTCGACATGATGATGAACAAGCGGGTAGCCGTGCGGCTGAACTCGAGCCGGACCCGATCGTGGGATCACCGCAAGCTCGGGATGCCGCCGATGCCGATGTCGGGATCCACCGCGCCCCAGCAATAGCGGCCCGAATGGAGAAAGGCTCTCGGATTCCCGAGAGCCTTTTCTGCTGGTACCCCCGATGGGATTCGAACCCACGCTACCGCCGTGAGAGGGCGGCGTCCTAGGCCGCTAGACGACGGGGGCTAGAACTTACGGTTGGAAAGCATAGCTCAGGCGAAACCGCCCGACCTAATTCACCAGACTGCCTTCGGCGGGCCTCGTGCTCGCGGAACTACACCGGTCGCCGAACCCGCCGAATTGCTGGGGTACCAGGACTCGAACCTAGAATGAGGGAATCAGAATCCCTAGTGTTGCCAATTACACCATACCCCATTGACTACCCATCTTTGCTGGTCAGACACCATGGCCCACACATATCCAGGGTTTCCGGTGACCGGTCCAGCCCGTCAGGGCCGTCGGCAAGACTACCAAAGATTTCGGGCAGCCCTTAATCACGGTCAGCCCTGCGCCGCCCGCAGCCGGGCCAGACTGCGCTCCCGGCCCAGCAACTCCATCGACTCGAACAGCGGCGGACTGACCGACGAACCGGTGACGGCCACCCGGATCGGGCCGAAGGCCTTACGGGGCTTGAGTTCCAGGCCGTCGATCAGGCTCGCCTTCAACGCGGCCTCGATGTTCGGTGTCGTCCAGTCCCCCACCGCATCCAGCGCGGCCAGCGCGGTCAAGGACGCCTCGAGTACCGGCGTCGAATCGGGCCCCAGTTCCTTGGCGGCGGCCCTCGGGTCGATCTCGTAGGAGCCGTCGTCGAGGAACTTCAACAGCCCCCACGCATCGCTGAGCACCACGATCCGGGTCTGCACCAGCCCGGCGGCCTCGGCGAATCCGGCGTCGTCCAGACCGGTGTCGTGGCCGTGGGTGGCGAAGTAGTCGCGCAGTCGGGCGGTGAAATCCGTTGGGGACAACAGCCGGATGTGCTCGGCGTTGAGCGCGTCGGCCTTCTTCTGGTCGAAACGCGCGGGGTTGGAGTTGACGTCGGCGACGTCGAAGGCCGCGACCATCTCCTCCAGACTGAAGATGTCGTTGTCGTCGGCGATCCCCCAGCCCAGCAGCGCAAGGTAATTCAGCAGACCCTCGGGGATGAACCCGCGGTCGCGATGCAGGAACAGATCGGACTGCGGGTCACGTTTGGACAGCTTCTTGTTGCCGTCACCCAGAACCGGTGGCAGATGCGCGAACTGCGGGGTGGCCTCGGCCACCCCGATCCGGATGAGCGCCGCGTAGAGCGCGAGTTGGCGCGGGGTCGACGGCAGCAGATCCTCGCCGCGCAGCACGTGGGTGATCTTCATGCACGCGTCGTCGACCGGATTGACCAAGGTGTACAACGGATCTCCGTTGCCCCGGGTGATCGCGAAGTCCGGCACCGACCCGGCCGGGAACGTCGTCTCCCCGCGCACCAGGTCGTGCCAGGTGAGATCGGTGTCGGGCATCCGCAGGCGCAGCACCGGATTTCGGCCCTCGGCCCGGTAGTCGGCGCGCTGCTCGTCGGTCAACTCCCGATCGAAGTTGTCGTAGCCCAGCTTGGGGTTGCGACCGGCCGCCACATGTCTGGCCTCGACCTCCTCCGCCGTCGAAAACGCCTCGTAGGCCTCACCGGCCGCCAAGAGCTTGTCGATGACGTCGCGGTAGATCTCGCTGCGCTGCGACTGCCGGTACGGACCGTACGGTCCGCCGACCTCGGGGCCCTCGTCCCAGTTCAGGCCGAGCCAGCGCAGTGCATCGAGCAGCGCGTTGTAGCTGTCTTCGCTGTCGCGGGCCGCGTCGGTGTCCTCGATGCGGAACACGAAGTCGCCGCCGGTGTGCCGCGCATACGCCCAGTTGAACAGAGCGGTACGGATCAGGCCGACGTGCGGGGTGCCCGTCGGCGAGGGGCAGAAACGGACGCGAACTGGGGTGGTCATCTCTTGCCTCTACTTCTGCTTGCGCACAACGGGATTCGACAGCGTGCCGATCCCGGAGATGGTGATGCTGACGATGTCGCCGTCCTCGATCGGGCCCACACCCTCGGGGGTTCCGGTCAGGATCAGGTCGCCCGGCAGCAGCGTCATGACCGCCGACACCCATTCGACGATCGCGCCGACGTCGTGCAGCATCAGCGCGGTGTTCGAGTGCTGACGCACCTCCCCGTTGACCTTGGTGGTCAACTCGAGATCGGCGGGATCCAGATCGGTGACGATCCACGGGCCCACCGGGCAGAACGTGTCATGCCCCTTGGCCCGCATCCACTGGCCGTCCTGCTTCTGCTGATCGCGCGCCGAGACGTCGTTGGCGATCGTGTAGCCCAGGATGTTCGCGGCGGCGCGGGCCGCCGGCACGTCCTTGCAGGGCCGGCCGATCACGACAGCGAGCTCACCTTCGTGATGGACGGGGCTGGCGTCTGGCGGCAGCTGGATCGCCACGTTGGGCCCGATGATCGCGGTGTTCGGCTTGAGGAAGATCACCGGATCCTCGGGGGCGACGCCGCCCATCTCGGCGGCATGGGCGGCGTAGTTCTTGCCCATGCAGATCACCTTGCTGGCCAGGATGGGAGCCAGTAGCCGCACGTCGGCCAGCGGCCAGGACCGGCCGGTGAACGTCGGTGATCCGAACGGGTGCTCGGCGATCTCACGGCACACGGCCGTGGTTGTTTCGCCCTCGACGTCACCCTCGACCGAAACGAAGGCGACGCCGTCGGGGCTGGCGATTCGACCTAGGCGCATTGGTTCAGGGTAGTGAGGCGTGTGGTTTCGGCCGCACTCAGTCCTGGAAGATCGACCAGACCGACTCGGTCACCGAAGCCCCAGAACACGGCTGTGCGCGACAAGGCTGCAGCGCGTCGCCCATCCGTTACAGCCTTTGGCTCGGCTCGAACCAGCCGAAGCGTCACGGACGCGGCACCGCAATAACCTCGACAACCTTCGAAATCCCCTCGAAATCAGCGGAATTCGTGGTGAACAGCGGCAACTGCATCGCCAGGGCGATCGCTGCGATCATCTGGTCGGCTACCCGCGATCGCGGGGATCGGCCAGATTCGCGAACGGCGGCGGTGATGGCGCCAAATGCCCGTGCCGCCTCCACCCCGAAGGGGATCGGCTCGAAGGCACTCTCGACACGCTGGAGCAATTCCATCCGCCTGGCCCGTTCGATGCCGTCATCGGTCGCGTGCACGCCGGCCGCAAGTTCGGCGATGGTGATCGCGCTGACGGCAATCTTCCGCGGAAGCAGCTCCGGATCCAGCCGATTCCAATGGATCAGAATGTTGGTATCGACAAGACCGGCATCACCCGGCGCCCCGTCATCGGGCATACGGATCGTCGGCGTAGGGATCGGCCATCGCATCGATATCAGCACGGAACCGATCGGCATCGATGACCGGAAGATGCTTGCCCAGCGCCAGAACCTCCTCCCGAGGAACGAACGTCCGACGGGGCCGCAGTGGAACCAGTTGTCCGATTCCCCGTCCATCACGCGTCACGACGAACGTGTCCCCCCGCTCGACCGCATCCATGATCTCGCGGGACCGCATGCGCAAATCACGTTGGCTGATTTCGGCGGGCCGGCCCATCACCACACAGTACCACCGGGTGCTACCGTGTGCTATGGCACCAGAGAAGCTGCCGAATCCGGCATCCCTGACCGAGTTCCCGTTCAACATGTTCGTCCGGCTGCTGGCCACCGGCGACGTGCGCGCCACCGCCGCCCAGCACGCGTCGTTCCGGCGGTTCGCCGACCTGGGGGATCCGCTGGCCGACGACCTGGTGGCGATGATGCAGCGCCTTCCCACCGGTGAGGGCCGGGCGATGTTCGAGGCGGCGGTGGACGGCGGTCTGGGCGCGGTCGCCGACCCGCCGCCCGAGCTGGTGGCGTTCTTCGCCGCCGTGGAGGACGAGCCGTACTGGCTGGACCACGACAAGCTGGCACTGGCCGCCCGGGTCAGCATGCGCACGGGCATCGTCGGCATCGGGCTGGCACTGCCCGGGCTGGCGCTGACCGGGGGCTATCTGGCCTCCAAGGCCGACAAACCGTTGGTGGGCACCGGGGATCTGCGCGAAATGGCACCGCGCCGGCTCAACGAGACCGCGCAGTGGTACATCGACGTCACCTCGCCGGGCGGACTGGACCGGTTCGCCCGGGGATACACCGGGACCCTGCGGGTGCGGGTGATGCACGCGATGGTGCGGGCCGCGATGGCCCGGCGCGAGGACTGGGACTTCGAACAATGGGACGCGCCGGTCAACCAGGTCCAGCTGGCCGGGACGCTGATGCTGTTCTCGCTGGCCAACCTGGCGGGCTGTCAGGCGATGGGCATGCGCTTCACCGACCGTGAGCGTGATGCGGTGTTCCACTTCTGGCGCTACGTGGGCGGGCTGATGGGCGTTCATCCCGAGCTGGCACCGACCTGCGAGGCGGACACCTGGCGGTTGTTCTGGCTCGAGGCCGACACCGAGTTCCTGCCCGACGACGATTCCATGCGGCTGGCCGACGCGCTGCACGGCGGCCGCAACGAGCCGCGGGTGCTGGCGCTGGCCCGCGGGTATCTGTCCTCCTACAGCCGCCTGGTGTTGGGCAGGTCGAACGCCGATCGCCTTGGGCTGCCGGACAACAAGGCGCTGCAGGCCGCCGTGCTGGCGTCGGCGGCGGCCAATCGGGTGTTCGAGTACCGCCGCATACTGCCCGGAATGACCTGGCTCAGTGAGGAATTGGGCCAACGGGCGCGCGTCGGATTCATCAGGCGCGGGATGGCCGACACCGGCGGCGACCGCTCGTACCGCCGGCACGACGGGCTGGCCTCCACCGGCTAGCGTCTCACTATATGGACATAGCATTCAGCATTCTGGGATGCTGTGACACGATGGCGTCATGCCCGCCACGGAGATCGGTACCGTTCGCCGCTGGTCGATTCTGGCGATCGCCCTCGGTGCGACGTTGTGCGCCAACGTGTTCATCAACGGTGTTGCCTTCCTGATCCCGACGCTGCACAGCGAGCGGGGCCTGGACCTGTCCCGCGCCGGCCTGATCTCGGCGATGCCCAGTTTCGGCATGGTGGTCACGCTGATCGCGTGGGGGTACGTCGTGGACCGGGTCGGCGAGCGACTGGTGCTGGCGCTCGGCTCGGCGCTGACGGCCGCGGCGGCCTTCGCGGCGGCGTGGGCGCACTCGCTGGTGGCCGTCGCGGCGTGCCTCTTCCTGGGCGGGATGGCCGCCGCGTCCAGCAATTCGGCGAGCGCGCGGGTGGTGGTCGGCTGGTTCCCGCCGGAGCGGCGCGGGCTGGTCATGGGTATCCGCCAGACCGCCCAGCCGCTCGGAGTCGGTTTGGGCGCCTTGGTGATTCCGCGGCTGGCGCAGTCGCACGGGGTGTCTACGGCACTGCTGTTCCCGGCCGTCGTCTGCGCGGTGGCCGCCGTCGTCGTCGTAGTCGGTTTACTCGATCCCCCACGTCCGCCACGCGAGCAGGCCCACCCCGACGAGTTGGCCAACCCGTACCGCGGCGCGTCGACGCTGTGGCGCATCCACGCGGTGTCGGTGCTGTTGGTGGTGCCGCAGTCGCTGGTCTGGACGTTCACCCTGGTCTGGTTGATGAGCGGCCACGGCTGGTCGGCCGGCTCCGCCGGGCTGATGGTCACGATGGCCCAATTGTTCGGTGCTGCAGGGCGAATCGCGGCGGGCCGGTGGTCCGATCTGGTCGGCTCGCGATTGCATCCGGTGCGCTGGATCGCCGCCGTCGCGGCCGTGTCGATGGGTCTGCTGGCGCTGCTGGACCAGCTGGATTCGCCACTGGCCGTAGCCGTCATGGTGGTGGCCTCGGTGGTCACGGTGTCCGACAACAGCCTGGCGTTCACCGCCATCGCCGAGCTCGCCGGACCGTTCTGGAGCGGCCGGGCACTCGGTATGCAGAACACCGCCCAGCTGTTCACCACCGGTGTCGTGCCACCGGTGTTCGGCGCCCTGATCACCGCGGCCGGCTTCCCCGTCGCCTTCGCGGTGTGCGCGCTGTTCCCGTTGATGGCGCTGCCGTTGGTGCCGGTGCATGCCGACCCGCTACGGGCCGCTGACAGTTAGCGGCCCCCGCCATCGACTCAGCGCCCCCTGCGGCCCCCAGTCGGGAATCGCCGCAGCCCACGCTGACTCGATGACGGCACCGGGCGGCGCCGCGGTGCGGTCAGTGGTCGCGTCGTTCGATCGACTCCTCATCGGGCATCCGCTCACGAAGGCTGTCGTAGATCGGCGGAGATCCGACGAGGTACGCGACCAGCACCGCCGCGGCCGTCGCCGCCATCATCGGCACGATCACCTCGGTCGTCGCCGTCATCTCCGTCACCAGCACCATCGCGGTCACGGGTGCCCGCACGGTGGCCCCGAAGAACGCCGCCATGCCGACCAACGCCATCGGAACCGCCAAAGATATTGCGGCCCCAGACCATACGACGTTCACTCCCGCGGTGAACAGCAGTCCCCACAGCGAACCCACGGCCAGCATCGGCGCGAACAGGCCGCCGGGCACCGCGGCCGAATACGACAAGGGGCCGGCTATCAACCGCACCACGAGATAGCCGACCACCGCCGTCACGACGATGTGGTTTCCGGCGAGGATCCGTTGCGTCAGTACGTCGCCGCCGCCCACCGCGAGCGGGGAGAGGAACATCACCAGTCCGACGACGGCACCGATCACGGCAGCCTTGGCGAGCGTCGGGATCCGGTGGAAGCCGCCGACGTGATCGAGGAACCACAACACCAGCCCGTTGTAGGCCGCGCCCAGAGCGCCGGTGAGCAACCCGAAGACGACGAAGATCGGAAGCCACGCCAGGGCCGGCGCTCCGATGGGATCGACCCGGAAGTCGGGATGATTTCCGAGCACCAACCGGGAGCAGGACACCGCTGCGGTCGCGGCGAACAGCGTCGCCAGCACCGTGTTCATCCGGAACGACTTCGTGACCTCTTCGAGGGTGAACAGGGTGCCGCCGATGGGCGCGTTGAACGCCACCGCGAGCCCCGCCCCGCCGAGTGCCGTCTGCATCATCCGGACCTCCGGATCGGGCAGTCGGGCCCGACGGGCGGCCTCGGCTCCGATGGCAGCACCCATGTGAACCGTCGGGCCCTCTCGGCCCAGCACCAGCCCGGATCCGATGCTCAACAGACCGCCGACGAACTTCGCCGGCAACAGTCGAAGGAGCGGCGCCCGGGCCGTGCCCAGAAAGACAGCCTCGACATGCTGGATGCCGCTCCCGGCGGCCAGTGGCTCCCACCGGGCGATCAGCGCGGCAAGGGTCGCGCCGACGGCGGCCGCGGCCATCGGGATCAGCCAGCCGGGACCCGGTAACCCGTGTGCCCAGGAGACGACATCGACGCGCAGGAGATCGGCTTTCTCCAGACACCAGCGGAAGGCACCGCCGACGACGCCGATGAGCACACCCGCGACCGTCGCCGTGATGCAGACATGCACGGAACGCACGGAGTCGGTGGCCTTTTCGGGGTCCGCCGCCGGTATGGTCACGACGCGCCGGGAAGACTCACGAGCGACCGTGCGCCGCGGACACCTGCACCGGTACGTCGTCCTGCCATGGTTGGCGCGCACACGTGTCGGCGACCCGGAACGTCCCGCGCTCGAATTCTCCGGTGGCCGCGTCGACCAACCGATACTCGTGCGTCGGGGTCTGGATCGGCTGACCGTCGAGCAGGATCACCCGGACCTCGCCGGGTTCGAAATGACACCGGCTCTGCAGCGCCTCGATCAACTGTTCGTTGTGCAGATGCCCGTCACCGAAGTTCCAGCCGATCGCGTACGCGCAGAACTGCTCCCCCTCGATGATTGCGTAATCGTCTTCCCGGCCAACGGGAATCGCCCGATTCAGCAGTGTCAGCAGTCCGCGCCCGTTGGCGAACATCACCCGGAATGCGAGCGCCAGCTCTTTGGGGATGGCGGCGGCGTCCGCGTCCGCCTCGCCGTTCTGAGAAGCGTAGAACTTCTCGATCTGCTTGTGCGGCAACAGACCCAGGCCGATCCGGTTCGCGGCGATCTTCTCGCAGGCCGAATCCGTCAGGCACCATACGGACAGGTCCCAGTTGCCGGCGTAGTAGCGCATGCCGGGCAGGAACGACACCCGGCGCGGATACAGATTGCCGATCACGATGGTGGTCAGCACCACCGCGAGCAGCGCCACCACCGCCCACGCCTGCGGGAACTGCAGATCGGCCAGCCCGAAGGTCGCCTTGTCGATGAACAGCGTCACGATCGCGAACAGCATGTAGACGTTCCACTCCAGCGGCACACCCAGCGGGATCGACGTCAGGATGATCAGGTGCAGCGCGATCAGCAGCGCCGCGGCGATGTAGGTGAGCGGCCCGCCGTGCGAGAAGAACAACACCGGCGGCGCCAGCAGTTCGATGGCGGTACCGATGTGGGCAAGCAGCCGGGGTGCCCAGCTGGGTTGCAGATCATCGGGGAACTTCCGGAACATCATGCGCCGCAGCGCCTTCAGGCGGATGAGCGGATTGTTGGCCATCATGGTGGCCACGACGTACGGGAAGTGCCGGTTCAGCTTGGACACCGCGGCACCGAACCAGATGCACAGCATGACGCACTTGGCCGCGACGATCATGTTCACCGGCGTCAGCAGGAAGGTCAACGCCAGAGTGCCGTAGACCTCGCCGCGGGCGGCCAGGAAGATCAGCTTGTCACGCAGGCCGATCACCGCCAGGATCGCGAGCACCACGCCGACCTTCCACGCCGGCAGCACCCCGACGGTGGTGTCCAGGGCGGGAACCGCACCCGTGCCGTCGGAGCACAGCGCATACAGCGTCGCGACGATCAGCGCGGCGTAGAGCAGCACCTCGAAAAGGGTGCGCCGGTCACCTCCGGTCAGCGGGACGCGCCGCGGCCATGGCGGCAGCCGGACCGTGCCGGTGCGCAGCCAGTAGAGCGGTGAACCCAACGGCGGCATCACTTTGCCGGTCAGCGGGCCGAAACCGCAGCCGAGGCCGAGAACCTCGAACAACAGCGACCACAGCACCACCTTCTGGAAGACGATCGGCTCGTTCCACCAGGCCCCGATGTTGCCCCAGCCGTCGATTCCCTTGGTGGCCAACGCGAAACCGAGGCCCGCCAGGATATACAGCCCGATCTTGATGGCGTAGAGGACATAGAAGACCTCCGGGTAGCCCATACCGCGCTCGGCGATGTGCCGGGCCATCGGCCGCAGACGTTCCGCTCGGTCGCCCTTGCGCCACTCCGCGACGTCGACCACGGGCAGATCAGGACTGAGAAACCCCATCAATGGACACTATTGGATGCGTGTCTACAGGCGCTCGAGAATCCGATCCCCAACTTGGGTGGTGGGCAGCTTGTCGGCACCGCGGGTCGCCAGGTGATCCGAAACCGCGTTGTCGACGCGGGCGGCGGCCTCGTTCTCGCCGACGTGCGCCAGCAGCAGCGCCACGCTCATGACGGCGGCGGTGGGATCGGCCAGCCCCTGCCCGGCGATGTCCGGCGCACTGCCGTGGACCGGCTCGAACATGGACGGGTTGGTCCGGGTGGCGTCGATGTTGCCGCTGGCCGCCAACCCGATGCCACCGCACACCGCGGCGGCCAGGTCGGTGATGATGTCGCCGAACAGGTTGTCGGTCACGATCACATCGAACCGGCCCGGATCGGTCACCATGTGAATGGTCGCGGCGTCGATGTGCTGGTAGGCCACCTCGACATCGGGGAACTCGTAGGCCACCTCGTCGACCGTGCGCGACCACAGGCTGCCGGCGAACGCCAGCACATTGGTCTTGTGCACCAGCGTCAGGTGCTTGCGCCGAGCCTGCGCCCGGCTGAACGCATCGCGGACCACCCGCTGCACGCCGAACGCGGTGTTGACGCTCACCTCGGTGGCCACCTCGTGCGGCGTACCGATGCGCAGCGCGCCGCCGTTGCCGGTGTACGGCCCCTCGGTGCCCTCCCGCACCACCACGAAGTCGATCTCACCGACACCCGAGATCGGGCTGCTCACACCGGGATACAGCCGGCCCGGGCGCAGGTTGACGTGATGGTCCAGCGCAAACCGCAACTTGAGCAGCAGACCCCGCTCGAGCAACCCGGGCGGCACCGACGGATCACCGATGGCCCCGAGCAGGATCGCGTCGTAGCCGCGCAACTCCTCGATGGTGCTCTCGGAGAGGATGTCGCCGGTCGCGTGATAGCGCCGGGCCCCGAGGTCGTAGTCCGTCTTCTCGACACCGGGCAGCACCGCGTCGAGCACGCGGCCGGCCTGTGCGATCACCTCGGGCCCGATGCCGTCACCGGCGATCACTGCGAGCTTCAACGTGGCCGTCATGACAGATCCACCAATTCCAGAGTGGTGGCGGCGACGGCCTCACGGATGGCCGTCAGCGTCGCGTCGGGCACCTCGGCATTGACCCGCAGCAGCAGCGTCGCGCCCGGGCCGTCGGCGTCCTGGCTGAGCGCGGCCGCCTGGATGTCGATGCCCTCGTTGCCCAGGATGGTGCCGACCTTGCCGAGCGAGCCGGGCTTGTCGGCGTAGCTGGCGATCAGATTGAGGCCCTCGGCGCGCAGTTCGAGATTGCGGCCGTTGACGTTGACGATCTTCTGCACCTGTTGCGGTCCGGTCAGCGTGCCCGACACGTTGAGCTGGGAGCCGTCGGGATACACCGCCCGCACATCGACCAGGCTGCGGTGGTTGGGGCTCTCCGCCGACGTGGTCAGCTCGGCGGTGACGCCCCGCTCGGCGGCCCGGGCCGGGGTGTTGACGAACGTGATCGGCTCGTCGGTGACGGCGGAGAACAACCCCCGTAACGCCGAGAGCTTGAGGATGTCGAGGGCGTGCTCCGCGCCGAGCTCGCCGTAGACGTCGACCGACACCGTCGACGGCACCGTCTTGGCCAGCGCGCCGAGCAGCACACCCTGCTTGCGCACAATGTCCAGCCACGGCGCCACCTCCTCGCCGACGGCGCCGCCGGAGACGTTGACGGCCTCGGGCACGAACTCCCCGGCCAGCGCAAGGAGGACCGAGCGCGCGACGTCGGTGCCGGCCCGGTCCTGCGCCTCCGACGTCGACGCCCCCAGGTGCGGGGTCACGACCACCTGCGGCAGGTCGAACAGCGGGCTGTCGGTGCAGGGTTCGGTGTCGAACACGTCCAGGCCGGCGGCGCGGACATGGCCGCTGTTGATCGCATCGGCCAGCGCCTGTTCGTCGATCAGGCCACCGCGTGCGGCGTTGACGATGATGACGCCCGGCTTGGTCCTGGCCAGCGCCTCCTTGCCGATAATGCCTTTGGTCTCAGCGGTTTTCGGCAGATGAACCGAGATCAGGTCGGCGCGGGACAGGACCTCGTCCAGCGGCAACAGCTCAATGCCCAGCTGGGTGGCCCGAGCAGCCGACACGTACGGGTCGTAGGCGATGACGTTGGTCTCGAAGGCCGCCAGGCGCTGCGCGAACAGCTGACCGATCCGGCCCAGACCGACCACGCCGACGGTCTTGCCGAAGATCTCCACGCCGTTGAAGCTCGACCGCTTCCATTCGTGCTCCCGCAGCGACGCGTCGGCCTGCGGGATCTGGCGGGCGGCGGCCAGCATCAGCGTGACGGCATGCTCGGCGGCGGTGTGGATGTTGGAGGTGGGCGCGTTGACGACCATTACGCCACGTTTGGTGGCGGCATCCACGTCGACGTTGTCCAGCCCCACCCCGGCCCGGCCCACGATCTTCAGCTTGGGCGCGGCGGCCAGCACTTCGTCGTCCACGGTGGTGGCCGAACGCACCAGCAGCGCGTCTGCGTCGGGCACCGCGGCCAGCAGCTTCTCCCGGTCGGGGCCGTCCACCCAGCGGACTTCGACCCCGTCTCCGAGGGCGTCCACAGTGGACTGGGCCAGCTTGTCGGCGATCAGTACTACAGGCAAACTCACCCGGACAGACTAATAGGCTGGAGCACTGTGGTTGACGTCACCGTCGTCGGAAGCGGCCCCAACGGGCTGAGCGCCGCGGTCATCTGCGCCCGGGCCGGTCTGTCCGTGCGCGTGATCGAGGCCCAATCCACCGCCGGTGGCGGTGCCCGCACCGCTGCGGACCCGGAGTTTCCCGGCGTATCCCACGACATCTGCTCCGCGGTGCATCCGCTGGCGTTGGCATCGCCGTTCTTCGCCGAGTTCGACCTGCGCGCCCGCGGGGTTGACCTCACGGTGCCGGAAATCTCCTACGCCAACCCACTGGCGAACCACCCGGCCGCGATCGGCTACCACAGCCTGGATCGCACCTGCGCCGAACTGGACGACGGGGCCTCCTGGCGCCGCCTGCTCGGCCCGCTCGTCGCCAACCTGGACGGCGCACTGGATCTGTTCCTCGGCGACAAGCGGTCCGTACCGTCGAACCCCGTGTTGTCGGTGCAAGCCGGTCTGAGGCTGCTACAGCAGGGCACCCGTGCGTGGAACCTGCTGCGCGGCGAGGATGCCCGCGCATTGTTCACCGGCGTTGCGGCCCACACGATTTCGACAATGCCGTCCTTCGTGGCCGCCGGCGCGGGACTGATGCTCGCGACGCTGGCTCACGCTGACGGCTGGCCGATACCCGTCGGCGGCTCGCAGGCGATCGCGGACGCGTTGATCGCCGACCTGCGGGCACACGGCGGCGAACTGGTGCTCGGCGAGCAGGTCCACACTCCCCCGCCCGGGGTCGTGTTGTACGACACCGCCCCGACGGCGCTGCTCGACATCTACGGCCAGTCACTGCCGACGCGGTATGCCGACCGGTTGCGCGGCTACCGGTACGGACCCGGCGTCGCGAAGGTGGATTTCGTGCTGTCGGGTGAGATCCCGTGGCGCGATTCCCGGCTGGCGGCGGTACCTACGTTGCACATGGGCGGAAGTCGCGCCCAGATGGCATTGGCCGAACGCGAGGCGGCGGCGGGCCGACTCCCCGAGTGGCCCATGATCCTGGCCGCGCTGCCGCACGTCGCCGATCCGGGACGCATCGACAGCGCCGGGCGGCGGCCGATGTGGACGTACGCGCACGTACCGTCCGGCTGCACCGCCGACCTGGCCGACACCGTTACGGGCGTGTTCGAGAAGTTCGCACCCGGATTCCGGGACGTAGTGCTGGCCGTCCGGTCGATTCCGGCGGTACGCCTGTCCGACCACAACGCCAACCTGGTGGGCGGGGACATCGGCGTCGGCGCCAACAACATGTTCAGCGCGCTGACCGGGCCGACCCTGCGGCTGAACCCGTGGACCACACCGGTTCCGAACGCATACCTGTGCTCGTCGGCGACCCCACCCGGCGGCGGCGTGCACGGCATGGCCGGCTACTACGCCGCGCGCACGGTCCTCAAACGTGAGTTCGGCCTGGGCCTGCCCCCGCTCGCTCCGTAGGCCGGCCGGGCCACGAGCCGGCCCTAGCACGCTTTCGGCGCGGCCGGTCCCGCGAATGGGGCCAGCCGCGCCGAAAGCGGTTGAAAACTAAGCGGTTTCGGTGATCGGCCGGTCCACCCAGCTCATCAGGTCGCGCAGCTTCTTGCCGGTCACCTCGATCGGGTGCTCGGCGTTCTGCTTGCGCAGCCCCTCGAGTTCCTTGTTGCCGCCCTCGACGTTGGCCACCAGGCGCTTGACGAAGGTGCCATCCTGGATGTCCTTGAGGATGGCGCGCATCCGCTCCTTGGTGTCGGCGTCGATGACGCGCGGGCCGCTGAGGTACCCACCGAACTCCGCGGTGTCGGACACCGAGTAGTTCATCCGCGCGATGCCGCCCTCGTACATCAGGTCGACGATCAGCCTGAGCTCGTGCAGCACCTCGAAGTAGGCCATCTCCGGCGCATAGCCGGCTTCGACCATGACCTCGAAGCCGGTCTTGACCAATTCCTCGGTGCCACCGCACAACACGGCCTGCTCACCGAACAGGTCGGTCTCGGTCTCTTCCTTGAAGTCGGTCTTGATGACGCCCGCGCGGGTGCCGCCGATGCCCTTGGCGTACGACAGCGCCAGCGCCTGGCCCTCACCCTTGGGGTCCTGGTCCACGGCGATCAGACAGGGCACACCCTTGCCGTCGACGAACTGGCGGCGGACCAGGTGACCGGGGCCCTTCGGGGCGACCATGCCGACGGTGACGTTGGTCGGCGGCTTGATCAGGCCGAAGTGGATGTTCAGGCCATGGCCGAAGAACAGCGCGTTGCCGTCCTCGAGGTGCGGCTCGATGTCGTTCTTGAAGATCTCGGCCTGGGCGGTGTCCGGTGCCAGCAGCATGATCACGTCGGCCCACTTGGCAACTTCTTCGGGGGTGTCGACGGCCAGGCCCTGCTCCTCGACCTTGTCACGGGACTTGGAGCCTTCGCGCAGACCGACTTTCACGTCGACGCCGGAGTCGCGCAGCGAGAGCGCATGCGCGTGCCCCTGGCTGCCGTAGCCGATGACGCCGACCTTGCGACCGGCGATGATCGACAGGTCTGCGTCGTCGTCGTAGAACATCTCAACTGCCACTTGCCTTTTCCTTATCTCTCTCGTTTGGCGCCGACCGTGGGGGTCATGGACGGAAATGGCTGTCACATGTACGTAGCCCACACAGTCAGCATCTTGGGTGTCGTTATTTGGTGGTCCCGATGCCCCGCGGACGCCGGTCCATGTCGGACCGCTGGCTCATCGGGATCACCTCGTGGTCCCGATGCCCCGCGGCCCGCGTGCCAGCGACACGACCCCCGACTGCACGATCTCACGAATACCGTAGGGCTCGAGGACGCGCAGCAGCGCCCCGATCTTCTCCTGCGTTCCGGTCGCCTCGATGGTCAGCGACTCGGTGGAGACGTCAACAACCTTGGCGCGGAACAGGTTCACCGCCTCGATCACCTGACTGCGAGTGCCCGCATCAGCGCGCACCTTGATCAGTGCGAGCTCGCGGGAGACCGAGTTCTCGTCGTCCTGCTCGACGATCTTGATCACGTTGATCAGCTTGTTCAGCTGCTTGGTGATCTGTTCGAGCGGGAAGTCCTCGACCGACACGACGATCGTCATGCGCGACATGTTCTTGGCCTCGGTGGCACCGACGGCCAGCGACTCGATGTTGAATCCGCGCCGCGAGAACAGCGCCGCGACGCGCGCCAGGACACCCGGCTTGTCCTCGACCAGAACCGACAGGGTGTGTGTGGTGACCGTCATCTCTAGACCTGATCTTCGTTGTCGAACAGCGGGCGGATGTCGCGCGCGGCCATGATCTCGTCGTTGCTGGTGCCCGCCGCCACCATCGGCCACACCTGGGCGTCGGCGCCGACGATGAAGTCGATGACCACCGGTCGGTCGTTGATCTCCCGCGCCCGCCGGATGACGTCCTCGACGTCCTCCTCACGCTCGCACCGCAGCCCGACGCAGCCCATGGCCTCGGCCAGCATGACGAAGTCCGGGATGCGCTGGCTGTGGGTGGCCAGATCGGTTTGGCTGTACCGCTTTTCGTAGAACAACGTCTGCCACTGCCGAACCATGCCGAGGTTGCCGTTGTTGATCAATGCCACCTTGATCGGCACACCCTCGATGGCGCAGGTGGCCAGCTCCTGGTTGGTCATCTGGAAGCAGCCGTCGCCGTCGATGGCCCACACCTCGGCGTCCGGGCGGGCCATCTTGGCGCCCATGGCCGCCGGGATTGCGTAGCCCATGGTGCCCAGCCCGCCGGAGTTCAGCCACGTGCGCGGCTTCTCGTACTTGATGAACTGCGCGGCCCACATCTGGTGCTGCCCCACCCCCGCGACGTAGATCGCGTCCGGACCGGCCATCTCGCCCAGCTTCTCGATGACCAGTTCCGGGGACATGCTGCCGTCGCTCTGGGGGCCGTAGCTCAGCGGATACGTAGAGCGCAGGGCGGATAAATACTCCCACCAGCTGTCCAGCTTCAGGTTGCCGGGCACGTCGTCGCGGCGCAGCGCCGCGATCAGATCGACGATGACGGCCTTGACGTCACCCACGATCGGGACGTCCGCGTTGCGGTTCTTGCCGATCTCCGCGGGGTCGATGTCGGCGTGAATCACCTTGGCATCCGGCGCGAATGACGACAGCTGACCCGTGACGCGGTCGTCGAACCGGGTGCCCAGCGCGATCAGCAGATCGCTGCGCTGCAGCGCGGCCACAGCCGCGACGGTGCCGTGCATCCCGGGCATGCCCAGGTGCTGGGGATGGCTGTCGGGGAAGGCGCCGCGCGCCATCAGCGTGGTCACCACCGGGATGCCGGTCAACTCGGCCAGAACCAGCAGCTCCTCGGTAGCCTCGCCGCGGATCACGCCGCCGCCGACATAGAGCACCGGTTTGCGCGCGGCCTTGATCAGTTTCGCGGCCTCCTTGATCTGGCGGCTGTGCGGTTTGGTGTTCGGCTTGTAGCCGGGCAGATCCATCTCCGGCGGCCAGCTGAACGTGCACGTGCCCTGCAGCACGTCCTTCGGGATGTCGACGAGCACTGCGCCGGGCCGGCCCGAGGCGGCGATGTGGAATGCCTCGGCGATCACCTGCGGGATCTCATCGCCACTGCGAACCAGGAAGTTGTGCTTGGTGATCGGCATGGTGATGCCCGAGATGTCGGCCTCCTGGAAGGCGTCCGTGCCGATCAGGCTGCGGCCCACCTGGCCGGTGATGGCGACGACGGGGATCGAATCCATCTGCGCGTCGGCCAGCGGGGTCACCAGGTTGGTGGCGCCCGGCCCGGAAGTGGCCATCATGACGCCGACACGGCCGGTGGCGTGCGCGTAGCCGCTGGCGGCGTGACCGGCGCCCTGCTCGTGGCGCACCAGCACGTGACGCAGTTTGGTCGAGTCGAACAATGGGTCGTAGACGGGCAGGACGGCGCCGCCCGGGATGCCGAAGATGGTGTCGACGCCCATCTCCTCGAGGGAGCGGACCACCGACTGGGCGCCGGTCATCTGCTGCGGGGGCACCCGGTTGGGGGCCTGGCTGGGAACACCGTTGGTCGGTTTGGGTGCGGTGGCCGGTGCCGGTGGTCGCGTTGTCGGTGCGCTCACGGTCTGTTCCTTCGGGTTCTGAGTCTGGGATTCATCGCTGTGGGCAACAAAAAACCCCCGTCAGCTTGGGCTGCACGAGGGTTGCGCGTCGGGGTGCTGGTAGCTGGAAGCTTGCCAGGTCACGCACCAACGCGCCAGCAAAGTACTACGAGCATGGTCCGCATGACCGACGACGCTAGTCTCCGCACAGGTCAAAGGTCAAATTGCGGGCCACTCCTATGATGCAGGGCGTGTCCGCCGATATCGCAACCGACCGTGTAGTGATCAACATTTCGCCGATGGCGCACGTCGCCGTAGGGTTCTTCGCACTGAGTCTGATGGTGTTCCTGGTGATCTCACCGTGGGCCGCGCTGCTGCTGTTGATCCCGGTGGCGATGTCGGTCTTCATCATTCGCACGCGCACCGTCGCCGACCGCGAGTCCGTCACCGCCCGAACCCTGCTGGGCAGCACGACGATGCGCTGGGAGGACATCGAAGGCCTGCGGTTCGTGAGATCGTCCTGGGCGCGTGCGCACCTGAAGAGCGGCGCCGACGTGCCGCTGCCCGCGGTGACCTTCTCGACACTGCCGCTGCTGACCGAGGCCAGTGGCGGGCGGGTGCCCAACCCGTACGACTGATTCTCGCGCGAGCGCACACCCAGGTACAGATAGCCGGCCGGAAACTGTACCTGGCTGAGCGCTCGCGGTCGCAGCGTCGTCAGCCCAGCGGGTTTCCGCCGTTGAGCAGCACCCACACCGCAATACCGCCGCCGATGCCGAGCAGCAGCGCCAGGAACGAGCCGATGAACGGCCGCCGCGCCCAGCCCCGGCCGGCGTCGAACCCGTACCGGCCCGGACCGACCAGGATGATCGTGATCGCCACCACGATCAGCGTCAGCTCGAACTCATGGCCATTCGGCAGGAAGAACGCGAACTGACGCGGGTTCGACTGCGTCGCGATCCCGGCAATCAGTCCGTTGATCAGGTACGCCAGCGCGGCTGCGGCCGCCAGCGGAGCGAACAGTCCCAGCACCAGCAGCACACCCGCGGCGATCTCCGTGCCGGCTGCCACGTACGGCAGGATGTTCGCGTGCTGGTAGCCCAGGTCGGCCAGCCCGTCGCCGAAGCCACCCATCCCGGCGCCACCCCACCAGCCGAACACCTTCTGCAGACCGTGCACGATCAGCAGCGCGCCGAAACCCACCCGCAACACCAGCAGGCCCAGATCCTGGGTGCCGCGGCGATCGGTGGTCGGCGACCGGCCGTCGTCGGGTTCGATCTCCTCCGGCCCGACGGACGCCGACCGCGCGGCCTGCGGCTGCACGTACGGCAACGGCTCGGGGTCGTTCAGGACGCCCAGGCCCGAGGCGTTGTCGGAAGCGTAGGGGTTGGCAGCATAGGAATTGACGGGCTCCGGCGTGCTCGCGCTGTACGCGTCCCCCGCCGGAGTGGCGTAGTTAGGAATCTTCGTGGTCTCGAAGTCGCCCCCGTACGTGGCCGACGGCAGATCGTCCTCCGGGTCGACCAGGCTGGCCGAGGCCGGCCGCTGCCAGCTGGGATCATTCGAAGCGCTCGTCACGACAGCCAGGGTAGGACGAAATTCCTGGGAATCGGGGATTTGAGCGGCCCTTTTGCCGGGCAATAATCGCAATCCGTAACCTGGCTGCATGCTGATGTCCCCGCCCGTCCGCGGCGTGCTGGTCGCGCTGACCGCCGGGCTGGTTGTCACGCTGTCCGGATCGCTGACGGGTTGCGCCCGGTTCGACGACGCACAGTCCCAACCGTTCACCACCGAACCGGAACGCGGCGCGCCTCCGACATCCACTCCGCCCCCACCCCCGCCGTTGCCTGCGAACCCCTTCCCCAAGGCGTGCCCGGCCCCCGGCGTCATGCAGGGCTGCCTGGAGAGCACCAGCGGACTGATCATGGGCGGGGACGGCAAGACCGCCCTGGTCGCCGAGCGCATCACCGGAGCCGTCAAGGAGGTGTCGGTCAACGCCGAGCCGAAGACCCGGCTGGTCATCCCCGTCGACGGCTCGGGCGACGGGGGGCTGCTCGACATCGTGAAGTCACCGACCTATCAGCAGGACCGGTTGATGTACGCCTACATCAGCACGCCCACCGACAACCGGGTGGTCCGCATCGCCGACGGCGACGTGCCCAAGGACATCCTGACCGGCATCCCGAAGGGCGCGTCGGGCAACGCCGGCGCGCTGATCTTCACCAGCCCGACCACCCTGATGGTCCAGACCGGCGACGCCGGCAATCCGGGCGCGGCCGCCGACCCGGCGTCACTGGCGGGCAAGCTGCTCCGGATCGAGCAGCCCACCACCGTCGGCCAGGCGCCGCTGACCACCGCACTGACCGGTCTGGGCGGGGGCGGTGCGATGTGCATCGATCCCGGCGACGGATCGCTGTACGTCACCGACCGCGGCCCCACCGGGGACCGTCTGCAGCGGATCACCAAGGACTCCAAGACCTCGACGGTGTGGACGTGGCCGGACAAGCCCGGTGTGGCGGGGTGCGCCGCCGTCGAGGGCAGTGTGCTGGTGAACCTGGTCAACACCAAGCAGACCGTCGCGGTGAAGCTGGCACCCGACACGGGCGCGGTCACCGGTGAGCCGGAGGTGGTCCGCCAGGACCAGCACGGGCACGCGTGGGCGCTGGCGGTGTCCCCCGACGGCAACGTCTGGGGCGGCACGGTCAACCGCACCGCCGGCGATCCCGACAAACTCGACGACGTCGTGTTCCCGTTATTCCCGCAGGGCGGATTCCCGCGCAGCGACGCCGATTTGAGCTAGCCAGAATCCGAGGCTTGCGTCGCCGGTGATCGAGGCGGAGCATTTTCCCCACATCGGGATTGCGGGGGAATCATGACGCCATTGCCGACGGTCGACATGACCGGAACCTATAACCAGGGCATGCATGCGATGCTCGCGGAAGCTGCCCGCCACAGCCCGCTGGCCGTCGATGAGCTCAGCGGTGCCACGGTGGTTCTGCGACAGCACGATGTTGAAGCGCTCGCCCGTGATCAACGGGTCGTAGGGGTCGGGCTGACGTTATTCGATCTGATGGGGATCGACCGCGGGTCACTGCGGGCCTGGTACAGCCGGCTCATGTTCACCACGCAGGGCGACATCCCCTGGCGCCAGGTTCTCGGGCGTAGCCCGAGCCGGTTACCCGTCGCGCCCGCGTAGCAAGTTCAGCCGACCCCGCAGGCCGCCAACACCAGTTCGCGCACCCGCGCCGCGTCCGCCTGACCCTTGGTGGCCTTCATCACCGCGCCGACGATCGCGCCTGCCGCTTGTACTTTGCCAGCCCTGATCTTCTCGGCCACATCAGGATTGGCGGCCAGGGCCTCGTCCACCGCGGACTGGATCAGCGAGTCGTCGCGCACCACGGCCAGCCCGCGGGCGGTCATCACGGCCTCGGGCTCGCCCTCACCGGCCAGCACACCCTCGATCACCTGACGGGCCAGCTTGTTCGAAAGTTTGCCGTCGTCAACGAGTTTCACCACGGCGGCCACCTGGGCCGGGGTGATGGGCAATTCGGACACCGGATACCGAGCCTCATTGGCCTTCTGCACCAGGAAGTTGCCCCACCACGCACGGGCGGCCTCGCTGGAGGCACCCTCGGCCACGGTGGCGGCCACCAGCTCCACCGCACCGGCGTTGACCAGGTCGCGCATCACCTCGTCGGAAACACCCCAGTCGTCCTGAATTCGCTTGCGCGCCAACCACGGTAATTCCGGAATGGTTCCGCGCAACTGCTCGACGAGTTCGCGCGACGGCGCCACCGGTTCGAGGTCGGGCTCCGGGAAGTACCTGTAGTCCTCGGCCGTTTCCTTGGCGCGACCGGGCGAGGTGTATCCGTCCTCGTGGAAATGCCGGGTCTCCTGGGTGATGGATCCGCCGACCTGCAGTAGGGCCGCCTGGCGGCGCATCTCGTAACGCACCGCCACCTCGACGCTCTTGAGCGAGTTGACGTTCTTGGTCTCGGTCCTCGTCCCGAATTCCGTTGCGCCCTTAGGCATCAGGGAGACATTGGAATCGCAGCGCATCGAGCCCTGATCCATCCGGACATCGGAGACATCCAGGCCGCGCAACACTTCCCGCAACGCGGTGACGTACGCGCGCGCGATCTGCGGCGCATTCTCGCCGGTCCCGACGATCGGCTTGGTGACGATCTCGATCAGGGGCACACCGGCCCGGTTGTAGTCCAGCAGCGACTCGGTAGCACCGGCGATCCGGCCGGTGTCGCTGCCGATGTGCAGCGACTTGCCGGTGTCCTCCTCCATGTGGGCGCGTTCGATCTCCACCCGCCAGATGCTGCCGTCCTCGAGCGGGACGTCGAGGTAGCCGTTGATCGCGATCGGCTCGTCATATTGGCTGATCTGGTAGTTCTTCGGCATGTCCGGGTAGAAGTAGTTCTTCCGGGCGAACCGGCACCAGTCGACGATCTCGCAGTTCAGCGCCAGGCCGATCCGGATCGCCGACTCCACCGCGGCGGCGTTGACCACCGGCAGCGCGCCCGGCATGCCGAGACAGACGGGGCACACCTGGGTGTTGGGTTCGGCGCCGAACGTGGTGGCGCAGCCGCAGAACATCTTGGTGGCGGTGGACAACTCGACGTGCACCTCGAGCCCCAGGACCGGGTCGTAGGCGGCGATGACGTCGTCGTAGTCGAGCAGATCGGCACCAGCCGGCGAAATCGTCATGAGACCGATCTTATTCGTGCGTGAATCGTCGGATGGCGCTGGACCGGCGCACCTTCCTGCGGGGCGGCCCGGCCGGCCTCCTGGGAGCCGGCACGATGCTGGCGGCGCGATACGGCGTCCCGGCTCGGGCTGCCGGGGATACCGATGACCGTCACACACACCGACGGTTTTCCGGTGCAGCCAGTCCGGGTCGACTCGGTGCTGCTCGGGATGGGCGAGCGCGCCGACGCGGTGGTCGTACTCGGCGACACGCCGGTGCCGCTGGTGGCGGCGCCCTACGTCGACCATGTTGCGTGAGCGCGCTCGTCAGCCGAAGAACTCCGCGGCGTCGTCGTACCGCCACTGCGGAACCAGCTTGAGGTGGGCGACCGCATCGGCCAGCGGGACCCGCCCGATCGCCTCGCCACGCAGGCTGACCATCATGCCGAACTCACCGGCGTGCGCGGCGTCGGCGGCATTGACGCCGAACCGGGTGGCCAGCACCCGGTCATAGGCGGTCGGTGTGCCGCCGCGCTGGACATGCCCCAGCACGGTGACCCGAACGTCCTTCTTGGTCCGCTGCTCCACCTCGATGGCCAGCTGCTGCGCGACACCGGTGAACCGTTCGTGACCGAATTCGTCGGTGCCGCCCTGGCGTAGCTGCATGGACCCCTCGGCGGGCTTGGCACCCTCGGCCACGACGCAGATGAAACTCGAATTGCCATGCTGGAAGCGCTTTTTGACCAGGCGGCAGACCTCTTCGACGTCGAAGGGCTGCTCGGGGATCAGGGTCATGTGCGCGCCGGCGGCCAGCCCGGAGTTCAGCGCGATCCAGCCCGCATGCCGGCCCATCACTTCGACGAGCATCACCCGTTCGTGCGATTCGGCGGTGCTGTGCAAGCGGTCGATGGCCTCGGTGGCGATCATCACCGCGGTGTCGTGGCCGAACGTGACGTCGGTCTGGTCGATGTCGTTGTCGATCGTCTTGGGCACGCCGACCACGGGGACACCCTCGTCGGAGAGCCACTTACCCGCGGTCAGCGTGCCTTCCCCGCCGATCGGGATCAAGCAGTCGATCCCGTTGTCGTCCAGGTTCTGTTTGATCTGTTCGAGCCCGGCGCGCAGCTTGTCCGGGTTGACCCGCGCGGTGCCCAGCATCGTGCCGCCCTTGGCCAGCAACCGGTCGTTGCGGTCGTCGTTGACCAGCTGCACGCGGCGGTTCTCCAGCAACCCGCGCCAGCCATCCTCGAACCCGACCACGGTCGAGCCGTACCGCACTTCGCAGGTCCGAACCACGGCCCGGATGACGGCATTGAGGCCCGGACAATCGCCGCCACCGGTGAGAACTCCGATCCGCATGGGGTCATCCAACCCCATCAGATCGCGGTGGGGAGTGGTCCTCGCGCAGTTTCGTAGGCCGCACCCACGCGGTAGACGCGGTCGTCGGCCAGGGCCGGCGCCATGATCTGCAGACCGACCGGCAACTTGTCGTCCGGTGCGAGCCCCGACGGCACCGAGATGCCGCAGTGCCCGGCCAGGTTGAGCGGCAGGGTGCACAGGTCGAACAGGTACATCGCCAGCGGATCGTCGACCTTCTCCCCCAACCGGAATGCGGTGGTGGGCGTGGCAGGGCTGACCAGCACGTCGACCGATTCGTAGGCCTTGTCCAGGTCGTCGGCGATCAGCGTGCGCACCTTCTGCGCCTGGTTGTAGTAGGCGTCGTAATAGCCGGCCGACAGCGCGTAGGTGCCGATCATGATGCGCCGCTTGACTTCTGGGCCGAAGCCGGCGGCGCGGGTCAGGGCCATGACCTCCTCGGCGCTGTGGGTGCCGTCATCGCCGACGCGCAGTCCGTATCGCATGGCGTCGAAGCGCGCGAGGTTGCTCGACACCTCCGAGGGCAGGATGAGGTAGTAGGCCGCCATCGAGTGATCGATGTGCGGGCAGTCCACCTCGGTGACCGTCGCGCCGAGCGCGCGCAGCTGTTCCACGGCGGCATGGAACGACTCCAGCACGCCGGGCTGATAGCCCTCGCCGCGGTGCAACTGGGCCACCACACCGACTTTCACGCCACGCAGGTCCCCGGTGGCACCGGCGCGCGCGGCCGCGACGACATCCGGGACGGGCACATTGATCGAGGTGGCGTCGCGGGGATCGTGGCCGGCGATCACCTCGTGCAGCAGCGCGGTGTCCAGCACGGTGCGCGCGCACGGACCGCCCTGGTCCAGTGACGAGGCGCAGGCGACCAGCCCGTAGCGGCTTACCGTTCCGTAGGTCGGCTTGACGCCGACCGTGGCGGTCAGGGCGGCAGGCTGGCGGATCGAGCCGCCGGTGTCGGAGCCGATCGCCAGCGGCGCCTGGAACGCGGCCAGCGCGGCGGCACTGCCGCCACCGGAGCCGCCCGGCACCCGCTCGGTGTCCCATGGATTGCGGGTCGGGCCGTACGCCGAGTTCTCGGTCGAGCTGCCCATGGCGAACTCGTCCATGTTCGTCTTGCCCAGAATGGGGATGCCGGCGCGGCGGATTCGCGCGGTCACCGTCGCGTCGTACGGCGAGGTCCAGCCCTCGAGGATCTTCGAGCCGCACGTGGTGGGCATGTCGGTCGCGGTGAACACGTCCTTGAGCGCCAGCGGCACCCCCGCCAGGGGCGACGGCAGCTCGTCGCCCGCGGCCACCATGGCGTCGACGTCGGCCGCGGCCGCCAGCGCCTGGTCGGCGGCCACGTGCAGGAATGCGTGGTACTCGCTGTCGGTCCGGTCGATCTGGTCCAGGCAGGCTTGGGTGATCTCGGTGGAGGACACCGCCTTGGCGGCGATCTTGGCCGCCAGCTCTGCGGCAGAGAGCCGGATCAGGTCACTCACTGGCTCTCCCCCAGGATCTGCGGAACGGCGAAGCGGCCCTGCTCGGCGCGCGGCGCCTCGGCCAGCGCCGCATCCTGGGTCAGGCCGGGGACGACGGTGTCGGGGCGGGTCACGTTGACCTGGTCGAGCGGATTGTCGGTGGCCTCCACACCGGTGACGTCGACGGACTGGATTCGGCTGACGTGCTCCAGGATCGCGTCGAGCTGACCGGAGAAGCTGTCGAGCTCCTCATCGGTCAGCGCCAGACGCGCCAGGCGGGCCAGATGGGCCACGTCGTCTCGGGAGATTTGCGACACGCGTAGGAGCCTAGTGGTGTCGCTGATTCCCCTCGCCGAGCGCTCAGTGTCGTACACATTTCGGCCGCAATTCCGTACCTGGATGCGCGCTCGCGATCGGCGGGGGCCGCCGCTACCGGAAATGCCGACCGCCGGACCCTGTGCCAGAGTGTTGGCCGTGCCCTCGTATCTCCTGCGTGTCCGACTGGATGACCGGCCCGGCAGCCTCGGCTCCCTGGCCGTGGCGCTCGGATCGGTGGGTGCCGACATCCTGTCCCTCGACGTCGTCGAGCGCGCCCCCGGATACGCGATCGACGACCTGGTGGTCGAGCTGCCGCCGGGAGCGATGCCCGACATGCTGATCACCGCGGCCGAGAACATCGCCGGCCTTTACGTCGACTCGATCCGGCCGCACACCGGTCTGCTCGAGGCGCACCGCGAACTCGAGCTCATCGACCACGTCGCCGGCGCCGCGGGCCGCGCCGGCAGGCTACAGGTCCTGGTCGACGAGGCACCGCGGGTGTTGCGGGTCGGCTGGTGCACCGTGGTCGAGCTGACCGAGGCCGGGCTGCGCCGCGTGGCCGGCAGCTCGGGTGCGCCCGAGACCCACGCCGAGACGGCCCCGTGGCTGCCGATCGACCACGCCCAGGCACTCGACGGCACCGCCGACTGGAATCCGCAAATCTGGCGAGACATGGACACCACCCTGGCCGCCGCGCCACTGGGCGATGCGCACACGGCGGTGGTGCTCGGACGGCCCGGCGGGCCCGATTTCCGGCCATCGGAGGTGGCCCGCCTGGGTTACCTGGCGGGAATCGTGGCCACGATCCTGCGCTGATCGAGCGAACTGCGGAGTAATCTCTGGGGACCAGACGTCCCACGAACACGGAGGTAAACCATGGTCGAAAAGGTGCAGGTGCGGTGTTCCGGTTGCGGTGCGTATTTCACCGGCGAACGCGGCGACTCGCAGTGCCCCAACTGCTCGAGGAAGTAGCCCGCCACCGACGAAGGTGAACCGGCACCCGCTGGAACGGAACCATCCGTTCCAGCGGGTTCGGCTTCACGGGGTGTTCTCGGTGTCGGGGCCGTCGTGCAGCAGCCGGACGAAACCATCCTCGTCGAGCACCGCCACGCCCAACTCGATCGCCTTGTCGTACTTGGAGCCCGGCGCATCACCGGCCACCACGTAGTCGGTCTTCTTCGACACCGACCCGGCGGCCTTGCCGCCGCGGGTGATGATCGCCTCCTTGGCCCCGTCCCGAGAGAACCCCGCCAGCGAACCCGTGACGACGATGGTCAGCCCCTCCAGCGTCCGCTCGACGGTCGCGTCGCGTTCGTCGGCCATCCGGACGCCGGCCGCACGCCACTTGTCGACGATCGCCCGATGCCAGTCCACGGTGAACCACTCCGTGACCGCCGCCGCAATGGTGGGACCGACACCCTCGACCGCCGCCAGCTGGTCCTCGGACGCGGATTCGATGGCGTCGAGGCTGCCGAATTCGCTGGCCAGCGCGCGGGCGGCCGTCGGCCCCACGTGGCGGATCGACAACGCGACCAGCACCCGCCACAACGGCTGCTCCTTGGCCTTGCCGAGGTTGGCCAGCAAGCGTTTTCCGTTCGCCGACAATTCGCCGGCCTTGGTGGTGAACAGCTCGGTGCGCAGCAGGTCGTCGGCGCCCAGCGTGAACAGGTCGCCCTCGTCGGCGATCACCTCGGCCTGCAGCAGCGCGACCGCGGCCTCGTAGCCCAGCCCCTCGATGTCGAACGCACCGCGGCCCGACATGTGGAAAACCCGCTCCCGCAGTTGCGCCGGACACGACCGCGAGTTCGGGCAGCGGATATCGGCGTCACCCTCCTTGGTGGGGGCCAGCGGGCTGCCGCACTCGGGACATGTTGTGGGCATGACGAATTCGCGCTCGGTGCCGTCACGCAGATCGGCCACGGGGCCGAGCACCTCGGGGATGACGTCGCCGGCCTTGCGGATCACCACGGTGTCGCCGATCAGGACGCCCTTGCGTTTTACCTCCGAGGCGTTGTGCAGGGTCGCCAGCCCGACCGTCGACCCGGCCACCTTCACCGGCTCCATGTAGGCGAACGGCGTCACGCGCCCGGTGCGCCCGACGTTCACGCGGATGTCGAGCAGCCTGGTCTGCGCCTCCTCCGGCGGGTACTTGTAGGCGATCGCCCAGCGCGGTGCGCGGGATGTTGCGCCCAGGCGGCGCTGCAGCGCGAACTCGTCGACCTTGACCACCACACCGTCGATCTCGTGCTCGACGTCGTGCCGATGCTCCCCCCAGTAGGCGATGCGCTCCTCCACCGCAGCCAGGCCCTGCACCCGCGCCGTGTGTTCGGACACCGGCAATCCCCACGCCTTCAGCGCCAGGTAGGCGTCGTGCAGGCTGGCCGGGCTGAATCCCTCGGCGTGGCCGAGGCCGTGGCAGATCATGTGCAGGTTGCGCCGGGCGGTGACGGCCGGGTTCTTCTGCCGCAGCGAGCCAGCGGCGCTGTTGCGCGGGTTGGCGAACGGCGGCTTGCCGTCGGCGACCAGGCTGGCGTTGAGCGCTTCGAAGTCGGCGAGCCGGAAGAACACCTCACCGCGCACTTCGAGCACCGCGGGCACCGGGTACTCGTCGGTGCCGGTGAGCCGTTCCGGGATGTCGGTGATGGTCCGGGCGTTGAGCGTGACGTCCTCGCCGGTGCGGCCGTCGCCGCGGGTGGCCGCCCGCTCGAGGCGACCGTCGCGGTACACCAGTGCCAGTGCGACACCGTCGATCTTGAGTTCGCACAGGAAATGCTCGTCGGTACCGATCTCCGCGGCCACCCGGGCGGTCCAGGCCGCCAGCTCGTCGGCGTTGAAGACGTTGTCCAGGGACAACATCCGGTCCAGATGCTCGGCCGGCGCGAACTCGGTGGCGAACCCCGCCCCGCCCACCAACTGGGTCGGCGAGTCCGGGGTGCGCAGCTCGGGATGCTCGTCCTCGAGCGCCTGCAGCCGGCGCAGCATGGTGTCGAAGTCGGCGTCGGTGATGGTCGGGGCGTCGCGCACGTAGTAGCGGAACTGGTGGTCGCGAACCTCGTCGGCGAGTTCCTGCCACTGCCGTCGCAGGTCGGATTCCGCGGAGTCGGCGGCCAGTTCTGAGCTCACCCTGGCAGGTTAGCGAAGCGGTCCGACTAACCTGGACCCATGCCGCATCCGATCATGTTCGGAGACGACGACATGGGCCTGGCGGAGCTGCGCCGGATCGCATTGGCGCTACCCGAGGCCGTCGAGAAGATCTCCCACGGCCGTCCGACGTTCAACGCGCCGAAGATGTTCGCCGTGTACGGTGGCTCGTCGAAAGTCGGGCAGGCAAGCGGTGAGATGGTGCGTTATCCGTACTCGGTGCTGCTCAAGATCGACGAGTCCGAACGGCGCGCGCTGGAACAGGATCGGCGGTTCTACTTCCCGATGTATCTGGGCCCGTTCGGCTGGCTCGGTCTGGATCTCGAAGTGGCGCAAGTCGATTGGGACGAGGTGCGCGAGCTCGTCGACGCCTCGTTCCGGCTGCAGGCGCCCAAGCGATTGCTCGAGGAGCTGGACTCCCGTTAGATCGCTTCCGGGTCCTGCGCGAAGCCGTCGGCCGTTTTCTGGCACAGCCCGACGGCCGTTTTCGCCCAGTCGGTGGCGGCACCGGCCAGTCCACAGGCGGGTGTGATGCCGACGCGGTCGCGCAGCACCGTGCGGGCAAAGCCGAGCCGATCGGTGACCGCCGCCGCGGCTTTGGCCACTTCCTCGACAGCGGGCGTCCTGACCGGTGCCGTGGTGGGCACCACCCCGAGCAGAACCGTACGGCCCGACTCCACGAACTCGCCGATGCCGTCCAGATCGGCCGGCGCGAGCACCGATACGTCGACCGACACCGCCTGGATACTGCTGCGCTGCAACACCTTCCACGGTAGATCGGTAGCGCAGCAGTGCACTATGGTCGGCCCGGCGACCGCGCAGCGGTCCAGCAGCTCGATCGCGACGCTCTCGTCCACCGGGTGGACGGGGGTCATGCTGGTGACGCCGGCGAGTCGGCCGGCCAGCGCGGCCGGCAACATTGGTTCGTCGAATTGCACGACGACGGCGGCCCCGAGTCGGCGGGCCACCTCCGCGGCGTGCACCGTCATCCCCTCGGTCAGCGACTCCGTCAGGTCTCGCAGCGCACCGGCGTCGGTGATGGCCCGGTGACCGTTGCCGAGCTCGAGCTGCGCGGCCAGCGTCACCGGGCCTGCCGCCTGCACCTTGACCACCCTGTCGGACGAGCCGGGTCCGGCGGTCTCCCAGGCCTCTTCGAGCGCGTCGATGTCCTCGCGCAGCAGGCTGGCCGCCCGTCGCGACACCGCGCCCGGCCGGGCGGCGATGCGGTAGCCGCGCGGCACGGTGTCGATGGCGATGTCGACCAGTAGCGCGCCGGCCCGGCCGATCATGTCCGCGCCCACGCCACGGTCGGGCAGTTCGACCAGGTGCGGCATCCGGTGCAGCTCGCCGACGATGACCTCGGCGGCCGCGCGGGCCGACGTGCCGGGCCACGAGCCGATGCCGGTGGCGGCCGCGAATGTACTCACCGGTCAACCGTATTGGATGCGCCACTGAGACCCGCATCGAGTGGGTAGTCAGAGCGAAATCCCGGCCCGAACTTCGCTCTGACTACCGAATGGACGAGAGTCGACGGCTACACCCGCAGCACCGTCGGGCCCAGCGCCTCGTAGCGGCGCGCTTCCATGGCGCCCAGCTCGGTGCCGGTCAGGATCGCCTCGAAATCACTCACCTGCGCGAACCGGCAGAAGCTGGCCTCCCCGAACTTCGAGTGGGCGGCCGCCAGGATGGGACGTCGCGCCACCCGGACCGCGGTGGCCTTGACGGCCGCGACGGCGGGATCGGGTGTTGTGAGCCCGTGCTCGAGCGAAATCCCGTTGGTCCCCACGAAAGCGACATCGATCACCAGGCCGGCGAGCATGTCCACCGCCCAGTGGTCCACGGTGGCCAGCGTCCGGCCGCGCATCCGGCCGCCGAGCAGCAGCACGGTGACCGACGTGCTGTGCGCCAGCGCCTCGGCGACCAGTAGCGATGAGGTCACCACGGTCAGCTCCCGTTCGGCGATCCGCTCGGCGATCAACCGCGGTGTGAACCCCTCGTCCAGGTAGACGGTCTCGGCGCCGTGCAGCAGATCCGTTGCCGCCGAGGCGATCCGGTGCTTCTGCGCCAGATCGACCTGACTGCGGTATTCGACACCGGACTCGAAGGCCGCGGTCTCCAGGGGCACCGCTCCGCCGTGGACCCGCTTGAGCAGCCGCCGGCCCGCCAGCGCCTTGAGGTCGCGGCGGATGGTCTCGCTGGCGACGTCGAGTTCGTCGGCCAGCGCGTTGACCTCCACCCGGCCGCGGGTTCGCGCGAACTCGACGATCCGGTTCTGCCGGGTATCTGAATCCACTTGCACCACACTACTTGTCGGAGATGACCAGGATGTCCTTGATCTCCTCGGGCGTCCGGGCGGCCCGCAGCCGCGCCACCTCGTCGGGCTTGATGAACACCTGGGCGATCTGGTTCAGCAGCGCCAGATGGTCATTGCCGGCGCCAGCGATACCGACGACGAACTCGGCGGGCTTACCGTTCCAGTCGATCGGCTCGGGGAACCGGAGGAACGAGATGCCGGTGCGCCGGATCGACCCCTTGGCCTCGTTGGTGCCGTGCGGGATCGCCAGGCCGTTGCCCATGTACGTCGATACCGAGCGCTCCCGGTCGTGCATGGCGTCGATGTAGTGCGGTTCGACCGAACCGGCGGCCACCAGCAGCTCACCGGCCTCGGCGATGGCCTCGTCGCGGGTGGTGGCCGTACCGGTCAGCCGGATCGAATCCAGTGCCAGGACGTCGCTGGCCGGCGCGACCTCGTCCTGCACCGCGGCCGGTGTCTCCGCACCCGCGTTGGTCCGGCTCAACAGCTCCACGACCTCGTCGTAGCGCGGGCTGTTCATGAAGTCGTCGACCGACACGTGCGTGGCCGACGGGGTTCGCTGCTGGGCCCGCGCGGTCAGGTCCCGGTGCGTGACGACCAGGTCGTAGGTGTCGGTGAGGTTGGCGATGGACTGGTTGGTGACCTTGACGTCGCCGAAGCCGGCCTGCTGGACCTTCTTGCGCAGTACCGACGCCCCCATCGCCGAGGAACCCATCCCGGCGTCACACGCGAACACGATCTTGTTCACCGGGCCGTGCTTGGCACCCACCAGCGCCGACGCGACGCTGGACTTCTTGCCCTTGAGCGCTTCCATGTCGGCGGTGGCCGCATGCAGGTCGCCGTCGTCGTCGGCCCGGTCGGTCTTGAGCAGCAGGGAGGCGACCAGGAACGACACCCCCGCGGCGCCGAGCACCGACAGTGTCACGCCCAGGAAGCTGCCGGATGCGGTCTGCGCGTAGACGGCGATGATCGACCCCGGGGCGGCCGGCGCGCGCAATCCCGACCCGAACAGCACGTTGATGAAGACGCCGGTCATGCCGCCCAGGATGGTGGCCGCGATCAGCTTCGGCTTCATCAGCACGTACGGGAAGTAGATCTCGTGGATGCCGCCGAAGAACTGGATGATGGCCGCGCCGGGCGCCGAGGCCCGGGCGATGCCCTTCCCGAAAACCATGTACGCCAACAACAATCCGAGGCCCGGCCCCGGGTTGGCCTCGAGCAGGAACAGGATTGATTTGCCGGTCTCGAGCGCCTGGGTGGTGCCCAGCGGCGTCAGCACGCCGTGGTTGATGGCGTTGTTGAGGAACAGCACCTTGGCCGGCTCGATGAACAGCGACGTCAGCGGCAGCAGGTCGTGGTCCACCAGGAAGTCGACGGCGTTGCCGGCGGCATGGGTGAAGCCCGACACGATCGGCCCGATCCCGAAGAACCCGAACACCGCGAGGATCAGCCCGAGGATGCCGGCCGAGAAATTGTCCACCAGCATTTCGAAGCCCGGCCGGATCTTGCCGTCCCACACCGCATCCAGTTTCTTCATCAGCCAGCCGCCGAGCGGGCCCATGATCATCGCGCCCATGAACATCGGCACATCGGCGCCGGCGACGACACCCATGGTGGCGATTGCGCCGACGACCGCTCCACGGGTGTCGTAGACCATCTTGCCGCCGGTGTAACCGATCAGGATCGGCAGCAGGTAGGTGATCATCGGGCCGACGATGCCGCCGCTCTCGAACGAGCCCCAACCGCCGATCTTGGCGACCCAGCCGTCGGGATCCTGTAGTCCGTGGAACAGGCCCGGCAGCCAGCCGGTCTTGATGAACAGGGCGGTGATCAGGCCCCAGGCGATGAACGCACCGATGTTGGGCATGACCATGTTCGACAACGCCGTGCCCAGCTTCTGGACGCGCACTCGGACGCCGACCCGGGGCTCTGGCACAACTGCAACCTCGGACAACTCGATCAACCTCCGTACTCGACCATCCCGAACCCGGGCGATGACCGGTGATGCCGGTCACATAGGTACCAGTACAACCCATAAACGGGCATTCATGCAAGCATTCGGGCAAACATGGGCAGTTGATTTGGTGGATTTATGCCCGATTCGTCGTTAGAGTGCTGGGCAACACACCGGGACAGACGAGAGGATCCGCAATGAAGGCCCTGCGCTTCTACGCACCGGAGGACGTCCGTCTCGAGGACGTTCCCGAACCGACCTGCGCTCCCGACGAGGTCAAGATTCGCGTCCGGAACTGCTCGACCTGTGGCACCGACGTCAAGATCTTCTACAACGGTCATCAGAACCTCAGCCCCCCTCGAACCATCGGCCACGAGATCGCCGGTGAGATCGTCGAGGTGGGCGCCAACGTCAACACTGTGAACGCGGCCAACTGGAAGGTCGGCGACCGCGTCCAGGTGATCGCCGCGGTTCCCTGCGGCGACTGTTACGAGTGCCGCAAGGGCTGGATGGCGGTGTGCCAGAACCAGACCTCGATGGGCTACCAGTACGACGGCGGCTTCGCCGAGTACATGATCGTGCCCCGACAGGTTCTGAAAGTCGATGGGCTGAACCGCATTCCGGACAATGTCGGCTTCGACGAGGCGTCGGCAGCCGAACCGTTCGCGTGCGCCATCAACGCCCAGGAGCTACTCGGCATCGAGGAGGGCGACACCGTCGTGGTGTTCGGGGCCGGCCCGATCGGCTGCATGCACATCAGGATCGCGCGCGGCGTGCACAGATGCGGCCCGGTCTATCTCGTCGACGTCAACGCCGAACGGCTGCAGATGTCGGCCGACGCGGTGTCCCCCGACGAGATCATCGACGGGTCCCAGGTCGACGTCGTCGAGCGGGTCATGGAGCTCACCGGTGGCCGCGGCGCCGACATCGTGATCACCGCAACCGCGGCCAACGTCGCTCAGGAACAGGCGATTTCGATGGCCGCGCGCAACGGCCGCATCTCATTCTTCGGTGGCCTGCCCAAGACCGACCCCACCATCACGTGCGACTCGAACCTGGTGCACTACCGGCAGCTGCACATCCACGGTGCCAACGGGTCGGCGCCCGAACACAACAAGCGTGCGCTGCAATACATCTCGACCGGCCAGGTGCCCGTCAAGGATCTGATCACCCGGCACATCCCGCTGGCCGACGTGCTTGACGCCTTCCAGATCGTCAAGAAGGGTGCGGCCATCAAGGTCACCGTGGAGCCCTGAGCCTCACGAACACTGCGGCCCCCTTGGCGCGTCAGGCGATCGTCGCGCTGGCCAACACCTCATCGCCATCCGGGTCGCGACGGTAGAGCACCAGCGTCTGTCCTGCTGCCACCCCGCGCAGCGCCGACCGCAGCCGCACCTGCAGCGCACCGTCGAGGTACTCGGCGACGGCGGGCACGATCTCGCCGTGCGCGCGCACCTGGACCTCGCACTCCACCGGCACCGCGAACGGCTCGTCCGCGGTGAACACGGGCCGCTGACCAACCAGCTCCCAGACGTCGAGATCCTCGATGTAGCCGACCCGCACGGTGCCGGTGCCGGCATCGATGTCGGTGACGTAGCGCGGCCGACCGTCCGGCCCCGGACCCGCGATGCCCAGGCCCTTGCGCTGCCCGATGGTGAATTCGTGCACGCCGTTGTGCTCGGCGAGCACCGCTCCCCCGGCGTCCACCACCGCACCGCGGCGCACACCGATCCGCGCGCCGAGGAAGGCCTGGGTGTCACCGGAGGGGATGAAGCAGATGTCGTGGCTGTCCGGCTTGGTGGCCACGGCCAGCCCGCGCTGCGACGCCTCGGCGCGGATCTGCGCCTTCGGAGTGTCCCCGATCGGGAATGCCGCGTGTCGCAACTGTTCTGCGGTCAGCACGGCCAGCACATAGGACTGGTCCTTGTCGCGGTCCACCGCCCGGCGCAGCCGGCCGTCGGACAGCCGGGCGTAGTGCCCGGTGGCCACCGCGTCGAAACCCAGGGCCAGCGCGCGGGCCGACAGCGCTGAGAACTTGATCTTCTCGTTGCAGCGCACGCACGGGTTGGGCGTCTCGCCGCGCGCATAGGAGTCGACGAAGTCGTCGATCACGTCTTCCTTGAAGCGATCCGCGAAATCCCACACGTAGAACGGGATTCCGAGCACATCCGCGACCCGGCGGGCGTCGCCGCCATCCTCCTTGGAACAGCAGCCGCGCGAGCCGGTGCGCAATGTCCCCGGCGCCGACGACAACGCCATGTGCACACCGGTGACGTCGTGACCGGCGTCGACCATGCGCGCCGCGGCCACCGAGGAATCCACTCCGCCGCTCATCGCGGCAAGGACCCGCATCAGGCCCTCCCGGCGCTCGCCAGGGCCGCTTGCCGGGCCCGCGCGACGGCGCCGGGAAGGACCTCGAGGGCTGCCTCGACGTCGGCCTCAACGGTGTTGTGGCCCAACGACAGTCGCAGCGAACCGCGGGCGGTCGCCGGATCCGCACCCATGGCCAGCAGGACGTGCGAGGGCTGCGCCACGCCGGCCGTACAGGCCGAACCGGTGGAACATTCGATCCCGTTGGCGTCCAACAACATCAGCAGCGAGTCGCCCTCGCAGCCACGGAAGGTGAAGTGGGCGTTGCCCGGCAGCCGGTTCTGCCGCGCGCCGTTGACGACGACATCCTCGATCTCGGCGAGCACACCGTCGATGAGCCGGTCGCGCAGCGCAACCAGCCGGGCGGCACTGTCCGCCAGGCCGTCGACGGCGATCCGGGCCGCGGTGGCCATCGCAACCGCGCCGGCGACATCCGGTGTGCCCGAACGCACGTCGCGCTCCTGACCCCCACCGTGGATGAGTGGCACACACGCGACGTCGCGGCGCAGCAGCAGCGCACCCACACCCGTTGGACCGCCGAACTTGTGCGCGGCCACGCTCATCGCCGCACACCCGCTCGCCGCGAAATCGATGGGGATCTGCCCGACGGCCTGGACGGCGTCGGTGTGCAGCGGGACGTCGAACTCGGCGGCCACTGCGGCCAATTCGCCGATCGGCATGATCGTGCCGACCTCGTTGTTGGCCGACATGACGGATGCGACGGCCACCTCGTCGCCGTACTCCTGGAGCGCTGCGCGCAGGGCGGCCGGCGTCACCGAACCGTCCGGCTCGGTGGGCAGGAACGTGACGACGGCACCCTCGTGCTCGGCGAGCCAGTCCATCGCGTCCAGGACGGCGTGGTGCTCGACGGCGGTGGTGATGATGCGGCGCCGGCGCGGCAGTGTATCGCTGCGCGCCCAGTAGATGCCCTTGACCGCCAGGTTGTCGCTCTCGGTCCCGCCGCCGGTGAAGATCACCTCCGACGGCCGGGCCCCCAGGGCCGCCGCGATGGACTCCCGCGACTCCTCCATCCGACGGCGCGCGGTGCGGCCCGCGGTGTGCAGCGACGACGCGTTGCCAACCGTGCCGAGTACAGCGGTCATCGCCTCGATGGCAGCAGGCAACATCGGGGTGGTGGCGGCGTGGTCGAGATACACCGGACGGGCGGGACTCATGGCCTGTCCAGGGTACCCGCCGAAACCGGGCCGACGGACCGGCCGGTTCAGGCCGCCAGCGCGTGCCCGGGCGTGCGATCGGCCTGCTGCGCGTCGCGCACGGCGACCTGGCAGCGCTGGGCCAGTTCGCGGCGATCGGTGCCGGGCAGCTGCAGCGAATCGACGTGGACGTGCACGACGGTCCGCCGGGCGGTCACCATCCGGCAGATCGACGACCACAGGGTGTCGTCGCCGATGTAGGCGGGCACGGTCGAGGCGCTGCCGTCCCGGTGGTGGTAGGTCAGGGACAGCGGCTGCACGGGCCGGGCGGCGTCGATCGCGGCCTGGAACATCGCGGGCCGGAAGGGTCCGTAGCCCAGTCCGCACCACGTGGTGCCCTCGGGGAAGGCCACCACGGTGTGCCCGGCACGCAGCCGGGCCGCCACGGCGTCGACCACCGCCGGCAGCCGGCGCAGGCTGCCGCGGTCGATCGGGATCACCTTCATCAGCCGGGCCAGGACGCCGAAGGCGGGCCAGCTGATCAGTTCCGCCTTGGCCACGAAGGATCCGGGCAGCACCGCGCCGATCGCGAAGATGTCCACCCAGGAGATGTGCCCGCTCACGACCAGCACCCCGCGAAGGTTGCGAATCGGACCGCCCGACACCGTGATTCGCACACCCAGGCAGCGCAGCACCAGCCGGCAATAGCCCCGCTGGATGTGCGAGCGCCCGGGCAACGGCACCACCAGCAGGGGCAGCGCCGACAGCAGCGGCAACACTCCCAGAACCCGGAGCACCACCCGGAACGTGACGGCGGCCCGCGCCCCAGAAGGCGCCGCGCCGGCACGCATGCAGTGCTCGTCGCACGAGGCGCTGGGCAGCCAGGGATTGGCGCTCGTCATGACACCGTCTCCACCAAAGCCGAAGCGGCCGACACCGACCGCAATCGGGTGAGATATCGGGTGTCGGCGTTGCGCTTGTCCAGTAGCGCCGGGAAATCCGCCACGCCGAAGTCCGGATCGTGGGCCGGCTCGCCGCACACCTGGGCGCCGAGGCGCAGGTAGCCGCGCATGAGCGGCGGAACCTCGGGTCGTGCCGGCGGCTCGATGGCGTCAAGGCTCCGGCCATCGAGCAGGACCGGCCGGTAGGGGTAGACGGTGCGCTCCGGCGGCGCGCAGTGCCGGCGGCCGACGAAGTCGCGCACCCCGCGCACCTGCGTTCCCGGGGACGTGGCGCCGGACGGATCGTGGGTGGGTACCGACACGCAGCCGGTGACGTATTCGTAGCCACTGTGGTCGAGGTAGGCCAGGATGCCGGCCCACATCAGCAGGACCACCGCGCCGTTGCGGTGCTCGGCACGCACCACCGCCCGGCCCATCTCGACCAGTGATGGCCGCAGCGAATCCCAGCCGCTGACCTCGAATTCGGTTGCGGTGTAGAGACTTCCAGCGGCAATCGCACCCGGGGGCGGCAACATCCGGTAGCAACCGACCAGTTCTCCGCTGTTGTCCTCGCGGACCAGCAGGTGATCGCAGTGCTCGTCGAACCGGTCGACGTCGCGCCCGTGCGGCGAGGCGGGCAGCACGAATCCCGGTTCGGTGGTGAACACGTCGTGACGCAGCCGCTGGGCCGCGTCGATCAGTTCCGGATCTCTCGAGAGCAACAGGGTGTAGCGGGGCGCACCGTTGCGTTCAACGGGCCGGTCAGTGGTTTCGGCGGCTATGAGTACAGAAGCAGTGCTCATGACCTGCAGGTTCGACCAGCCAATCGGCGCCACGGCAATCGGCACGTGACGTGTTCGTGAGCGTCAGGTGAATACGAGTCCGGCCCCACACTCCGCCGAGCGTGCAGCCATATGCAGATTGCCCAAAATACATATGAGTGCACGCTCGGCGAGAGGTGGGGCGGAAAGCAGAACGACCCCCGGCCGCGGTGGCCGGGGGTCGTTCTGACCGAATGAACTAGCCCTTACGAGCCTTCACGGCGTCCGTCAGCTGCGGGGTCACGTTGAACAGGTCACCCACGATGCCGTAGTCGGCGATCTCGAAGATCGGGGCTTCCTCGTCCTTGTTGACGGCGATGATCGTCTTCGACGTCTGCATGCCGGCCCGGTGCTGGATGGCGCCCGAGATGCCCAGGGCGATGTACAGCTGCGGGGAGACGGTCTTGCCGGTCTGGCCCACCTGGAACTGGCCCGGGTAGTAGCCGGAGTCGACCGCGGCACGCGAGGCGCCCACGGCGCCGCCGAGGGCGTCGGCGAGGTCCTCGACCACCGAGAACTTGTCGGCGCTGCCCACACCACGACCACCGGAGACGACGACGGAGGCTTCCGTCAGCTCCGGACGGTCACCGGCGACGACGGGCTCCCGCGCGGTGATCTTGGTGGCGTTCTCCGCGGCGGCGGGCACCTCGACGGTGACCTGCTCACCGGCGGCGGCGGCCGGAGCCGCCTCGATTGCACCGGGGCGGACGGTGATCACCGGGGTGTCGCCGTTGGCCCGGGCCTCGACGGTGAAGGCGCCACCGAAGATCGAGTGGATGCCCACTGGTCCTTCTCGAACCTCGATGACATCGACCAGCAGACCCGAACCGATGCGGGCGGCCAGCCGGCCGGCGATCTCCTTGCCGTCGGCGTTGGCGGCAACCAGCACGCCGGCCGGGGCGACGGACTCGGCCAGCGCGGCCAACACGTCGACGTAAGGGGTGATCAGGACGTTGTCCACGTCGGCCGACTCGGCGACGTAGATCTTGGCCGCACCGGCGGCCGCGAGGTCCGCAGCCAGGGCGGCGGCGGTGCCGGGGGCACCCACCACCACGGCGGAGGGATCACCGACGGCGCGGGCCGCGGTGATCAACTCGGAGGTGACCTTCTTCAGGGCACCGTCCGCATGCTCGACGAGCACAAGTACTTCAGCCATTGTTGTTCAGCCTCTTAATCTTTCAGGTCCAAGGGTTGGGTCAGATGAGCTTCTGGCCGACCAGGTACTCGGCGATCTTGCTGCCGCCGTCCCCTTCGTCGGCGATCTTCTCGCCCGCGGTCTTCGGCGGCTTCGGGGTGGCCGACAGCACGGTGGAACCGGCGTTCTCGCGGCCGACCTCGTCCGCCTCGACACCGATCTCGCCGAGGCTGAGCACGGCGACTTCCTTCTTCTTGGCGGCCATGATGCCCTTGAAGGACGGGAAGCGCGGCTCGTTGATCTTCTCGTTGACGCTGACGATGGCCGGCAACGATGCCTCCAGCGTGAACACACCGTCGTCGGTCTCGCGCTCGGCGGTCACCTTGCCGCCCTCGACGGTCAGCTTGCGGACGTGGGTCAGCTGCGGCAGGCCCAGGTATTCGGCGATGATGGCCGGCACCGCGCCGCCCACGCCGTCGGTGGCCTCGTTGCCGGCGATGACCAGCTCGGTGCCCTCGATGGTGCCGAGCGCGCGCGCCAGCGCCCAGGCGGTCTGGATGACGTCGGAGCCGTGCATGCCGTCGTCCTTGAGGTGGACGGCCTTGTCGGCACCCATCGACAGCGCCTTGCGGATTGCCTCGGTGGCGCGCTCCGGGCCGGCGGTCAGCACGGTGACCGTGCCGCCAGCGTCGCCTTCACGTTCCTTGATCAGCAGCGCTTCCTCGACGGCGCGCTCGTTGATCTCGTCCAGCACCGCGTCGGCGGCCTCACGGTCCAGCGTGAAGTCACCGTCGGTGAGCTTGCGCTCCGACCAGGTGTCTGGGACCTGTTTGATCAGGACCACGATGTTCGTCATGACTCTGTTTCGTCCTCCTCGACGGGCCCCGCGCGGCGTTAACCGACACAGGGTGCTTGGCCATTTTGGGATCCCCCGGCAATGTTACTAGTCAGTAACTTATGGGGGCTCGCTCGTACACCATAACCGGTCGTCCTGCATGTTCAGCCCGCCCATACCTGGCACGCGTTAGCCTGCCTTCCAATGAGCGCATTCGTTACCGACGGACCGACCGACGAGGAACCCGCTTCCGGCGGTTCCTCCGAGCGGGTTGACACGCTGCCCCTCACCGGCGAGCGCACGGTTCCTGGCCTGGACATCGAGAATTACTGGTTTCGCCGGCACGAGGTGGTCTACCAGCGGCTGGCCGAGCGCTGCACGGGCCGTGACGTGCTGGAAGCAGGATTCGGCGAGGGCTACGGTGCCGATCTGCTGGCCGGGGTGGCCCGGCGGGTGACGGGTGTGGACTACGACGATTCGGCCGTCGCACACGTGCGGGCCCGGTATCCGCGCGTGAAGGTGATCCAGGGGAATCTCGCGGACCTGCCACTGCCCGGCGCGTCCGTGGACGTCGTGGTGAACTTCCAGGTGATCGAGCACCTGTGGGATCAGTCACAATTCGTGTCCGAATGCCGCCGGGTGCTGCGGCCCGGCGGCCTACTCCTCATCTCGACGCCGAACCGGATCACCTTCACCCCCGGCCGCGACACCCCGGTGAACCCGTTCCACACCCGCGAACTCAACGCCGCCGAGCTCACCGAACTCCTGCTCGACGGCGGCTTCGAGATGGACGGCGTGTACGGCGTTTTTCATGGTCCCGCGCTGCGCGCCATGGACGCCCGGCACGGCGGATCGCTCATCGACGCGCAGATCGCGCGGGCGTTGGCCGACGCGCCCTGGCCGGACGATCTGCTGGCCGACGTCGCCACCGTCCGCAGCGAGGACTTCGAACTGCTGGCCGACTCCGAGCGCAACATTGACGACAGCCTGGACCTCGTGGCGATCGCGGTGCGCCCGTGACCCAACCCACCCCCGGTCTGTTCAGTCTGGTCCTACACACCCACCTGCCGTGGCTGGCGCATCATGGCCGCTGGCCGGTCGGCGAGGAATGGCTCTACCAGTCCTGGTCGGCGGCCTACCTGCCGCTGATGCGGGTGCTGCGCACGCTGGCCGCCGAGGACCGGCGCGGGCTGGTCACCCTGGGCATGACGCCGGTGGTGACGGCCCAGCTCGACGATCCCTACTGCCTCGACGGCATGCACCACTGGCTGGCCAACTGGGGCCTGCGCGCCCAGGAGGCCACCACTGTTCCGTCGGAAGCGTTGCGCACCTTCGGGATTCGCGAACGAGCCGAGGCCGACCGGGCCCTGGCCGACTTCGAGACGCTGTGGCGACACGGCGCCAGTCCCCTGCTGCGCCAACTCATTTCGGCGGGCACGGTCGAACTGCTCGGCGGTCCACTGGCCCATCCATTCCAGCCGTTGCTGAACCCACGACTACGCGAGTTCGCACTCCGCGAGGGCCTGGCCGATGCCCAGCAGCGCTTCGCGCACACCCCTGCGGGCATCTGGGCACCCGAATGCGCCTACGCCCCGGGCATGGAGCACGGCTACGCCGACGCGGGCGTCGGGCATTTCATGGTCGACGGACCGTCGCTGCACGGCGACACCGCGCTGGGCCGGCCCGTCGGTGACACCGGCGTCCTGGCGTTCGGCCGCGACCTCCAGGTCAGTTACCGGGTCTGGTCACCCAGGTCCGGCTATCCCGGGCACGCCGCGTACCGCGACTTCCACACCTACGACCACGCCACCGGGCTCAAGCCCGCGCGCGTCACCGGTCGCAACGTGCCATCGGAGGAGAAGGCCCCCTACGATCCGCAGCGCGCCGATGCCACGGTCGACGCACACGTCGCCGACTTCGTCGAGGTGGTCCGGCGCCGGCTGCTCTCGGAGTCCGAGCGCATCGGCCGCCCCGCGCACGTGATCGCCGCCTTCGACACCGAGTTGTTCGGGCACTGGTGGTACGAGGGTCCGGTCTGGCTCGAGCGGGTCCTGCGGGCCCTGCCCGCCGCCGGGATCGAGGTGGGCACGTTGTCGGACGCGACCGCCCGCGGATTTGTCGGTAACCCGGTCGAATTGCCGCCCAGCTCTTGGGGTTCCGGCAAGGACTGGCAGGTCTGGTCGGGCGAGCAGGTGGCCGACCTGGTCCAGCTGAACGCCGAGGTGGTCGATACCGCGCTGGCCTGCGTGGACAAGGCGCTCGCGCAGGGTGCGATTGCTCGCGACTTCACAGCCGACCAGATCCTGCGGGAGACGCTGCTGACGGTGTCCAGCGACTGGCCGTTCATGGTCAGCAAGGACTCCGCCGCCGACTATGCGCGATACCGCGCCCACCTGCATGCGCACGCCACCCGGGAGATCGCCGACGCGCACGCGGCCGGCCGGCACGACGCCGCTGCCCGGCTGGCCGAGGGCTGGAACCGTGCCGACGGGCTGTTCGGCGCCCTGGACGCCCGGCGGCTGCCCCGATGAAGATTCTGCTGGTGTCGTGGGAGTACCCGCCGGTGGTAATCGGCGGGCTGGGCCGGCACGTGCACCATCTGGCCACCGAACTGGTCGCCGACGGGCACGAGGTGGTGGTGCTGTCCCGCCGGCCCACTGGCACCGACCCGAGCACCCACCCGACCGTCGACGAGATCAGCGAGGACGTGCGCGTCATCGCCGCGGCACAGGACCCACACGAGTTCACCTTCGGCGACGACATGATGGCCTGGACACTCGCGATGGGGCACGCGATGACGCGCGCCGGCTTGTCGATCAGGGACTGGCGGCCAGACGTGGTGCACGCACACGATTGGCTGGTCGCCCACGCCGCGATCGCGCTCGCCGAATTCTTCGATGTGCCACTGGTTTCCACCATCCACGCCACCGAGGCCGGCCGGCACTCCGGCTGGGTTTCCGGTGCGGTCAGCCGACAGGTGCACGCACTCGAGTCCTGGCTGGTGCACGAGTCGGACTCACTGATCACCTGCTCGGCCTCGATGCGCGAGGAGATCACCGCGCTGTTCGGCCCGGGACTGGCCGAGACCACCGTGATCCCCAACGGGATCGACACCGACGGTTGGCCGTTCGCCATGCGCCGGTCCCACGCACAGCCCGCCGAACCCGCCGAGCTGCTGTACTTCGGCCGACTCGAGTACGAGAAGGGCGTACACGACGCGATCGCCGCGCTGCCCCGGATCCGGCGGACCCATCCCGGAACCACGCTGACCATCGCCGGTGACGGCACGCAGCTGGATTTCCTGGTTGAACAGGCCCGCCGGCACAAGGTGCTCAAGGCCGTGAATTTCATTGGCCGGGTTGACCATTCACAGTTGCTGGAACACCTGCACCGCTGCGATGCCGCGGTGCTGCCGTCGCACTACGAGCCGTTCGGAATCGTGGCACTCGAGGCGGCAGCCACCGGCGCCCCACTGGTCACCTCGACCGTCGGGGGTCTCGGCGAGGCCGTCATCGACGGTGTCACCGGAACATCGTTCCCACCGCGCAACCTGGTCGCGCTGGCCAGCGCGGTGCGCACGGTGCTCGACGATCCGGCCGCGGCGCAGACCCGCGCCCTGGCCGCCCGTGACCGGCTCACCTCCGACTTCTCCTGGATGACGGTGGCCGATCACACGGCGCAGGTGTACCTGGCCGCCAAACGTGGTGAGCGCCAACCACAGCCGCGCCGCCTGATCGTGGAACGGCCGCTGCCCGACTACGGCTGAGCCGTACGGGCGACGCCGGACGCGGATGCGGCACCGCGATGAGTTCGCCGGAGCGCGCCGCTAACCGATACTGAGCCGGCGGGCCAGATCCGGGCCACCAACCTCGCGGATGAATTCCGGATCACCGCATACCACGAGTTGGTCACGCGCGCGGGACAACCCGACGTAGAGCCGTTCCCGCGACCGCTCGAACTTGCTGGCCTCGTTGACGACGAGCACCACCGCGCGGCGCTCCAGGCCCTTGAAGCCCAGCACATGGCCGTAGAACACCTGGTCCTCGTCCCAGAACGTGTCCCAGTAGGCGGCGTTGCCCTCGGCCTGCCGGGCGATCTGTTCGGGGTGACGACCACCGGTGGTCAACAGTGCGAGATCCTCTGGCCTCCAGCCAAGTTCGATCAGGGAGTCGATCTGGTCGTCGCCGACATCCAGCGCCTTGTGGCGGTCGCAGCCGACGAAGGTGACCGTGGGGCCATCACCGCCGAGGAACCGCATGGGGAGATCGACCAGCGGCTGAAAGGTGTTGGCGATCTGTCGGGTGTTGCGCACATTGTGGTCGAGGATCAGCGGAACCAACGGGACCGGTGGGGAGCCGTACCGATCGAAGACCCGCTGCCCCTCGTCACTGAAGACGTAGATACCACCCTCAACGGGATCCTTCAGCGCGGCCAGCAGCGGGTCCCACCAGGCGTCGGCAAAATCCTGCGCCTCGTCGACGACGATCGCGTCGAACCGATGACCGGGATCGAGTTGCGCTGCCAGATCGACCATCTGGGCCGGCAGGTCGCGCTCCCAGAACTGGACCGTCTCATGCGTGCGGACGGCTTCGTCGGGACCCTCCGGTGCGCCCCACTGGACGCCGAGGGCGTGGAACTCCCCGACATAGCCGGCCTGCTGGCGCCGCGGCCAGGCACTCGTGACGCGCTGCAGGTAGGAAGCCAGGCCGTGCGAATAGCAGACCAGTGCGACGCGCTGGCCGCGCTGCGCCAGCCGGCGGGCCTGCTCGGTGGCCAGGAAAGTCTTGCCGCTGCCCGCACCGCCGCGCACCTCCACCCGATTGAGCAGCCGGATGGCGTCGAGGATGACCGCCTGATGTTCGGTGAGCGCGTCGGCGGCATCCTCGTTGGCCAACGCGCGGGCCACCACGTCGCGTTGCGGTAATCCCCTGCCACTCAGCGCTGTTGCGAGTTGTTCGATGCCTTCGAGGGCGAGCAGCGGGCGATCGAGCTCCTGGCGCAGCAGGACGTACCGCAGCTTGTCGGCCAGCGTGTCCAGGTCGTTGCGGTCGATGACCTTCCAGCGTGGGCATTCCGGCAGCTCGAAGTCGCCGGGCAGTTCGGTGTTGGGCAGCACCACGACGTGATCCCAACGCAGCCGCCCCTGCGTCCACCGCGGGTCGGACTCGATATAGCCGCGCAGCGCGTAGCAGGCCTCGCGGGCCTGCCGGACCGGTTCGATGCGGTGGTCGCGCCCGCCACGGATCTGCCGCCAGCCCTCGCCGTCGTGCCACACCTCGCCACCCTTGACCTCCAGGCAGACGATGCCGGCGCCTTCAATGGCCACGACGAAGTCGACCTCGTGATCCTTGAGGTGGTCGGTAACCCGCTGGCCCGGCACGATCAGGTCGTTGGGTTGCAGCTGATCGACCAGGGCCTGCCAGGTGCGTCGCTCGGCGGGGTTGGCCAGCCGCGGCGTTTCATTCGGCGCGATGGTCATCGCGCCTCGTCCAACCCTATCCGCACGTCGAACCCTCCCCCGTGCGCGCGTTCCGCTCGCGCGTTGTCGGTGAGACTATCCAGCGTGCCGACCTTGTCCCCTGAATCGCCCCTGGATCGCGATAATGCGTTGATGCCGTTCTACCCCGGGGCACCGACATCGGCGGTTGCAGAACTCTCCAACTCGGCGCGGATCGCGGCCTGAGTCAGCGCCGAGACGTTCGACCAAGCCATACACACGAAGGCCTTGATCTGCTCGGCTTCTCGGGCGGCGTCTTCGAGCTTGCCGTCCTTGACATCTCGCTTGCGCGCCGAGACCTGCCAGTTGGAGCCGAATTTGATTCCGTACGGCGGGTCGATGTAGATCATCTGGACCTTGCCGCACAGCTTCTCCCGCTCGGCCAGTGAGGCCATCACCTGCAGCGAGTCGCCGAGGATCGACGAAGTCCTGCGCGTCGGCGGTCGGGATGTTGGTCCGTTTGTCCTTGTGCGCCAACGCGTCGATGGGGGTTGGCCCTTGCGCGGCCTTCTTACGCGCCACGAACGCTCCTTCGATCGTCAAAGTCCAGCAGGTCTGGGTCGCCGATGATCGGCGCGTCGTCATACATCAGCCGCATCGCTTCGGCCAGTCGTGCCTTGAATTCCAGCGGGTTGGTCATCTCGGTGTATCCCCAGCGGCCGAAGCCGCCGTAATTGTTGACGGCGACACACCACGAGTTGCGCGCCGTCTCCGCTTTGGCCTTGGTGGGTCCGGGGCTCTTGTGGCTACCGGACACCTCGATGATCAGGGTCCGGACGACGTCGCCGTGATCACGGCGTTTCAGCCGCACCAGGAAATCCGGTACGTAGGAGTGACTGAGCCCCTTGTGAACGTAGGGGATGGTGAATCCGAGGTGGTCGTTCTTCACGTAGGCCGCGACATTCTTGTTCAGCTCCAGTTCGGCGGCCAGCAGTTGCTCCCAGGTGTTGCCATCCTTGCCGTCGAGGGTGACGTGGGAAACCTCGGATTTCTCGGCGGGCACGGTGGGCTTGCGGGTCGGGAAGTCGACATCGGCGGTGGAGCCTTCGGAGTCGAATCGGTTGAGCATTGGCCGCAGCCGCGCCCGCCGATTGCCGACCTGGCGGACGACCGCACTCCAGATCGCCTCACACGCCTCAGCCTGCGCCTCGGTGATGGCCATCAGATGACCCAGGTCGAAGCCGTCGGCGATGGTCACGCACTGGTCAAGCCACTGGCTGCAAATGCGCACCAGTTCGGGAAAGCGCCACGGCTGCCGATCCTCTCCGGTGTTGACCTGGGTGTCCATGAGGCGTTTGGCCAACGCGAATGCGACCTCCTGGTGGCGGTAGCGCCGCCGGTCCCCGGTTTCGCGTTCCTGCTCCCCGACGACGCCTTGCATTTCGACCCATCGGGGAACCGTGTTCGGACCGATCTCGAAGGGCTGCGCGTCATCCGGGTCCAGCCAGATCGGATCGTCGGGCATCTCGACGCGGTAGCCGTCGAGCTTGGGGAAGCTGATTCGTAGATGCTCACGCCCTTCGACCGCTCTCACTTCCGTGACCGGGTTGGGTGGCTTCGGATCCGCTGTCGGTTTGTCGGACGGGATGAACTGGAACGGGATCCCGTAGACGTTGGCGTATTCGGGCTCGAAGCAGCCCGTGTCCGGGCTGACCGCGTAGGAGCGTCGCCGAAGCCCACGGCCCACCACTTGCTCGCACAGCAACTGGCTGCGGAACGCCCGCACCCCCAGGATGTGAGTCACTGTGTTGGCGTCCCAGCCCTCGGTCAACATGGAGACGCTCACCACGCAGCGCACCTGCTCTCCGAGCTTGCCCTTCTTGCCGACGGTGTTCATCACCTCGCGCAGCAGTTCGTCCTCGGTGAACTTGTCGATGTCCGCGCCGGGGTTGCGCAACCGATACTCCGACTTGAATGCGGCGATCTCGGCCGCGGCGGCCTGCTTGAAATCGGCCTTGATCCCTTCACCGGACTCCAGCTGGGCGGAGTCGATCAGGATGGTGCGGGGACGGGCCAGCGGCACACCGTCGACCACGTTGCTGAGCAGCTCCAGATTGCCCGGCTTGTGCGCGATCAGCTCACCGTCGGCCTCGACCTCTTCACCGGCGATCCACTCGTACACCAGCTTGCTCACCACCGTGTTCGGGCATACCACGATGAACACCGGCGGCGTCTCGCCGTGCTGTTGCAGTGCTGTCTCCCAATGTGTGAACGCCCTGGCGTAGCTGCGGTGCAGACTGTCCAGCGCTCCTTCCAGCTCGGGCGGCGGGATCCAGTTGTCCACTTGGGCTTTCGCCGCGCGTTTGGGCAATTTGTCGCCGATGAAGTCCCACAGCCGTAGATAGGTAACGAGGTCGTGGTCGGCGTCGTCGTCCACGGGGGTGCGTGGCACCTTCACGATCCCCGACTCGATGGCATCCATCAGCGAGAAGTCGCTGACCGTCCACGGGAAGATGTGACCTTCGTTGTAGCCGGAGCCGGACAGGTAGTACGGGGTGGCCGACAGGTCGTAAATCTGTTTGATTCCAACATTTTTCGCAATGGCTTGCAGGCCCTTGAACCAGACCCTTGCCTCGGCGTTGGCGTCCTTCTCCTCGGCGCTGAGCTTCTCCCCCGAGGTGACTGGGCGGTCTTGATAGCAGTGGTGGGCTTCGTCGTTGAGAACGATGATGTGTTGCTTGTCCTTGCCGGTACTGCCAAGGTCGCGCAGCACACGGGTCACCATCGCCTGTGGTGACTCCTTGAACGGGTCGTCGGTGCGGTTACCTCTCAGCAGCAGCCGAGTATTGCGTGCGACGTTGCGAATCTCCTTGACGTCCTTCAGCTGAAAGGTGTGGTAGTTCGTGATCACGATGCGGGCGTGTTCGAGGCCGCCCTTGAGATCGGCCGGGATGAGGTCGCGAAGGTCGTAGTAGTTCTCGACGTCCTCGGGTAGGAGGACATGCAGACGGTCCTTGATGGTGATACCGGGGGTGACGATCAGGAACCTGTTGGTAAAGCGGGCATCGCGTGGTGCTTGTGCCTTGTTCAAGGTCTGCCAGGCGATGAGCATCGCCATCACCACGGTCTTGCCCGAACCCGTCGCCATCTTCAAGGCGATCCGCGGCAGGCCCGAGTTGTGTGCCTCGTTTTCCGGTTCGAGTCGCTGCCGCCAATCCGTCACGCCCTTGCGTCCGGCAACCTCGGTGACGAAGATCGCGGTCTCGGCGGCCTCGCGCTGACAGAACAGGACGCGGTTTTCCCGGCTGGGATCCGCCCAATGCAGCAGCAGCTTCCGGCTGATCGGGGTGACGCCCGGATACTGGCCGCCCCTGCGCCAGCGCTCGACATCGCGACGGAGGTCGTTGATGAGGGTGTTGCGCTGGCGCCGCTCACCCGTCGCGTCGAAGTCGAACTCGACCTGTTCGGCGTCCTTCCCCTTCTTGGACATCGCGATCGGAATGAACGACTCGCTGGGACGCCGACCATCGCGAATCCCACCAGTCGGGCCTTTCGGGCCAACCTCGTAGTAGCGGTCTGGCTGTTCGTAGGGCGAGTTGAGGATCGGGTTGTCGATCGCTGTAGTCACCCCTGCCCACTCATCCTGTGGCCGTGTTGCTGGCCGCGCCCGATGTTAGGTACTGCCCGGACCGCCCACCGGCGGTGTCGGTTGTTCATTGACCCACCCTCGCCTGCCTGCATCACCGACGGCAACGGACACGATGCTATCTGGCGGCAATGACAATTACGGTCAGCATGACCAAAGGAGTAGCTCATTCCTCACCCATCGCGGAAGCCCCAGACTGACGTTGAGAATCCGGACCTATCCCTGACCACTTCCCCTTTTGATAGCATCGATATCAGGAGGTGGGTAGCGTGACCGATGTACTGATTAGAGGGTTGTCCGAGGCCGCCGTCGCCCGGATCGACGCCGACGCGACCGCGGCCGGCCTGTCCCGCAATGAATACCTGCGGCGAAGGTTCGAGGCTGAGCGAACGCCTTCTGGTGCAGGCGATGAGTTCACCGTCGAGGATCTGCGCCGAGCCGCCGACGCCGCCCAGGATCTCGACAACCCCCAGGTGATGGACGCCGCGTGGCGGTAACCACCTGGCTCATCGACAAATCGGCATATACCCGTTTGGCGGAATCCGCCGATGCCCAGCAATGGGTCGGGCGCATCAGCCGCGGATTGGTCCGCATCAGCACCGTCACCCGGCTTGAAATCGGCTACTCGTTTCGGACCGCGAAACAGGCGCACACCGAGTCCGCGGCACCGCCGTTGTCCCTCATGCCGGTGCAATATCTCACCCCCGCGGCGGAGGATCGCGCCGTCGACGTGCAGCTGCAGTTGGCCGACCGCGGACAGCATCGAGCACCGTCAATACCCGACCTGCTCATCGCCGCCATCGCCGAAACATCAGACCTAACAGTCCTTGCCGTCGACAAGGACTTTGACCTCATCGCACAGATCACCGGGCAGCCGGTCGAATGGCTCCAACTCCCCGGGTAACCCCCTCACGCCACCGCCGCCCGCGCCCCCAGGTACACCTCGGCCGGCATGGCCCGGTGCAGCCGCCGGGTGATCGCCATCGGCCGCTCCCCCTCGCGCGAGACGTAGTCGGCTGGGCCCAGGAAGATGTACGGCGCCGCACCGAGCGTGTCGGTCTTCGTCTCGCGCACGAACAGCAGCACATGCGACCCGCGCTCGCTGTGGTGGATGTAGCGCTGCCCGGTCGACGACGCCTCCCCGGCCGGAAGTCGCTGTCCGGCGGGAGCAGGCACTCGCCGGTGGTGCAGTTCCGGGTGTCGGCGGCCACCCGCGCGAGGCTCGAAGCCAATGCGAAGTCCCGCGGGGTAACCGTCTCGAAGCTGTCGCAGCAGGTGCTCGACGAGTTCGTGGAACGCGAGGCCCGTCGAACGGGATGACGGCTCCAGCCCCACCGCGAGGGTGCGCAAATGTACGCACTGACCCGGCGCGCCGCGCACAAACACGCACACTCGGTTGGGAAGGAACGGACCCCTACCGTGCGGCCTTCTTGCGTTCGATGTCGACCAGCGCCGCGGCCAGCTCGGCGCGCTGGGCGGCGGTGGTCTCCCAGTCCAGTTTGCGGTTGCGCACCACCTTGGCCGGGGCGCCGACCGCGATCGAATAGTCGGGGATCTCCCCCTTGACCACCGCATGGGCGCCGAGCACGCAGCCGCGCCCGATGGTGGTGCCGCGCAGGATGGTGACCTTGGCCGCGACCCAGGTGTCGGGGCCTATGCGCACCGGGCTCTTGACGATGCCCTGGTCCTTGATGGGCAGTTCGATGCTGTCCATCCGGTGGTCGAAGTCGCAGACGTAGCACCAGTCGGCCATCAGCGCGGACTCACCGAGTTCGATGTCGAGGTAGGTGTTGATGACGTTGTCGCGACCCAGCACCACCTTGTCGCCGATCCGCAGCGAACCCTCGTGGCAGCGGATGGTGTTCTTGTCGCCGATGTGCACCCAGCGACCGATCTCCATCTGGGAGAGCTCCGGAGTCGCTTGAATTTCGACGCCTTTGCCCAGAAAAACCATGCCGCGCGTGATGATGTGCGGATTGGCCAGCTTGAACTTCAGCAGCCGGTAATACCGGACCAGATACCACGGCGTATAGGCCTTGTTGGCCAGCACCCATTTGAGCGAGTCAACGGTCAGGAATTTCGCCTGACGTGGGTCTTTGAGCCGCGATCCGCGCCAGCGTTTGTGCAGCGGCGCGCCCCACATGGTCGTCATGGCCGGAAAGCCTACGCGAGGCTCCGAGGCCGACGGGATACCCACGGGATACCCTCAAGGTGCCGGAATCACCGGCACGACCAGGAGGGAACGGCACTGGTGCTTCGGCGACTCG